>Ga0055584_100005877_pt1 | contig 12019 bp, 10 predicted proteins | sample OSDHelmetaG_FD_58716 | JGI IMG/M metagenome (GOLD analysis project Ga0055584, IMG submission 58716) | Pelagic marine sediment microbial communities from the LTER site Helgoland, North Sea, for post-phytoplankton bloom and carbon turnover... | ecosystem: Environmental > Aquatic > Marine >... | reverse complement strand
GCTAGATGGTCAATGTGGAGCCAATGAGCGGACTCGAACCGCTGACCTGCTCATTACGAAAAAGTGGCGACGGTGGCGACAATGGCCCCGAATAGCCATATACGCCTATTCCGATATGTATACCAGGGTAGATCAGGGTAGCTTTGGACGATAAGTCGGGAACCCCTTCGGGAACCACTTCAAGCACCCATAAGAACTTCGGGGCGGGAACGACGAATCGAATCCAACGATCCTGAAAATACTCTGATCAGAAAACAGCGACTGCCTGTAGACCTGCTTTCCTAGCCACGAATTTCCACTATTGCGCGGCTGAAAAGAAGGAAAGCTTACAAGTTCTCACAAATTTCCGAGGTCACTCAAGAAGGTTTCGATCAATCGTTTGCTGGACTTATTCAAGTAAGCCCAGAACCCTACAATAATGATCGCGGTGTAAGCTTCCCTACAGTGGGCGAACTCGAATGGTGGAAAAACCCCTTACCTTCGAACCATGCTGAATTTCCGACTCAGTGAGACGAAGATCGTTTCCGTCCGCGTCCGCAATGCGCGCGGAGAAAAGGTCAACCCCCGCTGGAGCACCCTCCATCAAGAGAACCATCACCGTTCTCAATTTCATTGACGCATGTGTGACAATGTACACGGCAATCGTCCGTGAGATTGCCGGAAAGGACGCCAAAAATGATCTGGGTAACAGTTTTCCGATATTCAGCGGCAGGGCGATCAGCGTGTGGCGACTTGAGAGGCTACACGGCATCGTCACCTCTTTCACCAGAAGATACGCGGACTGCATCCAGTACCGGCGTGACGTAGATCTTACCGTCCCCACGGAGACCCGTATGGGCCTCTCGTTGGATGATTTCAATGATCTCATCCACCATGCTGTCCTCGACCACGGTTTCGATCTTGACAACGGCGACGTAATCCACCAAGTCTTCGGTAAAGCTGTGGGGCACGTCTTGAGCCCGACTACGGCCGAATCCTTTCATGTCGCAGATACTCACTCCCGTGAGCCCTTCAATGTGGTGAAAGGCACGCGTCACGGCGGAGAGCTTGTGTGGCTTGATGTAGGCTTGGATCTGTTTCATGGTTTTCTAGTGACTTGAGTAATGGATTCGGATGGTGGGGGACCGTCGCTGAACCATCGGTAAAGTGCCGGCACGACCAGCAGCGTCAGCACGGTGGAGGTGACAAGGCCGCCGACCACGACGGTTGCCAAGGGGCGCTGGACTTCGCTTCCCGTCGTCGTGGAAAAGAGGAGCGGAATGAGTCCGAGCGCGGTAGTAACAGCCGTCATAAGGACCGGGCGCAGGCGCAGGAGGGCACCGTCCACACTTGCCCGGTCCATAGGCGTGCCGTCCCGAATGAGCTGGTTGAGGTAGGTGACCAGCACCATTCCATTTTCCAGCGCGATCCCGAATAAGGCAATGAACCCGACCGACGCGGGGACTGAAAGGTTCTGGCCCGTTATCCAGAGCGCTACAATGCCGCCCACAAGCGCCAGCGGAATGTTGAGCATGATGAGCGCTGCGTTCTTCAGCGAGTTGAAACTCGCGTACAGCATGAGCAACACGATCAGAAGCGTGATGGGCACGACCACCATGAGCCGCTTGTTGGCTTCCTGTTGCAACCGGAATTGCCCACCCCATGTGGTAAGATAACCGGTCGGGAGCTCCACCTCCGAACGGATGACCTTTTGGGCCTCCGCTACGAATGAGCCAATGTCCCTGCCCTCCACATTCAGCTGGACGGTAATGAAGCGCTGGTTGTCCTGCCTCGTGATTTGTCGCGGTCCGACGACCTCGACAATCGTGGCCAGCGCGCCCAGTGGGACGGTACCTCCTCCGGGGAGCGGAATGAGGAGATTGGAAATGGCCTCCGGCGTTGAGCGCGCCTCCTCTTCGAAGCGGACATAGATGGGGAATCGGCGGATGCCTTCAAAAATCTGACCAGCCTCGGCCCCTCCAATGGCCGTGGCCACGGTACGCTGCACATCCGCCACGTTGATACCGTACCGGGCGATGGCTTGGCGATCGATGTCAATTTGGAGCTGGGGCGTGCCCGTGATTTGATCGGCTTGAACGTCGGCGGCGCCTTCCACGGTGTTCAAGGCAGCTGCAATTTCATCCGCCTTTGATTTGAGCAGGTCGAGATCGTCGCCAAACAGTTTGATAGCAAGCTCGGCCTTTACACCCTCGAGGAGTTCATCCACCGTCATCTGGATCGGCTGGCTGAAGTTTGTCAATACGCCCGGCACCTCACCCAACTCGTCGCGAATGGCGGAGAGCAGTTCGGCTTGGTTGTCAAACCGCCACTCGTCTTCCGGCGATAGCACCAGGTATATTTCGGCGGAGTTGATGGGGTCGGCGTGTGCGCCCACTTCGCCGCGACCGATGCGACTGACGACATCCGTGATTTCAGGAATGGCCATCAAGCGGCGTTCCACACGCAGCGTGGTCGCTTTGCTCTCCGTGATCGAAATGGACGGCGCCATGGTCAATCGCATGACGATGGTCCCCTCCTGAAGGGTTGGCGTGAATTCACTCCCGAGCTGCGGGAAGACGACGGCGCCGACTACAAGGAGCCCGGCAGCGAGGCCGACAGCCCAAGACCGGTGCCGGACAAAGGTGGCCACGATGGGGCGGTACCAGCCCGTAATCCGGTCCAGCAGTCGGTTGGCCAAGGGTTCCTTTCCGGGCTTTCCGTTGCTGGACTGCGTCTGTGGGGAGCGCATGAAGAAATGCGAGAGTACCGGGGCCAGCACAATCGCATACACGAGCGATCCCAGCATGGCCAGCGCGACCGTGTAGGCCAACGGCCGAAAGGTCTTACCCTCGACGCCCTGCAGTGTGAAGAGAGGCAGGAATACAACGATGATAATGAGCACGGCGAATGCCACGGGTCGTGCTACTTCGGCACAGGCCCGCGCCACGACGTGTACGCGGGGCTCTTCCGGACCGGCCTCTTTGAGCATCCTGTCCACGTTTTCAACCATGACAATGGCCCCGTCCACCATCATTCCGATGGCGATGGCCAAGCCTCCAAGGCTCATGAGGTTCGCCGATATGTTGAACTGCCCCATGAAGATGGCCGCAAACAGGACCGAGAACGGAATGGCAAGGGCGACCACGACGCTCGGACGCCACGAACCCATGAAAGCCACCAGAACCAGAAGAACCAGGAGAATTCCCTGCCAGAGCGCGGTTGTGACCGTCGCGACGGCAGCCTCCACGAGCGTTTTCTGCTCGTAGTAGGGGACGATGTTGACGCCCTCGGGAAGCGCCTCGTTGATGGCAGCGAGTCTGGTCTCGACACGGCCAATGACGGTCGAGGAATTGGTGCCATACAGCTTGACGACCATACCCGAGACGACTTCTTCAACGCCGCCGCGTGTCTGCAGGCCGCGCCGGATGGCGCCGCCAACCTGGACGGTGGCCACATCTTTCACGAAAACCGGCGTGCCGTCGGCCGTTCTGACCACAACGTTTTCGAGGTCGGTTATGCCAGTGGCGAGTCCGACGGATCGGACCACGAACTGCTCCGCATTCTGCTCGATGTACTGCGCGCCAACATTGAGATTGTTTTCCTCGAGCGCATGTGTCACCTCTGCCAGCGTGACGCGGTACTGGAGTAGGGCCTCCGGCCGGACCACGACCTGGAATTGCCGCTCGTATCCCCCGATTCCAAGGACCTCTGTCACCCCAGGAACGGTCTGGAGACTCGTTTTCACGATCCAGTCCTGCATCGTGCGCAGTTCCTCGAGCGAATATTGGCCTGTCGTATCGTCCAGATAGTAGAACAGGACCAGGCCCATTCCAGTCGAAATCGGTCCCATTTCGGGCTCGCCGAACCCGGGAGGGATGGTCTCACGCGCCTCGTTGAGCCGCTCTCCGACGAGTTGGCGGGCGAAGTAAATGTCCGTTCCGTCTTCGAAATAGACGTTGACGACGGACAGGCCGAAGTTCGAAACAGAGCGGACCTGCTCCACATTGGGAAGCCCGTTCATGGCGGTCTCGACGGGATACGTCACGTAACGCTCAACTTCCGCGGGGGCGAGGCCTTCCGTGACGGTAAAGACCTGGACGAGAGAGGGAGAAACGTCAGGAAAGGCGTCGATCGGGAGGCCCCGATACGTCCACCAACCGGCGACAATAACGATGGCACCGAGGACGAGCACGAGGAGCTTGCTCTGCAGCGTAAATTGGATAATTTTGTTCATATCAGTGGGCATGGCCTCCTTCCAATTCGCTCTTACCAAGCTCCGCCTTCAGCGCAAACACCCCGGAGGCGACGTAGCGCTCGCCTGGCTCCAGGCCACTTGAAATGGCCACCTGACCACCCGCGCGGTCGCCTGCTTGGACAGCACGCGGCTTGAACCCTTCCTCTGTCTGCACGAATACGACGGTCCTGCCCTCGACATCGACCAGCGCCGTGGCAGGGATCAACACGGCTACCTCAACGGCATTGATGGTCAGTAGACCGGTCACGAACTGACCGGGTCGCAGTCTGCCGGCTGGATTCGGGACAACGGTGCGGGCAATGGCTGTTCGGGTCTCCTCCCCGACTATGGGGCGGACATAGGAGATGGTTCCGCGAGTGCGGGGCTGCCCCGCACCGGCGTCAATGACAACTTCCTGACCCTCCCGGACGGTACCCAGATCCCGCTGATAAACCGAGAGGTCAGCCCAGACGGTGGACAGATCGGCCACTTCGAACGCCTCGGTGGCAGCTTCGACGGCCTCCCCGACTACGATGTGTTTCTCGATTACGCTTCCCGAAATGGGAGCGGTAAGGGGGTAGGCCACCAAGCTGCGTTCTTCTTCGCGAGGCAACGCTTCGATGTAGTCATCAGAAAAACCCAGTGCAATGAGTTTTTGACGCGCGGACCGCGTCCGGATACGCGCTTCGGCGTTCGCTTGTCGGGCTTCCAGGAAGTCGGCCTCGGAGGTGATTTCCTGATTATACAGTCGTTCTTCCCGCTCGAATGACGCGCGGGCCAGTTCCTGACGTTCGATTGCCGCGAGATAGTCCGCCTTGAGGTCTGCCAGCTCCCGGCTCTCAATGACCGCCATGGTTTGACCGGCCTGGACATAGCTGCCCACGTTCGCACTTACGCTCCTGACAACGCCGGAAACGCGAGGGGTAACATGGGCATACCGGTCTTCGTTGGCACGTATTTCACCAGGAAGATTCTTCTCGACCGACATGGTGCCCGGTCCGGCTGTTTGGACATCAATCCCGAACTCCTCGATCTCCTCGGCGGTCAGCGTGACGAGATCTACTGCCTCGCCCGTTCCTTCGCCCGCCTGTTCGACTATCGGGACAGCAATCCTGTTTTCTGCGGTCCCGTACGGGCCGGGCGCAAGCCACCAGACGACAAGGACGATTGCCAACAGTCCGATTCCCGTGGCGACCAGCTTCGCCCGACGGCTCATGGACTTCAGTTGGGTTATGGTGTTCTTGGTATTCATGGTCAATTCTGGTTCGGGAGGATGCTACGAAGGGCATCTTCCACGGCGTGGATAGGGGTGGCAATAAGCCGCTCGACAGCTGCGCGCGCCTGGTGATAGTCTGCCAAGGCGTCGATGTAGGCGTTCTGCGTCTCGATGAGGGCACTCTGTGCGTCAAGTACGTTGAGCAGGTCGAACTCTCCTTCGTGGTAGCCCGTGAGGATGCCTTCAGAAGCTGCTCTGGCATTAGGAAGCGCATCGTCCCGCAGCATGCGCGCGGCATCGACCGACACAGCCAGCGTGCCGTAAAGGGTGGTGAGCTCCCACTCGGCACGCAGCAACGCCGATTCAGCGTCAGCTTCTACGGCCGAAATGCGTGCCTCGGCGGCCCGGATGGCACCTCTGTTCGTGTCGAGAAAGGGGATCGGAATCGAAATGCCCGATGTGACGGCGGCCTCTCCCACTTCATTGAAATAGGCTGCGCCGAAACGGAACGTGGGGTCCGGAATTCGGCTGGCGCGTTCCAAGCGGGCGTGTGCACGTGCCTCGTCAAGGATGGCGGCGTATTGCGCCAATTCCGGATTGAGTTGCAGGAGCGGGGTGAGTCTCTCGAGTTCTGGCACCGGGGCGAGCGTGGAGAGGTCCCCCTCCACGTCGATGGCAGCCGCTTCACCCCCGAAAGTGGAAGCGAGGCGGGCTCGGGCACTGAGCACGGCCCGGCGCGCGCGCTCAAGGACGGTCACGGCCGTCACGGCCGCAACGCGAGCCCGGCGAGCCTCTAGTGGAGAGACGGCTCCTTCGGCCGCTCGACGTTCAACCGCATCGGCCAGCCGTCTGGCAATCTCTCCCTGCTCTTCTGCGAGAGCAAGCCGCGCTTCTGCCGCCAACACGGACGTGAAAGCCTGACGGACCTCCGTGACGACATTTAGCCGCGTCGATTCGACGTCCCACGCGGCACGGTCCGAGCTGCGCGCGGCCACATCGGCGCGGGCGCGACGGTCGCCGCCCAGCTCCAATGTTTGTGAGAATCCTCCGCCGACTTCCAGTGACTGGACGCCTGACCGCGATCCACTACCGCCAAACTCATGGACCCCGGCTTCCAGCTCCGGGTTGGGCGGCCGGCCCGCCTGGTAGGCGTCGTGTTCCCGGGCTTGCAGTTCGAAGGAAGCGGACCGGAGGGTCGGATTGTGTTGGATGGCGAGGGCGACTGCCTCGGCCAGGGTGAGCGGGCCTTCCAGCGTGACCGGGTCGTCGATACTCTCCACCGGGTGCGCGGAAATGAGGGGACGGGGCTCCGGATAGGAGGCGTTGTACGAGGATGCGCAGCCAGCAGACATGCCAGCCAGCACAACCAGGACCGACGCAAGCGTCGGCCCGACAGGGTTGCGGATCATAGGACTTGTATTCTTGATCGTGTATGATTCCGCCAGGAACGCTCACGAACGTGAGCGCCAGACGGATGAACGGGGATCAAGAAAGGCTCAGATCAGCAAGACGACGCTGCGATGGAGCGGGGTTTGTCCGTACGTCGCAGGAGGCGCGGTACGGGCTGGGGGAAGGGAATGAACCGGGGCCGGGAGGTACTCCGCGACCGCGATGATTGCAAACGATGCAGGACCACTTTCCGTCTTGAACGAGCTGCACTTGGCATCATTGCCCGTCGGAATGGGTACATCCACGCAGTCTTCTGCATGTTCGATTTCCGCTTCCACATGCCCGTCCATCCCGAAACAAAGCACGACGTTGCTGACGTGCGGCCCGAGGGGGGCGAGCGTCATAAGCGCCATCAGCAGCCAGGCTACTGGGGCCAAACGCGCCTTGATGGTCTGGATATGGGGCATGAAAAGGACGGGTGGTCTGGGTAGTCGGTCACACCGACGATCCCCTTGGTAGCGTTTCCATGGAGCAAAGTTCCTGTGTTCGCGTTTCCGTGACATCCGGCAGCGGCGCCTGCCAGCAGTCAGCAGTCAGCTGAGAGTGTTTTTCACCGTATTGCATTGTACTGGATTCATATGGATGCATATTCCGCTGTTCCTGTCCACCCATTCTGATCCAACAGTTCTAGTAATTCCGACTGTTTGTTACCAGGACGCAGCATGTTGATGATGTTGGAGCTTCAGGATTTCTCCTGGATCGATTCAGGTTTCACGCCATTGCGTTTTCGAAGCGAATCGTGATTGAGCGTAATTCGGTTTGCGTTGTGTACGAGTCGATCCAAGATGGCGTCTGCCATTGTGGCATCACCTATTGCAGTGTGTCATCCTGCAACTGTCTTTCGTTGAGAATTGTGACGACGCCCATATTGAACACGAGACCCAGAGCGTATCCTCCGGCCTTTCCTACGCATTGAGCTCCTCCCGTTAATTTACCCAGTCAGAAGTAGAGAATCGGGCGTCTTTCGGTGATATTCGTGGGCATATGCTGATATGGCTTGGACTCTTTCAGGGGCTGTAGCTCGTCCAGCCGCTTGATGAACAGCAGATAGGTCAACTGTTCGATGACCGACAGCGGGTTCGAGATGCCGCCAGACCACATCGTGTCCCATATGCGGTCGACCTTGGATTTGAGTTCGCCTGTGATCATGCGTTTCTGTCGTTTGGAAGGGCCTGATACTTATGAATGACGATAAGACCTGATTTCTCAACGCTCATTGTTGATCAAGGTAACACCGCCTGCGTCACTGATTTCGTCTCGAGAAATCTTGGGAAGGGCGTGTCCCCTGCGACCCCGGACGGGTAGCTACCCATAATGATCATAGAAGGTGGAAGTATACAAACCAGCTGCGTCCGCTCGCTACTCAGCGACCGCCTTCCGCGGACAGTAGCCCCAGACACGTAGGGAATTAAAGTGTCTGAATCTTACCGGCCCGTACCGGGCCATTCACATTACATCGTGTCCAATTCCGGCATCGTACAGAGCTTACCAAGGGAAATCAGAACGATCCACGGGGTTACCCGAAAACTCCACGGCAAAGTGCTGTCTCCAAGTCAAACTCAAGACGGATACAGAAAGGTCGCCATTTGCGGTATGGGGAAGTCACGAACTCTCTATGTTCACTTTCTTGTAGCTATGGCCTGGCTTGGTCCTCCACCAGGCCCAGTTGGCTGTCGCCGGGGTGAATACCAAGTCCATCACATCAACGGCGCTCGAACGGATAACAGAGTCGTCAATCTCCAGTGGATCCTGGTCGAGGATCACCATCGATTGCCTCGACGGAAGCGAATGAAAGGGTCGGAGACTTTAAAACCTCAGGCTCAAGATCGCAAACCGATTCAAGGACACGAACGTGCTTCCAGGTCACGCCCGCAATCACATCTTTAACCGTCCGAATATGGATGTCGAATTCAATTGCGAGGTCTTGATTGGAAGTCCCTTGCGATGCCTTTCTGCGGAGATCTTGGACTCGAGGCTCGTTAAGTTTGGATCTGCCATTTTGAGATCCTGTCGGGATGTATCGGGATTTCTGCACTTAGGTCGTCCAATAGATGTGAAGGTGTGACTCCTATTATGCGATGCGAATAGCTTGGCGATATCGTTTCGCCAGTTTTGACACTATTCGCCCCGATGCCACATCGCATATCCTTTGCGGCAAGAATCACCAGAGTATCAGTTTACACTGACCCTACATAGTTCGTTACGCCCCCCCCCCGGGGGTCAAAATCAACGAACTCCAATCATGTACGAAGCCCCGACACCAAACAGGTGTCGGGGCTTCTGCATTTCTGCCCGGATTTACCGGGCAAGGCGGTGCTTGAACACTGCCATTTCAACCATCAAACGCATTTGAGGTGCGATATGATGACTTCAACAAAGGTACGTCACGACCTATCAAACAGTGACGCCAAAGAGACTCAAGACGAATACACTCGCCGTCTTGTCACCGAGGCCAAGCTTTGGAGCAGCTATGCCCAGCGCAACAGCAACTTGGGTGCAAGCAGACTCAGCAACATGGCATTGGAAGCAACAGCCTTCTGTTTGAGACACAACGCCGCGTCGATTGCCATACCAACCAAGCTGGTTGGTACTAAATCTCTCCAGGAAGCGCTTGAGTCGCTTGTAATGGCTCAGGCGGCTCCATGGCGCCAATTAGAACTAACGGCGTCCAGAGGGCGCATAGAAGCCTATTACGAAGGCGTTCTCCTCGGCTGGCTATGGTCTGGCCACGTCTGGGTGTGGCCTCTTTTGACGGTAGGGATTGAAGCCAGGTTGATTGCAGTGACGGGTACAGATGCCGACTGGAAGTGGCTCGGGTGCAATGTGGTCTTAACCAATGTGGCAAAGGCCATTGACGCCGTCACCGTACGAATGTCGACACAGGAGACAACCGACATAACTCACTTGAGCCGTGTGAAAGGATAGGCGAACTGGTAGGCCAATCAATTTCAAAACAACCAGCCAATATGAAGGGCCGGGGTGCAATGCATCTCGGCCCTTCTCCATTTAGGAGAATTACCATGAACGATCAAATGAACATCTTTTCAGAAAGTGTCCCTCAGTACTCCGTTCGCCTCGTTCGCGAACGGCCAGTTGATGGGCCACTCATCATCAATCCTATCAGTGCTACGGATGCTGCAACCGAGATCCTACAGGACTATGACAGGGAAGTGTTTCTAGCACTCTTTCTTTCAACCAGCGGGAAGCTCTGTGGCTTCAACATCTGTCACATAGGTTCGCTTTCTGAAAGCCTGGTTCGAATTGCGGACGTCTTCAAAGCAGCCATCCTATCCAATGCTGCTGCTGTGATATTCGCTCATAACCACCCATCCGGTAATCCGGAGCCTAGCAAGGAAGACATTGCCGTGACGAAAAGGCTGGTCGTAGCAGGGGACATCATTGGGATACCCGTGCGTGACCATGTGATTATTACATCTCGGGGTGAGTCTACCAGTCTTGCCATGAGAGGGTACCTAGTCCTGGATTGAGCTGCCGGTTGATCGGCCGGGATATCGTGTCCCGGCCTATCGACGCTCTTTTCGTTGTACTGTCTGCCTCCCCAACATTGTCACGTGTGTAGATGTCACAGCAAGGCGGCCTGAAGAAACAACGCGGCGTGGTGACCAAAACGTGCGAATAGTCACTTTTACAATCGCCGACCCAGCATGTGAGAGAGCACAAGCTGGAAGAAATAGTCAGCCTATTTCACCATCGATGGTGCTCAAATCGCTGTAGTGGTTCATGGTAAGTGAATCACATGTTTTCATCCGCACGTCCTAGTGCGATGTTGATCACTGGCCGCTCTAAGAATCATAGAAGCCCTTAGTTAAGCATCCCTTTGTTCTTGGTCCGGGATTTGTTTGGCCTGTCCCGGAATCCGGTGGTGAGAATGATCTTGATAAGCGTCTATCCAGGTTGTCTGTCCAGAATGGCTTGTTGACCCAGTCAATCAATACCTGCTGTCCCACCGTCTTTTGTGTGCTTACAAGGCTAGCCTAGCCAGTCAAGGCAGTTGGTGGAGACTGATAATCTGGTATGGCCCCCTTCTAGAGCCGCCTTCGACAATATTAACGGTGTGGGGACGGGGAGCAAAGCAGACACGGCGGTAGTCAAGCAAACTCGGCCCGGTGCTCTCAGTCAGCCGAATTTATCCCCACGAGAATCTTTTGCCCTATCTGGCCCAATGACCGTCGCACGGTAAAAGTTTAGCCGGGACTTCGCCGAATGCCCGATAGGAAGGTTGTCTACTTGCATTATGTGCTTCTCAATATTAAAAGGTGTAGATACATTTTCAGGCCTCAGTAAACTCAGAATGCCGGCCCCAGGAGAAGCGGTACCACGGGTCAACTTTGCGGTAAGAGTCAAAAGCGTCAATGTCTATTAATCTAGTCACTGCTCCGCCGCAAGAGGGCTTCGCGACCCCCGATTAGTCACCCTTCTAGGAGTGCGGATCATCAGCGAAACCATGGGGTGTAGAGAGAACAATATCATTCCGATTAGGGTAAGTAATCGGAAGAAAACACGGTACAGATGAGCACACAAACTGACCCCACCGTACGCGTTCCAGCATCGCTTGTAAGCGCCAGTAACTCTGCCCAAGAGTACGCCCAGGCAGCACGTTCAAAGAACACCAAGAGGGCCTACCGGGCCTCCTGGAGAGACTTCGAAGACTGGTGCGAGCAAGTGGGTATAGTCGCTCTTCCTGCAACGCCTGAGACGGTCGCTATGTACCTATCCGCTCGCGCGTTACAGCTAAAAGTGGGTACGCTGGGCCACCGTCTTGCAGCGATCGCCGTTGCTCACAAAGTGGCCGGCTATCCCAATCCCACATCAAAGCGGGAAGAACCGCTTGCTAGCATATGGGCGGGCATTAAGCGTAAAAGGGGACAGCGCAAGACTCAGAAGATGCCGCTACTTGAAGCGCACTTGCGCAAGATCATCAAATTGAAAGACGCGGAAACCCATTCGGCAATTGGCGAGCTCCGTTGGATCCGTGATCGCGCTCTATTGCTAGTTGGTTTTGCTGGTGCACTTCGGCGTTCCGAACTCGTGGATATCGACATAAAGGATCTGACATTCGACGAGCGTGGCCTTCGGCTCTATATCCCACGGTCCAAAACGGATGTCGGTGGAGAAGGTGT
>Ga0055584_100005876_pt1 | contig 12019 bp, 13 predicted proteins | sample OSDHelmetaG_FD_58716 | JGI IMG/M metagenome (GOLD analysis project Ga0055584, IMG submission 58716) | Pelagic marine sediment microbial communities from the LTER site Helgoland, North Sea, for post-phytoplankton bloom and carbon turnover... | ecosystem: Environmental > Aquatic > Marine >... | reverse complement strand
AGTGGTAATACTTTAACGTTTAGTTGTGGTGGCCAATAAGCAAAGTGCATATTAATACCGCCAGCACCCAGAGGCCATATGTTGATCTTTTTAAAGTTTTGTTCTAGTTTCCATTTAACAAACTCTGGAAGATAGTATATGTTCAATGCCATGATAGTAGTAGCAGTTGTTACTTCTACATTAGGTCCTGTGTTGTCTAACAAATGAAACTGTTTCACTTGATGTTCCCAAACACTAGGGTAACGTATGTAATCATTTTGTATACCGTGTGCGTCTATGCTATAGTGAAACCTTACACGTTTAAACTTGTCCCATAGATCAAACAGTCGTTGTGGTAATTCAACTCCGTTACTGTTGTAACGCAATTCAATTTTGTGTGCGTATCCTCTGCGTACAACTTCTTCTAACAGTGTGTAGTGTTCTTCGATAACAGTACTTTCACCGCCTGCAAAGTATAACTGATACATATGTGGAATTTGTTCATACAACTCTTCCCAAAATTTTGGATTCTTCATGTGCCAATTGTATGTAGCACCATCTACTTGTCCTTTTTGATCCCACTGCATACTGTTCTTTAGTTTAGCATTCTCCAGTGTCGGATACATCTTCTTCCAGTCTTTAACCCAACCACTGCTATCATGAGGACTACACATAACACAACCCAGTTGGCATTTACTTCCCATGCGTAAATCAATGTACCTTATCTTAGGTGGAACACTGCCATCTTCCTGTGTTTCTCTTACTAGTTCGTCTAGGTCAAATCTGTTTCCCCAATACTCTGTCTCCCACATACGTTTGCTGGCGTGACCGGCATCTTCTTCTTTGTAACACTTTAAACAACTGGCAGGCTTTTCACCTTTAAGCATTTGCAGTCTTACACTTCGCATATAACTATTGTTCCATGCGTCTTTTAAACCTGTGGTGTTAAAGTTAGCAGGCTTACCATCGTCGTTCTTTAGTACGCCAACTTCACCGCCACCTACTTTTTTACTACTGTCTGCATCTTGTACTGCACTTGCATTGGCTGTACAACATACTCTCATATGTCCGTTAGGTCTACTGGATAAGTGCATCCACGGTAAAGCACAAAATGTTTCTGAAGGGAGTTTCTTATTAGGCATTAATTTTCCTGTCTTGTGTATTTAGTTGTAGTTCGGGTATGTAGTTTTGTATATTGATTCCACGCACATGATCCATGTGTGAGCAATACTCAATTAATTTTGTTCTTGTTTCTTGATTAGTTCCTTGGTCAGCACTTTGTTGATAAAAACGTTTTATGTTTTCTAGTTTACTTGTTATATGTTCTGGCAGTTCTCTTAACACCATGTTTAATCTAAACAAGCCTAGTTCCAATTGACTTCTTGTTAATCCATTTACTCGTAACTGTCTAGGTTGATGTAAAGGTTCAACATGAAAGTCGAAACTTGGAAACTCTTTGTGCATCTTTAATAATGCATTTGGAAAGTCTAAATAGTTTAAACTCATTATACACATTATTAGACTGCTGTCAACACTTTTATTTTCTTGTGCATATGTATGAAACTTTTTTAAGTTAGGTAGTATACTATTCCATTGTGCAGGATAACGTATGTAATCATTTACAGTTCCCCATCCTTCTATACTATGTCCTATGCTAACTCTATTAACACGTTGCAGATAGTTGTCAAATTTAGTAATATCAAATGTGTTGTTAATGTTTAATACCAATTGACTGTTTGGACTTTCACCTTCTGCTACTTCTTTAAGTATTTGTTCTAGTTCGGGCATAACACTAGTCTCACCGCCATTAATTTTATAACGCCATACACGTTTGTATATGTCTTGAAACTTGTAACTGTTGTCTGGATACCAACCACCAATTACGATTGGTCCTTTATAGTCTCTGTGCTTTTTACTTTCTAATGCAAACTGACTACTGCGATTGTTATTACACATAACACATTTACTATTACAAAAGTTACTAGGCTTTACATCTAAATAATTAACTTCGTCGATGTCACCATGTGTAGTTTCTTTTCCTGTAAATGCAGTACCAAACTTTTTTTCGTACTTGGCAATTTCACTTAAACGTTTACTAGTAAATCCTTGGCGTTCTCTTTTGTAACATATGCGTTCACAATGTTCATTACTTTCACCATCGAGCATTTGTTGTCTTAATCTTTTGAACTGTGGCTTGTTGTATGCTTCACTTAAACTTTCTTGTACTCCCATGGGACTATCGAATTTGGTTATCTCACAACATGGACTTAAACTTCCATTAGTGTTAACGCAAATATGTTTCCATAACAGTGGACAACGTTTGTGATCTTTATGGGTAGTTTGCATAATCCCTTTTCGCCATATATGTAATTCGTAATCCGGCTTTAGTTTTGAATTGAGGTTTAGTACCTAATGTACTACTGTGTATTTGTGCAGTGTCAAAAACGTGTAAGTCTCCAGGAGTCCAGTCGTAACTATGTTCAACTGACAATCCATGATACCTGTCAATAGTACTTGGTGCTTTATCTAATTCATAACGCAAGAAGTCATCATACAACATTCTAGTCTTTTCTCTGTCAATGGTTGTTGGTCCATCTAATGTATATACATTTTTAATTTGTGTATAATCTGTGTAACTGTTGTAATGTGTTGTGCTAATAAACGGTCCATAGTCAAGTGTGCAACCTGTGTCAACTACTCGTTGATCATAGTATATCATTTTACATTTACTCTTACCTGGATTAATATACAAAGGTATTAACATACTTTTATATGTTATTAGGTCACTGTCCCAATGATCATCAGGTGCTGGCATATCAGTGTGTACACCGTATTGATGTGGAGTATGAAAGAAGTTACCGCCTGATGTGAAAACTTTATCCCAATCCCAACTAGTATCTTTTAATACATCTTCAGTCCATGGTCTAATAAAATCTTTTACTAACTGTCTAAAGTTACCACTAAAGAATAAGTTTCCAGTTTTACTTACTCTCCACGAACCAGTATCTCTAAACATAAACTCGCAAAGTGTTTTAATTTTATCTTCGTCAAATACATTTTGATGTACTACACTTTCTTCCATATAGTTTTCAATGTATTGTTTTTTAAAACCGTCATTGAATATCATACCTGCTTTGTCTTCTGATCCTGATTTGTCTTCTGATTCTGAACGCACACCTTGTTTAACATATTTAAATGTACCCAACTCCATCTCTGCATTATTCTTTTCATCTATCATTTAAATTGTTCTCCAAATGGATCAAACTCTGATCCGCATTTCATTGAGCAAACTTTAAGTTTACCATCATTGCAACTTGGCTTATTCCAACTGTTAGCAATGTCTTCGAATATTCCTGTAGCAAACACTTTGTCCAATCCGTGCCTGGCATCAACTTTATCTTTGCCACCTGCACGTTCAATGAAGTCCCATATAGGTTCTTCTTTCTTTGGATCTTTATGCCACCATTTGTACATACGTCCGGCTGTCCAGCAACAAGGAAGTGCAAGTCCTTCAGCACTAATATAGAGACTTTTAGTAGTTGCATTAGAAACTTTACATTTTATTTGAGCCGTATCGTAATACGAATCCATACTACCGTGTCTTTTGACTAGTTCGTCTTGTTGTTGTAATGCTTTGTTTAAGTATTTATTATCTGGTTTTTTAAGTTTAGTACTGTCCTGTCCTTTGCGATTCTTTGCTTGGTGCGTTTCTTTCTTATCAGTAGTTGCAGTTACAAATCGTCCTGTCTTTTTACTAACAAAACTTTCAAAGCCAATACTCTCTGCTAAGGCCCGTGCTTCGTCTACTTGATGTTGGTTGTGTTCAAATATTAAAAAGTCCCAACGTGCTTTACCGCCTGCATTAACAAAACTTCTCATACTGCGTTCAACTATACTCCAGTTAACACCTTGTCTATATAAATGGTTTGTATCTTCTAATCCGTCTACACTGAAGATAACGTGACCGTTCTTTCCAAATACATTTGCTAGTTCAATCCACCATTCTTCTTTTTGTGCACCTGCGTTGGTATTCATACTTAACCAAATGTCTGGATTGTGTTCTCTAAAGTAACGGAACACTTCTAATGTATCGGTAGCAACAATAGGATCACCTAAGTTACCACACATAAACATCGACTTTAATTGTTTAACAAAGTCGACGTTAAATATCTTTTTGCAATCTTCTAATGTAAGTTCATCTAAATTAATATGTGGATTAATTCCTTCTCCATTCATATTTCTATCACACATAGGACAAGCCGCTTGACACTTCTGTGTAATTTCTAAATGGATTGTGTCGATGTCTGTTATATTATACATTACTAATTCTGTTTCTTAAATCCGTTGTACTAAATCTGTGATCTCTTTTATTAAAGTAAAGTTCAATGTCTCTGCGTTTACAAGTATCTTTTCCTGTAAAGTCTTTATCTCTATACTCTTCTCCAAGTATTCTAACATTGATGTTTAACGTTTGCAGAATATCTTCTAAGTCTTGTTCTGTTTGATATGGAATAACTTCATCTACATATTCAACTGCTTTTAGTTGTAAGTATCTTTCAAACATTGTTTGTACTGGTTTGTTTTTTGTATCTGGTCTATCGATAGTTGGATCACTTTGCAATCCTACTATTAAATAATCACATTGATTTTTAGCATCACGAAGCATAGCAACGTGCCCGGCGTGTAATAAATCAAACGTACTAAATGTTATTCCTACTTTCATAATATCGATTTCCTTCTGCATTCTTCATATACTCTCCAAGTCCACCATGTACTAATCACTATAGGTAAACCTGACCAACTACCATGCATCCACATCATTATTCCTGTGTGCAATAATTTACTGTGCCAGTAAATACTCAAGTAGTCGTACCATTTAAACATTAATGGTTTCTCTTTCCGTCAAACACACATACAAAATAACATCCGTCGTTACCTGCATGGACTCTGTGAAAGTGTCCGTCTTCAATTAATATAACATCTCCCGGAGCAACAGTGTGTTCTGTCTTTACTCCGTTAGTGTTTATTAGTTCCATTGTTCCAGAACCACTTATAAAATTGTATACTTCTTCTTGTCCTACATGAGCATGACCCGTAGTACTTTTATTGGGTTTTAAATCTGTACTGCTAACAACAAGATTGTTTAGTGTCTTGTTATCTTTAAGTAAGTAAGTGTCATTGTCTTTAATTACTTCGCCACCTATGTCTGTTACATTTAATTTCATTGCTTAACCTTATCATTATATTCAACTGCACTTCTAAGAATACTAAAGTCTAATCCTTGTTGATGAGCAGTTTTAATTATTGCAGTTGTATCTTTAGGAAAGCAATGTCCACCAAATCCTCTATCGGCTGTTACTTTACTGTGTCCTATTCCGATACGCTCGTCATCTGTAACAAACTTTCTCACTACTTCAAAGTTAATACCCAGTGCTTGACAAAGATCAAACACTTGATTAAAATAACTAACTTTGGTTGCAAGGAAACTGTTACGCATATATTTTGTTACAATTAATTCTTGTACTGTTCCTGTTTTAAATTGTAAGTCTGGCTTTAGTGGATAAAACAGGTTAATCCAAAAAATAGAATTCTCATCACTTATATACATTGTCTTTTGTGATGCAAAGTCTTGTACTGCCGTTTCAGCTCTTAGAAACTCTGGACTAAATGATATTTGTTTATTAGGATACTGATCCTTAATTACTTGCCACCCTTCTATACTAATCGTGCTTTTAATTAATACAGGAACATCTGGCGAATCACTTAATACATCTAATACATTGTTAACATTACAACTACCATCTCTGTGTTCTGGTGTGCTAACACAAATAATTAAAGCATCACAATCATTGATTGTATTTTTGTTTACTGCTGGGTCTACTATATGAGTTGAATGATTATGTTTTAAAAACATATCCATTGCCTTACCTACATATCCATATCCTGCTATTGTTATTTTCATTTTGCTATCCAATATATCCAAACCAACATAGGTATAATAATAAAGAACTGTGGAAGGAAGTTAAGTATAAGAGCCTTCTCTTTCCATTTATAGCCTACATATATCCAGCCACTTGCTCCTATCATTTGTAGTATACTGTTCCAAGGTGTAATACCTGCAACATGAAACACCATTGCTAATAAGATAAAACAAGCACTTGTATATTTTATTATTCTAACTAACATATTAATTTAACTTCTACTCCTGGACCAACTTTACTAGGCAAGTCTCCGTGTTGTTCTACATACCAATTGATAACTGCTTTATACCAGTTATGACTATTATGGTGTGCTTGTTTATTGAACTGATGAATGTTAACACTTGTTGCATCCATAGTTGCCAATGCCCTTGCACTTTCTAATTGCAGTTCTCTAATCGATAAACTATCTAATTCCATATTTCTTCTGCCCACGGATACATATCTAAAAATTTAGTATTACATTTATAATCCCAAATGTCAAGTGCATAATGTTTGAAAGTTTTTTTATCTTGTTCTGACATTGGTTTATATTCGTGTATACTTTTTTCTATAAAACTCTCCCAATTATATTTTTCAGATTTACTTCTTCTATACATTAAAAAATCTTTTTTAATAGCATTCAATTTTTTTATAGTATGTTCTCTTTTATATATAGGTATATGTCTAAAATTTTGAAAAGACGGAGTTAGGATTTCATTAAATGCTATATACATTCGTTGATCAAATTGTTCAAATTGTAATGTCCATTCTAAAAACTTATCTATAGTAAGAGTATTTAAAATACCAACACATGGAACAAGTGTTACTATTAGATTTCTTGTTTTATAGTTAAGTAATGTTTTAAAGTTCTTTTCTATAGTTTCCCATTTTGCAGGATATCGCTGATATTCAAATTCTTCTCCTACACCATCTATACTACAGTTTATAACTACACGTTCAAATTTTTGTAGTTTTTCTATTACTTTAGGTTTAATGGCTGTAACATTTGTTATAAAATCAAGATGTATATTAGTTTTATTTTCGTTTATTAATCCGTCTATAAATTTTTCTACCTCAGGCATTATAAATGGTTCACCACCTGCAAAACGTATATGTTTTAAGTTTGGACTTTTTAAAACTAAATTAAGCATATGTTCTACAGGATACGAATCGGGAACAGAGTGTCTTGAAATTGTATCTATACCTTTTTCTTTTTCTAATTCTAATCCATAATTAATCCATTGATCACTATTGTAAGTCCCACACATCTTACACTTCAAATTGCATTTGTTTGTTAAACGTAAATCTAAAAAAGATACAGTAGTATCAGACGGTTTCGAATGTTTTTGCCTTTTACTAATATTTCCAATATCTTCATAGTACCAACAAGTTTTACAAGCAGGGTGTCTTATTCCGTTGTTAAGTGCATCTCTAATTTCAGATAACGAAGAGTTAGATTTATAAAATTGTTCTATATTGTCAATAGTACTCCAGTCAAGAGAACTAAAAAACTTTCTATCTTGTATACAACATTGAGAGACTTTTCCGTCTATAGAACAAAAAAGTCCGTTGTTTGCAAGTGAGCAATATGTATTATCTAATTCCAATTCTCATATACCTTGTGTATTTGCCTAAGTCTAATTCACCTTCGTATAAAACTGTAGACATTGGCGTTTGTTCTGCAAACTCTTTTACACTGTTAACGCAATTAACGTGTTCAGGTAATTCACTGTAATTATTATTTTGCAATACAAGTAACTTGTCTTTAGGCATTTTTGCATACCACTCACTAAAGTTTTCTATATGCTCACAACTAGTATTAATAATAGTATCAGGCTCTTCTGTTACAGCATGACTCATTCTATCGTTTGCAGTACTCCAGCAACTCCAAGTATGTCCACTGTAGTCGATGTTATGCATATCTTCTGTAATTGCTTTAAACTGCCATCCTTGTTGTACCCAATGTGCATTTACTGAGTCTGCAATTTTTTCGCATTCAGGATTAATATCAAAACTTCTAATATTATAAATTTTCAATCTGTGAGGCCACTGTCTAGGTGAGCCGGCTCTGTCCGCCAACGTTTTGCCATAACCAGTTTTTAAGTTGTCATCTCCTTGGTAAGCCTTTCTTGTTCCTCTGTGTGTTAACATAGATGCTAGTATACCATACCAACCGCCTAATATAAAAACGTTTCCTAAAAGCAATCCTGCTTTTGATCCATATACAACAGGTAAGTCATCACTTCTATCTTTAACCCATAGTTCATTATTAATATCAGTTAGTACTTGTACAATCCATTGTTTGCTTTTTAATTGTCCAATACTCATAGCATCGTTAAAGTCGACATCCATATTATTCATTGTATTACTAATATCTTTGAATAAAGGATCGCTTGTTAACATATACATACGAGCAAATAAATCTTTATCGTCTTTTACTTTTAATTGTTCTTTACTCATTTTTTAAACCTTTCTTTTAACCAGTTCCAATTATTAATATTTGTATAATCTTGTTCGTACTTGCCGTACTCTGCACCTGCTATTGCACCTGCAATACTATAATCTCCAAAGTCTCCGTTGCCAACTGTGGTCCATACTTTTAATCTAGCATCATCTTCTTCGTTCTTTTGTCCAGGTATAATCTTACTAGTGAGTTTAGTACATTCTCTAAATGCCGCTTTCCAAGTATTAAAAGGATCAGTATCATAATGCACTGTACTTCCTATTACTGGATACGGAACAAACTTTGTACTAATTGCAGTTGTAAAGTCTACAACTGTTTCAACGTCAACGTCTAAGACTTTTTGTGTAGGGAATAGTTTTATTCCACTGTATCCATATACCAAGTCATTAACACTGTTACGAGCTCGGTATACATATACTGCATCCTTGCCGTACTTGTCTGGCTTCATAGATGGGTCAAAGTCTTCTGCTATTAAGTTGTCGCCTTCTATAACATAATACATTTCAGTACGAGCCATTTTTGCACAGGCTTGATGTGCATTTGGTAAGCCTTGTACTCCATGACTACGCCTTGCCCATGGAAACTTTTTCTTTACAATGTCCCAATGCTTATCAGCATTAGGCTCTTCATAACTCATAAAAATAATATCAAACATTATTCGTCACCCTCAAAGTTTTTTTGTCTTTCTTCTTTTACTGCAATATTAGTAGATATCGTTGGCGCTATTACTTCACCAGTTCTAAAATCTTCTAATGTCCGCATATTGGTAGCGGGCCAGGCTACTCGTTTACTACAAGTAGTTGAACATATTCTATAACGATCCTTAGGACCTAAGCCATGTTGTTTGGCTTCCCAACTATCTACTAAATCTTCTTTAAAGAATGGATGCTCCATTACTTCGTCCCAAGTGTGCTCATATAAGTTGTTAAAGTTTTTATCGTAGTTTAAGTCGATATGATCTCTTTGTTCGTCATTACGCATATACTTTGCACTAGTAAAATAACAACAAGGCCATAGTCTACCATCATAACTTAAATGATATTGTTTTAATTCTGTTCTCCAACGACAGTCAATTGGATCATTTGGTACTTCAGTACTATCAAGTACTTGATGATATCTTCTAATTTTTTTCATATCGCCTTTGTTCTTTAGTAAGTATTCATCTAAATTATTTAACAAAGGACTTTTATTTTCTCTTACTTTAAATTTAGTAAATCCCATAGACTTTGCTAAAACTCTTGCTTCTAATAGTTGATGTTTGTTCCACGGAAACTCTAGCATTTGCCAACTAGCTCTGCCACCTGCATCAATAAATGCTTGTGCGTTTTCCATAATCTTATCCCAACGACAATTTTTACGATACAAATGATTAGTATCTTCTAATCCGTCTATACTAAAGTGAACAGTATGGTCGCCTGGACCTCTGCCACGTGATAATAAAACTTCAGCAAACTCTTTTAAGTACTTAGGTGTACGCATACTTCCATTAGTGTGCATACCAATATAGATATCTGGTCTAATTGAAAGTAAGTGATCAGTTATGCCTATTAAGTCTTTATGTCCTAACGGATCATCGATTGTACCAGTGTACTGTACTTCTTTAATATTAGTAGCACCAGTCATAATATTTGTTATTAATTCTTTAGTTGCATACTTAGGCTTTCCTAATCCGGGTCTATTCTTCATAGGCAAGTTTTCGATGTTAACATTAACACCTTCTGTTTGAAGCCTTTTCAATTCGTTAAAGTCAATAGTGTTACGTTGACAACTACTGCATAATGCATTACATACATTACTCAGTTCAAACTGAATGCCGACTGGGTTTGGTAAGTATGCACCCATTAACTACACACCTTTACACCATATGCTTGTTCAAATCTATCTGCATCTGCTCTATCATTAACCATAGGCTCGCCTCTAATATTTAAACTTGTATTAAGTAAGATAGGACAACCTGTTAGTACATACCATTTTTCTAATAGTTCTCTAACTCCACTAGGAAAATATTCGTCTACTGTTTGTACACGACTTGTTCCATCAACGTGTATGATTGCAGGAAACTCGTCTGGCTTCTTACACTTTGCAACCACTTGCATATAAGGACTTGTTTGCATTTGTGGAGGCATTTCAAAATATTCATGAACGTGTTCTGCTAATATCATAGGAGCAAATGGTCTAAACTTTTGTCTGCGTTTAATCTCATTTACTTTGTCTTTGATTTCTGCTCCTCGAGGATCTGCTAATAAACTTCTATTACCTAATGCACGTGGACCAAACTCTGCTTTACCACTTGCAACTCCTACAATCTTATTCTTTTGTAGTTCATCAATTAAAGCATCTGTTGGATATGCACCTGGGATAGGTGTTCCTAAGAATGGAGTCTCCCAATTAAGTTTACTACCATAAGCCAATGCCGCGGCACCTAAGGCACTGCCACAGTCTCCTGGGTTAGGCATAATCCAAATGTCATCAAAGAAATTACCAAGTCCTCTATTGTATAAACAGTTAAGAGCAACTCCTCCCATGTAAACTAAATTACGGCTTTTATTAAAACCTCTAGCTCTTGCCATTACGTTATCAATAAGTTGTTCTACAACTGCTTGAGCACTTGCGGCGATATCATATTCGTTAACATCTTTTAAAAAATCTTTGTCTACACCAATGTGTAAGTTATCTTTAAATCTACCATCAGAGTCGTCGTGTAATAGTGCATCATAAATTTCTTTTTCGTGTGTAGGTTTACCCCAACCAGCCATACCCATCATAATATATTCTTCGTCTAATGGACGTAAGCCAAGTCGATGCGTTAATGCACTATAGTATAAACCAATACTGTGTGGATACTTCTGACTCCACAACTTTTTATATACTGCATTCATCTTCTCATCGTATTCGGCGTGCCATATACTAATAGTTTCCCATTCGCCAATAGCATCGATAACAACAACAGTTGCATCATTAAATGGACTAGTCTGAAATCCAGCCGCCGCATGAGTGTGATGATGTCTATAAGTATGAAGCATCGAGTCAGGCAAATAGTTCTTGTTATCAAATGTGAATTGTTTATTAAGAGCACCTCTGGTAGTCCATGTACTACTGCGATCGCCAAACATTCCTTGTCCAGCATATAGTTCTCTAGTCTTTTTTAACCAAGGTGTTTCGTAAAATCCAATAGCATCAAACTTTCCATATCCTTCTTGATATGATAATGCTTGTTTAATTATTGGTTCACACAAATCTTTGTCATGTTTTTTCTTACTGTATCTTTCACTATGTCCAGCAAAAACAATTTCGCCATCTTCAACAACAGCCAAACCTGCATCGTGAAATCCTGCACTTACTCCTAGTGTTAACATTAAGCTCGTCTCTCCAAGTCTAACGTGGCACAATGATGACCTCCACCTAGTGTACGACTATGTGTTAGTTGTACAGGTATAACTTCAAACTTTGCACGTTCTAATTTTTTAATTAATTTTGGTTGTCTAGGATCTACAATAACTGTTTTAGGATCTACACTTAAAACATTCATACCAATCCAATTACTTGCATAAGGATAATTATGAAACTCCATATCCTCTACACTGTCTACCCAAATACGTTTATGCTTCTTTAAAAA
>Ga0055584_100005874_pt1 | contig 12022 bp, 7 predicted proteins | sample OSDHelmetaG_FD_58716 | JGI IMG/M metagenome (GOLD analysis project Ga0055584, IMG submission 58716) | Pelagic marine sediment microbial communities from the LTER site Helgoland, North Sea, for post-phytoplankton bloom and carbon turnover... | ecosystem: Environmental > Aquatic > Marine >... | reverse complement strand
TCATCGCCTCGGGAGACAACATCTGCCCCAGCATCAAGACGACAACCAGCAAAAAAAGTGTCAGCATGAGGACGCCGCAACCGAGTGCCGCCATTTGCGTTTTGAACTGGGAACGCTCCGAAGTCATGTCAAAATAAAGATCGACCGTCCGACGGCGTCGAATTGATTGTTGTGTCGCTTCGACAAGTTCCATGGCGTGGACGAACTCTGGCCAATCTCCCTGGAGACGCAGATCCTTGAAGCTAGCTTCAATCGTATCGAGTTCTTCCAGAAACGCTTCTTCAATTTCTGTTTCATCAACGCTTTCGGAAGAGTCTCCCAATTTCAGTTCGGACAAGCTGTGATCGGCACCTCCGACGAGCGTCACGGTTTGGAGGTTTCCGCGGAGCGTCAATTCCCACGATTCTTCCACTGCGGGGACAATCGACCAGATCGCCTCCGGCAGATTCGACGCCGATAAGGTCACACTTTGCATGGAGACGGCAGAGTCGAGTTCTCCACTGCGCAATGCGGTGACTTGTCCGTATTTGCCACAGAGTTGCCAAAACAAATCGACATCCCATAACAGATGTTGATTGCACTCGGCAATTTTGATCCGGGGATTTCCTGCGGCGTGTGGGTGTCTTCGTTGGATCGTAATTTCAACGGTTTCTCCGACAGTTCCTTCATCCAGAATTTCGCGAAACTGATTCACAAGTGGATGACGCCGCAAAGGGAACAAGGGAGAGAGTGGGACGTGATTATCGTCTCGAATCAAACTCAATTCATAAAGAAAAGCTGAGCCTTGACCGACTGCGGGGAGAATAATGAGAGGTATCTGTTGTGCGGCGAGTTGTTTTGCCGTTTGCAAATTTGCTTCGCGACTACCACACAATAAAACGGCGTCAATTCCATTTAGCTCAAGGAGTTGGGCAGGTTCTGAAAGCCTCTCAATTTGGGGGGGGAGTTCAGTCGCAAACTCGGCTAATCCGGCAGCCCAGAAGATTTGGTGTCGTCGTCCGTTGGTTAAAACGGGTAACCACCGTCTTAACTGTTCGTGATCGCCGAGGAGTCCGAGTTTCATGGTTGGCCGAGTGATTAAATCAGGGAGATCGTTGAGAGATGAGATTCTACCAACTCTATCTTACGAGTTACTTATGAGATCGACCACTTCGTTGAAGCTACGAAAACCTCAAGATTCTTTGATTTCAGGATGCCGCAGATTGCAGATGTTCGGCGACCGAAGCGGTACTGATCGATTTAATGACTCCGCGTTCGGTGATAATGGCCGTAATAAGTTCCGCCGGGGTCACGTCGAATGCCGGGTTAAAGACCTCGACACCGTCAGGAACGGTTTGTTTTCCGAACCCATGTGCAATTTCGTCTCGTCCGCGTTCTTCGATGGGAATGTCCTCACCGGAAGCGAGCGATAGATCGAATGTGCTGGAGGGAGCGGCGATATAAAACGGAATGTTGTGGGCTTTCGCTAATTGAGCGACAGAATACGTTCCGATTTTATTGGCGGCATCTCCATTCCCGGCAATTCGGTCTGCCCCCGTGACAATCGCCTGGATACGTCCCAGTTTCATCGCCCAACCTGCGACAGAATCGCAAATGACGGTCACTGGTATGTTTCGTTGCTGCAGTTCCCATGAAGTGAGCCGGGCACCTTGTAGCAATGGACGAGTTTCATCGGCATAGACGTGAAGTTTTTTCCCTTGTCGATGAGCGGCAAAGAAAACCGACAGCGCGGTTCCGTCTCCGGCAGTGGCCAAGCCGCCCGCATTGCAGTGAGTCAGGACACTGCATTCGTCGGGAAGTAGAGCCGCCCCGTTGTTACCAATCGCGAGACACATCTGCTGGTCTTCGACATCAATCCGTTGGGCTTCTTCCAAAAGCTGTTGCAGGACTTCCGAGGAGGAAAGTTCTGAACGCTGGTTGGCAAATGCTTTCATCCGGTCCAGAGCCCAGAAAAGATTTACGGCCGTCGGACGACTGGTGGCCAAATAATCGGTCACTTCTGTCAGCTTCTCGTTGAACCGATCACGCGGTACATCAGCAGAAGATTGCAAACCGACAATGACCCCATAGGCGGCAGAGACTCCAATGGCAGGAGCACCCCGTACGCTGAGTCGCTTGATGGCGCCCCAAACTGCTTGCACATCGCGGCAGTCAAGAAACACCACTTCCAATGGAAGTAATGTTTGGTCGAGTAAACGAAGATGACCGGACTGGCAATCACCAATCCATTCCAGAGTCTTATAAGGTTGTTCGTTCATAATAAAAGAAAACTCTCCGTGAGCATGAAGCCTTCACGGAGAGTTTGAGAGTTGGCTGGAGGAGAATTAAGGTGAGTATTCGGTGGCGGTCATGTATTGTCGTTCGACTTTCATGACAATTTTCCCATCGGCGATCGATTCTTTGTAGGCCTTTTTCCAATCGGGATCGTCCTTGAAGGCATTCCATGATTTGTCGGCAGCAGCGCGACTCTTATGAGAGATGACATAGATCAACGTGTCTTCTTTATCGACGGGCGTCCAATACATGATGTTCTTGATGCCGTGCTTCTCGAAGATTTTCATCGTGTGGTTTTTGAAGCGTGCATGCAGGTTAGGGAGCTTGCCAGGATGACAGGTGTAAGTCCGAAGTTCGTAGACCGGACCATCCTCTTCCGCAGAGACTTGCTGTGTTGTCGAAGTCACCACTAACGCGGTGATCGCAAATGATAAAAGCATTGCCCATGAACTCAATCGGTGAAGCATTATTGACTCTCCTGACAGGACTGTGTGCGAAACTTTGTACGATTACAGAACGATCAAATCACCCGTCTTCACGAACGAGTAGACCAATGATCGTCTTCATTGATGGTCGAGCAAACGAGCGACAAGTGCAAGCCTTCGTCAGAGAAAGGGGGACAGTTCGTCCTATTCTTCCTCTGAGTCATCGGAGCTCGATGCCTTTTGCTTGTGATGGGGGATCAAATGTCCCCGATAAGCTCGCAGCGGCTTGACGAGATGGAGTTCGATGTAGTCCTGTCGTTTTTCCCAGTTTTCTGAACCGTAAGCAGTGACAGCCGCCAGTGATTCCAGTTCGTCGAGTGTTCTTTCTGCGACTTGCAGACTCTCGCGGACATCGATGAGACCTTCATCAACATTTCGAGGGGAATACCCTTTGCGGAGTTGCCAACGATTCAGCAGAAACTGCACGAGACCATGGAGTTGATCGAACCGCTGCTGATCATCGGGAATCAGGCTTTCTCGATCGAGTATCAGATTCATGGCTCCGATGACGTTGCGAACTGATTTGTCGCGCACATCGCCAAAGTAAACGGTCTTCAAGCGATGATAGAGTTCTTCTTGCGGTGCGAGTCCCGGGTTTCGGGAATACAACTCGGCGGCTTCATGGTGCAGGAAATAACTAATCAACGGGTCATACGGTTCCGAAAACTGATTGAGTTCACTAATTAGCTCTGCACTTCCCGGCTTCGTTTGATGGGCATCGGAGAGTGATTGGAGATATTCAACGCGTCGCTTATCGATGGGGTGCATCTCTTGGCGAGGTTTTTCCCCTTTAACTTGCCGGAGTTCGCTACGTGGCTTCGTGCTTAAGAACTCTTTGAGTTTGGAACGATAAGCCCATGGAAGATCGACAAGATCGGCCATGTTTTTTTGCTGGGTAGTAATTTCTTCGATCCGACGTTTGATGTCAGCAGTTTGTCCGTTTTCTCCCGCCAGACTCGTCAACCGCGAGCGATAGGCCGACAGTGCTTCTGTTTTTTCGTCCCACTTATTGGCCCAGCGAAGAGAATCTTGACTGTGAGAGAACAAGAGTTGCGGAGAGATTGCCGATTGAGTTTGTCCCGAAACGGCAGCCAACAGGTCGGATGTTTTGTCGGCAGTCACAGTGGGAAGTTGCAGGACGTGTCCCCAGTCCCAACCGAATCGTGCCAAGACACGTCGAATCTGTGGTTTTTGTAATCGCTCTGCGAGTTCGTTGTTCTTTTGCAGCTTGTCTGTTGCTCCCGCCAGAAACAGCGTTTCTCCCGGTAACATTTCGACCGCGATGACTTGAGGAAAGACGCTTTGCAGGGTCTTCAGTACATCGGCCCACGCTGCGGGACCGTGATCGTAATGTTGGAATCGTTGACAAAACAGCCCGTTGGGAGCAAGGCGTTTCGCTGCGGACTCATAAAAGTCCGTAGTCATTTCGGTGGCTCCCTCGACCGTGGCCGAACGCATGGGGCTCGAAATGATCACATCGTACATTTTCCCTCTGGCTCGCAACGCCAACTCGGGAGAAACGGTCTGCAAGGTGACTCGGGAGTCGGAAACGGGATTCAATCCCGCCCACGGATTCTCGGTTTGTGCGCCGTAAGTGGCATGGACGAGTGCCGGGTCGGCATCAAAACAGTCGATTTTTTGCACAGGAAAGTCGAGTGTGCTGGAGACAGTGACACCGCAGCCCCATCGACAAATGGCAACATTCGAAACATCACCATGAATGACAGTTGGTAGAACCGCCATCAGAACGTCCGTCGGGAATTGTGGCATGATCCGATAGTCGAGGCTCAAGTAACCTTGCGGGATCCCGTTGCGACGAATCGATGTTTCCAATCCTCGATAATTAAAGACGGTATAAAGATTTTGATCTGTCTGAATGGAGTGAGTGAGTCGTCCGTCATCCAGGTATGGGAGACTCTCCCACGGAACACCGCGACGATATTGGTTCCAGGCGGAAGAATTAAAGAGCAATTTTGCCGGGAGTGTACCGGTTTGCGAGGGAAGCAGAAGTGATGTCACCAGCACAGCGGCAAGTGTGCCGTAAGTCAAGACGACCGGAAATCTGAAGCCGGATTGCCGTTCAGAACGCCGTCCAATCATCAACACAAATGCCGCACATGCTGCAACCGCAATTCCCAATGTGAGCAGTAAAGTTGTTGCCGGAACTCCCGTCTGAAGTAACAGACGCGTGGCCAACCATCCGCCGGGAGCAGTCCACAAAACTGAGATTGTTGGCGTAGCTCGATTTGTTGAGAGAGTTGAATGATAACGACGTAACCACATTCCAAGTGTCAGGCCAGCCAAAGCCGGGAACACTCCCAGAATGAAGAGTCGGGCTGATTGTTGAAAGAAGGAGTTCGACCAATTGGAAGCGAGTTGCAGCATCCAAAGGGTTAATGTCTCTTCCCGGAGAACAAGAGCTGTTGCCGAAAGACATGTGATCAAGACCCAGAGTATCGGTGGGCAATTGCGAAGCACGCCTCCCACTCTTCGCGTTCCACTCAGGCTGAATGCCAGCAGAACAGAACCAACCAGGATGAGAGGTTGACCTGCAAAGATTGTAGAATTCAGTAAAGCCCAGGGGCGCGTGATCAATGTCATGCAAGCCCACAAACCGGCAATGAGGACAGGAGTGAGCCAAAACTGAATGTGATCAGAGAGAGTCAAAGGTGAATTTATTTTGGCTGAGACGCGTTGGAATGTGTCCGGTCCAGTGGACTGCAAACTCCATCCCGCTGAACCCAGCAGCAGAACTGTTGTGCTCCACAATAAATATTTTGCCGGTACGAGAGGGAGAAAGATCGTGAATGAAAGGACAACGCCAGCAAATAATAACCAGCAGGATCGCGTGGCTTGAGTGGTTGGTTGTTGGAAGATTGCGTAGGCGACCAAAAGTGACGGCAATCCAAGGAGTCCAAAAGCGGCAGGTAGCAGACCGATCACTTGCAGCGTGACCGAATCCATTTGAGAAGTCGTGAACCAGTGGGTGCCAACATTACCCAAGTTCACACAAAGAGGGAGCAGCCCCAGCCACGATGTGACTGCCAGCCAGCATGCCCATTGAGGAGCTTGAGGAATCTTGGGAGATCGCAGTGCCCAAAATGCAGCGGAAAGGCCAGTACAGAGAGCGATCACTGCGGCCAGCCCCACCGACAGTCCTACCCCATATAGTGCGATCCAGCTATTGGTCGCCAGGGTCAGTCCACTGCCTGTGATCAGGCAACAGAGCGAGTGAGGAGTGATTAGACTGCTGAATCGGCGCGCAGAGCGTCGAACAATTTCCATTGATTGAGACATGGCGTCCCTGCCAATCGGGTTTGGGTCATTTTTCTATCAGGAGAGAAATTTTGCGGGCTCTCACCTGATCCTGCGCAAGTTCTATCGTATTATGGGTTTTCGCGACAACCCCAGTCTTTATCATGACAAATGGCTCCACGCCTCGATGTTAGCGTCAGGAAATTCCGATGAATCGATGCCTCAAACCGACGATCTATTTATCAATGACACTCTTAGTGACTGTGGGGTTGGGGCTGGGCTTTCCCGAAATATCCTCGGCGAGTGAAAAAGAAGCCAGTTCCAATCTGGCGACATCGATCAACTCCATACAGATCAAGGATTTAAAGCAATCGGTCGCTTTTTTGTCGAGTGATGCTTTAGAGGGGCGAGAGGCCGGCTCCGAAGGTTCTCGTGCGGCGGCTGTGTACCTCATCGAGAAGATGGAAAACTTGGGCTTGGAACCGGCAGGAGATGAGCAAACGTATCAACAGGGTTTTGGGAAGAACTATCAGAATTTGCTGGGACTGCTGCCGGGAAGTGACCCTGAGCTCGCTGACGAAGTGATTGTGATTGGGGCTCACTACGATCATGTCGGGTACGGCTACTCGGGAAATTCGCGCGGAACGGTCGGACAAATTCATAATGGGGCGGACGACAACGGCAGTGGAGTGGCGGCGATTTTGGAGTTTATCGAGGCGGCTTCGATGTTAGAAACAGCTCCTCGTCGATCGATCCTGTTTGTGTTCTGGGATGCGGAAGAACTGGGATTACTCGGCTCCAAACATTGGACAGCCAATCCCACCATTAATCTAAACCGCATCAAGTACTACATCAATCTCGATATGATTGGACGACTCACCGACAACGAGCTGGAGGTTTATGGCAGCCGAACTGCCGATGGATTGCGTCGACTCTATTCGTCCACCAATGAAGATGGCATACGCGCCAAGTTCAATTGGTATTTGCGTCCCGACAGCGATCACTACTCGTTTTTGAAAAAGAATATTCCTTTCCTGATGCCGTTCACGAAAAAGCATGCCGATTATCATCGCGCCTCCGATGACTTCGACAAGGTGAACTATGAGGGACATGAGAAAATTGCGAGGCACTGGTTTCGCATTCTGATTCAACTTGCGAATACTGATGAGTTACCCGCATTTCGCCAAAAGAGTCTGTCTGAGCATGAGGGAATCAGGCGTCGAGTCGAATCGGAGGCCGCACCACCCGTATCGCGTCTTGGGATCTCATGGAACACCGAACAAAGCGAAGAAGCAGGTGAATTAATCATTCGGAATTTGGTTTCGACCTCTCCGGCATGGGCGGCTGGGTTGAGGCCGGGAGACAGGATTTTGGCATTGAATGGCCGACCATTCAAAGATTCTGCGGAGTTTGTCCGAAATGTTTATGCCTCCGAATCAGAATCTGAAATGACAATTCGTCGATCGCAGTCTGAGGAAAGTGAGCAAATTTCGATACGATTAAACGGCCAGCCTGTGTTACTGGGGATCGCTTTTCGCGAGGATGATGCGGAAACACATTCACTGATCTTTTCGCATGTTGTGTCTGATTCAGCCGCCGCAAATGCAGGTTTGCAAAGAAATGATCGTCTCATTCTTGTGTCCGGAAAACCTGTCTATTCGAGACAAGAGTCTGCCGATGAATTACTCAAGGCGCAGAAGCCGGTGGTGATCGAGTACTCTCGTGATGGCGTCGTTACCGAAACGAAGTTGCAGCCGCTGAAAAGACTCGTCAAACCATCGCCAAAGAATGACGCCGAAACAAAAACGAGCGAATAATTCACTCGAATGTTATTGAGGAAACTGCAAGCCAAACTCTCGCAAAGTTTTGGCGACAAGCAGTAGCGGCAAACCTTCAATGGCGGTTGTGTCGGTGCTGCGAACATCTTCGAATAAACTCACACCGTGGTTTTCGAATTGATAACCGCCTGCACAATCGAAGGGCTCGTCGAGATCAACATACGCTTCGATTTCGGCGCTCGTCAAAGGTCGCATCCGGAGAAAAGTCCGGTCGAGAAGCAGGCGTTCTGTCTCTTGATGAATCAGGCAGACCGCTGTGAGAAGTTGATGTGTTTGGCCGGAGAGTTTCGTGAGTTGTTCAATATTTTTTTCACGACTTCCCGGCTTGTCGAGAATTTCCCCATTGATTACGGCAAGCTGGTCTGCACCGATGACGAGTTGGTCGGGATGATCTTTCGCGATTGAGTGCGCTTTTGCCTGGGCAAGCGAGACGGCGAGTTCCTGAGGTTCAGAGATTGATTGTTTGTACTGGGATTCATCGACTCCTGGTGACATCACCTCAAACGGAAGTCCCAGTCTCTTCAAAAGTGATTGTCGGTAGAAGGATGTGCTGGCAAGAATCAGATTCATCGTTTACAGCCCGTTGAAAAACATAATCCTGCTACGAATCCGTTTCTCAACAGACTGTCAGGATCCGCTCTGTGAATGTCTGTCGATTCTTTCACAGATGACCCGATCATGCCAGAGCCATTTTCGTCTCTGATTGGTTCGTGTCTGATTGGAGAGAGAAGCCAGACTTAGAGTTTTCATGGTAGCGACTTGCTGATGGTCATGCCGAGAAAGCTGGCCGGTCGATCTTTCTTGAACGGAGCAATTCTGCTAATTAGTATATACTTCCAGGATTACCGGTTTTAACGCTCGCCGGTGATATGTCGAATTCTTGTAATTCAGCGGTTGTTTGTGCTCTTTCGAGTATTTTCGATTCGAGAGGGGGTATCAGCCGATGATAAAATTGTTGCAGCGAGAGGTCTTTTTTTCCTGAGATTGAAGTCAAAATTCGGGATCTCCGATTGACTCAAAATGAATTTTTTGAAAGAAACCTCATACGGGGATAAGTCTCTACCCGAAATAGAGGTAGGTCGGCTTCCCAGGCCATAAAAACAGCCTCACCAGTCCTGCATTGATCCTTCCAAATTTTACCTACCCAACGGAGTGGCGACGGTGGTTCCTATTCGTTCAGTAATCTGCTTCTTCGTCTGCCTATCGTGCGGCCTGTTCTCAACCTCTATTTTACGTGCGGAAGAGTGCAATTTGGGCCCACTGAATGGTGCCTCTGAGGCCAACGAATCAGATCAGGTTGAGCAGGCTGAGATCGATCCTTTACGGGAAAAAGCCAAATTGGCAATCGAGATCTCCAAGCGTCGCTATCTTGACGGAAATCTCCACACTCCCTGGCAGATTCTGCACGGCATGCTCGCTTTGCGAGGTGATTACGAAATTAAAATCCAAGGCGAAAAATCATCAGCCTTGGAATGGATGCAAAAAGGTCAGACGTACGATCAAAAGCCGTGGGTCAAAAAATCTCCTTATGGAGGTCACTTTCACACCTACACTCAACCGTACCATTTTGAAGGACATCCCAATCAATTTTTGGCGATTCTGACGATGTCCGATCTTCCGGCAGAAACAGAATTTATTGCTTGGGAAAACCGGAAGCCAGTTCCCGTGACAATTCAGCAGATGGTCGAACACGCCAAGATGGTCGTGAACGATCGTGAAGAACAAACCTGGACGTTGTGGGCTCTCAGCAAATATCTTCCTTCCGATGCGGAATGGATCAACAAAGATGGTGAGAGCTGGGGAATTGAACGACTGGTTCTCAAACAGGCACGTGCCAATCTAAACAAAGCCGCTTGCGGTGGAACTCATGGGTTGTTTGCACTGTCTCATGCCCGCAAGCATCACTTGGCTGTCGAAGGCAACGATCTGACGGGAGTTTGGATTGAAGCCGACCAGACAATCAAGAAACACATCAATATCGCTCGTGCGTTACAGTATTCTGATGGGGCATTTTCTTGTGGATACTTTGCGTATCAGGATTACAAAAAGAACTTTGCCGAACGACTTTCGCCCACTGGCCACACTCTCGAATTTTTGATGATGGCTGTGGACGACGAAGAACTTTCCAAAGATTGGATTCGTAAGGGTGTCGAACATGTCGCCAATGATTTGATCGACAATAAGCGAAACCCCATCGATTGCGGTCCCCTGTATCACGCACTCAGCGGACTTGTGATCTTCATGGAACGCACAGAACCGAAACCGGTCATTGTGGAAGAAGTCGTCGCGGAGTTGATTCCGCTGATTGCTCCCAAGCCGGAAATCAAAACCGCATGGTTGCCTTTAGTCGCACCGAAACCAGAAAACATCATTCGCCAAGCGTCTCTTCCCGAAACGGGAACCGCTGCCGAATAACAATTTCTACCGGCCGAACTACATCCGAAATCCTCGTCGTCTCTTAAGGGCGACGAGGATTTTTTGCGTGATACAAAAATCCGTCTTCTGCTCCGATCAAAAGATCGGGGACACCATCCGAGTTCCAATCCGCGGCTGCCGGGCTACTGGTATGTCCTGCCAAAGGGCGGTCAAACAATGGGCCTTCATTTTTGAATTTCCAGCCTCGATCGGTCTCACCGAGATTTCGATACCAATCTGCGTTTTTGCTGTTCAATAAAAGATCGGGCCGCCCGTCTCCATCCCAGTCGGTGATGTCAATTTTTCGACGGCCGCTTCCTCCGGCTCGTTTCTCGTTCAATTGCAACGGTTCTCCGTTTTCGTTCAGAACAAGTCGTTCGCCAGGTAACAGGATCAAACCAGAATCGGTCTTCTGACGGCGGAACACTACCGGATACCCCTCCTGATCAAGGACGAAGAGATCGTTTAAGCCGTCGCCGTTCCAATCGACAATCACCGGGGTCGTCCGCCATTGTGTGACCAATTCTTTTCCGACCGGATTCCACCAGGTCCACTCAGGCTTAGGAGTTTTTCCCTCCCATTCAACTTCAATCGATTTCGCTGCGGCAAGTTTGGGCTTTGCCTGCGTTCCAATGTTTTCCAACCATTGAATCCGTCCCCAAATGGAATTGAAGACGATGTCGGGGAGGCCGTCATGATTCCAGTCGTTGACAGAAATTGTGGTGTAGCCCCATTTCTCTTCACAGGGCCCTTGAATCGAACCGTTCGGTCCCGCCTCGATGCGAAAGACTTCCCCACCTGCTTCGAGACGTTTGGGAGCGGCCCATTTCGGGGTTTCTCCACCTCCCAGATTTTCGATGAAGCCGATGTAACCCGCCGTGTTTCCACACAGGATGTCTTGATCGCCATCATGATCCCAATCATATGAATAGGGAGTCGCCAGCGCACCAAACTTGATGTGTTCTGCTTCTTGTTGAAAGTATCGAGGTGGGAGGAATTGAGGCACGTTGTCGCTGAAGGTCCCTTTGTTTTCGACCAGCGCGACGCGGCCATCTTCATCACCGACAATCAGGTCGAGATCCTTGTCTCCGTCCCAGTCGATGGCCGTAGGAACAATCATTTGCAAATCCATCTCAATGGGCCGGCCATCATGCGCGATCGTTTTACCGACTTGATAGAGAGGCTCGGCTCGCGAACCGATGTTTTCAAAATAAGTGAACGTGTCGCGAAATTCCCCACACAATAAATCGAGATCGCCGTCTCCATCCCAATCCGCGAAGTTGGGAGAGGTCCAGCCATAAACTTCGGGAGTCTTTCCATCGACTCCTTCAATTTCTTCGGGGGAATCAAATTGAGGTTCGTCGTTGGTGCCGATATTCAGTGCGACTCTGATACGGCCTCTTAACGGGCCGTTCGTCCAAACTCCCTCTGAGTTGTAAGCATCATCCCAACCATACTCGGTCCAGTCACCGTAGCCGATGATCACATCGAGCTTTCCGTCCCCGTTGTAGTCTACACGATGCCATTGTCGTGCGCGAGTTTTTCGTCCCTTCATGAAAGACGTATCGACTTTCAATGTCGTTGGTTTTTCGTAGCGTGAATTCAGAAAATCGCTGTATTGAATGTTCTGCACCATCACAACGGGATTGCCGTCAACATACGAAACTCTCGTATTCTGAGATCCGCGACCGATGATTTTTCCAGGTTTGAAAATAGGGAACTTCTCTTTCCCATCAGAGGTGTTTTCAAAGAAGT
>Ga0055584_100005873_pt1 | contig 12025 bp, 6 predicted proteins | sample OSDHelmetaG_FD_58716 | JGI IMG/M metagenome (GOLD analysis project Ga0055584, IMG submission 58716) | Pelagic marine sediment microbial communities from the LTER site Helgoland, North Sea, for post-phytoplankton bloom and carbon turnover... | ecosystem: Environmental > Aquatic > Marine >... | reverse complement strand
AAGAACGGCGAGATCTCTTTGGGAACATTGTTTGAAGAGATCATCCCCGCAATCTCGAGTGGCGGATCGTCTGGTCGAGAAGCCCTGCGGCAAGCTTGGACAAAACTCGTGGCGGATGAGTGCACCCTGTTTCACAAACTGATTACCGGGCGTCATACCATGACTGCCCGATCCGGCTTGTTGGCCCTGGCTCTTAGTCAGACATTGGGAATCGGTGCCAGTGTGGCTGCCTACCGACTGAGCCGACTTGGTAAACCGGGCTTGGACACTTGGCGTGAATTGACAGGGGATTCATCAGCGCAGGATTCCGTGGCAGCGATCTACCCGTTGCAAAACGAAGAAGTGATTCAAGCGGTCCCATCCGAGGCCGGTGGAGTGATGGATTGGTTCATTGAACGCAAGAGTTTGGGGGCCGTTGCGCGGATAGTGAAACGCGCTGGCGAACTGTTGATTTGGGACGAATCGAATCAGCTCATCGGCGACTGGCATCCGGATATGTTGTCCGCGGCGCAAACTTTGCCGGACGGAACCGTGATAGAATGTGTGACGAAGGTTCGTTCCGCGCCGGCGAAAAAGAAACCGGATCCGCAGCGGTGGATTGTCCGCGATTTGTTGGAGATCGACGGCGAGGACGTGCGGGCTTGGGCGTGGTCCAAGCGTCGGGAACGCCTGGAGGGGCTTTGGCGCGTTTGGGAGCGCAAGTCCCGCACGGCGGAACCGATGCAGGGATCACTTTTCGACGATGATCCTGCGCCCGATGATTTCAGTGATCCGTTCGAACTTGAGAGTGGTCTCGCGTTTCAGGAATGGCGAGAGGTCGAGCGCACAGTTGAAGCTTCGCGTTTGGAGGGTGCGACCGGTGTGAAGTTGATGAAGCGTTCGTCGCCGTATATTGAATCCGCGTGCTGGTGGAAACCGCGGCCACTTCGCCTCATCACGGTGTTGACCTCGGTGAAGTCGGGCGGTCAATCGAAACTGCACGATCTGATTCTGTCCGTTTGGACGGGTGAAACTCTGGTGCCGGCGGCGACAATGCCATTTGCCGGCGAACCGGATGAAGTGGCTGAACTGGAACTGTATGTTCGGGAGAATACCACCGGGCGACGGGGGCCGATCATCGATGTGCGCCCGGAGCAACTGTTTGTAGTGGAGTTCGACGGTGTGGATCATTCTGAGCGTCATCGCTCAGGAATTGCGCTGCGCAACGCGCGAATTGTGCGACGGTGTCGTGAACTCACGGCATCGGAGGTGGGCAAGTTGGAGGAGCTAAAGCGATTCGCTGCGACGCATTCGTAGACTGCGTAGGCATTCAGCCGACTGTGGCTACGGGACCTACCTATACCATCCGTTGTGGTTGGAGCGTATGCTCCACTTACCCAACAGCGCATCCGACATCAACCGAAAGCCAGAAAGTTTTTAGATGCTGCACCTGATGATCAACATAACCCTCATGAGTATAGCTATTTCCGTGCTGCTGGGCACGGGACTGCCGCTGGTGCTGGGGGTCGTTTTCAATGGAATCGGCGCCGTGATTCTGTGTCGTGCGAACGTGGATGAAGAATCCACCGAGTTCGTGATTCACCGGGAGGCGAAGTTCACGGTGGCGAGCAACTGAACGGCGATATTGCGCCAAAGCTTGCCTCGCTGAGCGGCAATTGGTTCGACTTGCACTGCCGAAGTCGTTAGCCAATTCCGAATGCCTGCGAGTAACGCGATATCCGTTGCCAAACCGAGTTCCTATCGGCGGGTAGCGGCAGTATTCGCGGCACGCGGGTGGAAGCCCTTCAAGTTTCAGAAGGAGACGTGGAAAGCCTACAAGGGTGGCGAGAGTGGATTGGTCCATGCGCCAACGGGCACCGGCAAGACATATGCGGTTTGGGCGCCGACGCTCATTGAGTGGTTGGAGGAGTCCAAACGGACGAAACCTTTAAAGAAAGCGCCCGGCCTGCGGGTCTTGTGGATCACTCCGCTGCGGGCGCTGGTTCAGGACACGACACGCGCCTTGGTGGATTTGGTGGCGGAACTGGAGATGCCTTGGACGGTGCAGTCGCGGACGGGCGACACTTCAGCTTCGATAAAGGCCAAACAACGGAAATCTTTTCCCACGGCCTTGGTTACCACACCTGAGAGTCTGTCGCTCTTGTTGTCATACCCGGAGACGCGCGAACATTTCGCAGGTCTGAAAGCGGTGATTGTCGATGAATGGCATGAGTTGTTGTCGACGAAACGCGGCGTACAGACGGAGCTGGGTTTGGCGCGGCTGCGACACTGGAATCCCAAGCTCAAGACCTGGGGGCTCTCTGCGACTTTGGGGAACTTGGAAGAGGCATTGGATTGCCTGGTCGGGGCCGGCAATACCGGGCACCTGGTCAACGGCGATCTGAAAAAGAAGTTCGTGGTAGAAACGGTGATACCCAAGGCGATGGATCGGTTTCCTTGGTCAGGGCATCTCGGGTCCAAGATGGTCGGCGAAGTTGTAAAGGCGATTGAGCAGGCAAACACGACTTTGGTGTTCACGAATGTTCGTTCGCAGACGGAGTTCTGGTTTCGCGCACTGAAAGAGGCTCGGCCTGAGTGGGAAGAGCAGATCGGAATCCATCATGGCTCGCTGGATCGGGAGGTGCGGGGTGAGGTGGAGGACCGATTGCGCACGGGAACGATCAAGGCGGTCGTGTGCACTTCGAGCTTGGATTTGGGTGTGGATTTTACGCCCGTGGAGCAGGTGATTCAGATTGGTGGCCCCAAGGGAGTTGCGCGGTTGCTGCAACGGGCGGGGCGATGCGGTCATCAGCCGGGGGCTGTGAGCAAGGTGATCTGTGTGCCCACTCAGGCCATGGAGATGGTCGAGTATGCGGCGGCTCGGGAGGCGATCAATGCCCGGAGCTTGGAGGCGCGGGAACCCATTCGGGCACCCTTGGATCTGTTGTCGCAGCATTTGGTGACGATTGCCTTGGGCGGTGGATTTGAGCGCGACGCGATGTTGGCTGAGGTCAGAGCGGCCTGGTCGTTCCGCGATCTGACGGAGGATGAATGGCAGTGGACTTTGGATTTCGTAGTGCGCGGTGGCCAGACCTTGCGTGCCTACGATCAGTTTCGGCGGGTGGTGGAAAACGACGGGTTGTTTACGGTGGAGGCACAGCCCATCGCGAAGTTTCACCGCATGTCGATCGGGACCATCACCAGCGATCAATCCGTGTTCGTGAGATACTTGTCGGGTCGTTCGCTCGGCACCATTGAGGAATCTTTCATCTCCAAGGTCAAACCGGGGTCGAACTTTGTGTTTGGTGGGGAGACTCTGAAACTTGTGCGTGTGCGGGAGATGACGGCGTTCGTGCAGAAGGCCAAGCGGGGGCGGGGTGCCATACCGGTGTGGGGCGGAGGGCGTTCACCGCTTTCGTCGAAACTCGCGAACAGAGTCCGCGCCAAATTTGAAGAGGCGCGCGATGGAACCTTCAAGGCACGGGAAATGAAAGCCGTGAGAGGCATCATGCGCTTGCAGGAAGATTGGTCGGTGATTCCCGCGAGCGATGAGTTTTTGGTGGAAAAAACGATCACGAAGGAAGGAGTGAATTGGTTCGTGTTTCCCTTCGCGGGACGGTTGGCACACGAAGGATTGGCTTCGCTGATCGGTTATCGCTTCTCGCGGCAGGAGCCCATGACCATCTCGGTGTCTTTCAACGACTACGGACTTCACCTCGGCACCACGTCGGAAAGGGAACTGGATGTGAATGATTGGCGTGACTTGCTGTCGCCGGAGCGTCTGTTGGAAGATCTTCTGGAGTGTCTCAATGAGACGGAATTGGTTCGCCGGCAGTTCCGCGAAGTCGCGCGGGTGGCGGGATTGGTGTTTCAGGGATATCCCGGAGCCCAGAAGTCCGCGCGCCAGGTGCAGGCATCGAGCAGTCTGTTCTTTGAGGTGTTCAACAGGTATGATCCGGAGAATCTCTTGCTCACACAGTCACGCAAGGAAGTGCTTGATCGACAACTGGAGATTCAACGCCTGCGCTCGAAATTGGAGGAGATTCAAACGCAGAATTTGGTCGTGTGCGAAACCGAGCATTTGACGCCCTTCGGATTTCCGTTGTGGTCGGAAGGTCTAAGGGCTCAGGTGACTTCTGAGAAATGGGCCGACCGAGTGAAACGGATGGTCGCGAAATTGGAAACGGCAGCGAAAGGACGCCAGGCTTAGGAACCAGATGCTGACGATCAATTGGCATGGAGAAGATCTGACATTGTGTCCGGACCACGCGGTCTTTTGGGCGGCAGGCAATACTCTTTTTGTTGCCGATCCTCACTTCGGCAAGGCGGCGAGCTTTCGCCGGGTTGGGATTCCTGTTCCCGAAGAAACCACGGCTGCGGATTGCGCGCGCCTGACGTGCCTGATCGAAACGGTCTCGGCCCATACTTTGGTGATTCTCGGAGATTTCCTACATTCGGAGATGGGTCGACTTTCCGTGGTGAAGGCCATTCTCGAAGAATGGCGATCAGGTCATCTCGATCTCAGAATCCATCTCGTAAGGGGGAACCATGACGTCAGTGCCGGCGACCCATGGCCGGAGTTGGAGATCGAATGCCACGATGAGCCCTGGGTGTTCGGACCCTGGTCATGTCGCCATGAGGCCGACGAGAATGCGGCTGGATTGCAACTAAGCGGGCACGTGCATCCGTCGATCTCCTTTGCTGGCGCCCGTGTAAGTTGCTTTTGGAAACGCGAACGCCAACTTGTATTGCCGGCGTTCGGATCGTTTACGGGAACTCACGCCGTCAAACCTTCGGCGGGGGAGGAAGTCTACGGCAGCGATGGCCAGGCGGTGCTGCGGATTCCGAGTTGAGCCTGTGCAGTCGTGTCACCCTCCCGGACTCTGAAATGGGCTCGCGGGCATGTTCTCCCCACCATTCGTGTTGTCCGCTTTCGCGAAAGGGGTGGGTGGACTGGTCGGATGGTGCAGAAATTTGTAGCGACAGCGATCCAAGCGTAGGTGGGGAGAGTGTCCCCGCGAGCCCACTTCGGCACCCCGACGGGGTAGCCGAAGTGGGCGTCACGATTCAGAATCCGTGCCAACGAAAGTTCACGCCGTTTTGAACCAATTCCCCGTATCGATCAACCGCAGCGGGAAGGATTTCGGAGGAGAACTTCGGCAGTATCGTATCGCGCTCCGAGGGCGTCGCGTTCGCTTCCGTTTTCTCGCTCTTCATGGCCAGCATCGCGCCGTCGGCGTAGCCGTGCAGTTGCGGATCGGATGCCAATGCCGAACGTAACGCAACCGTGCCGATGCCTCGCTCGTAATCAGAGTATCCCGTTTGAAACGCGCTCAGATACTGTTCCTTTGCAGCGGGATCAGAATCGTAGTGCGTGATCGAAGGAGTAGGGGCGGTGGTGGTGTGCTTCGGTGCAGCACAACCGACCAGTAATACGGCGGCGATTGTTGGAAGGAGGATAAGGCGCATGACGCGATCAAAACTAGGCGTGGCCGTGAACCAGGTCAATTGCTGCGATGGGGGGCTGAATTCACCCGTAGCCCGGACCGATAGTTGTAAGGTTCACGATTGCTTCCTGATTTTGGTGCGCTACAAAGCGATTCGCTACCATGAAGAATCTGTCACGTGTTTTGTTGTGCGCCGTCATCGCGCTTTCTCTGAGTCGCCTTTCTGCGGACGAGACCAAGTCCCTGTTTGTTGAGGGTTACACGGGGGCGGTGAGTTACAAACCCGGTGAGGAGGTCGGATTTCATGTGTCGACCAGCGCCGCCCGGTATTCCGTGGAGATTCTGCGGTTGGGGGTGAAGGATGAAGTGGTCCACCGGGAGAAATCCGTTGCCGGAGTGGAACATCCGATTCCCGAGAACGCCTCGAGTCATGGCTGTGGCTGGCCGGTGAGTTGGAAGTGGAAGATCCCGGGCAAACTACGTAGCGGCTATTACCACGTAAAACTTAAGGTTTCTGATCGTGGTGGAAAGTATGTCCATCGCAATACGCGGACGGCGGAAGGGAGTTGCTACTTTGTGGTTCGAGCGGCGAATCCTGGGCAGAAAACCAAGATTCTGCTGCAACTGGCCGCGAACACCTATAACGCTTACAACAACTGGGGTGGATCGAGTCTCTACGGTTATCATGGACGGGCCAAGTTGCAGGGCAATCGGGTTTCGTTCGATCGGCCACCACGAAGTCAGTATGGGAATTGGGAACTGCCCTTCGTCCGCTGGGCGGAGCAGAATGGGTATCAGCTGGATTACGCGGTGAATTCCGATTTGGAGTTCCGACCGGAACTGCTGAAGCATTACCGATTGGTGCTGAGCTTGGGGCACGACGAGTACTGGTCGGCGCCGATGCGCGACAACTTGGAAGTCTTCATCAAGAGCGGCGGGAACGTGGCGTTCTTTAGCGGCAACAGCGTGTGTTGGCAAATTCGCAGCGAGGACCAGGGGCGCTCACAGGTCTGTTGGAAACAGAACTACCACATGGATCCGATATTTCAGACGGATGATCACAGCACGCTGTCCACCCTTTGGAGTCATCATCTGGTGAAGCGGCCTGAGAATGAGTTGACCGGCGTTTGTTTTCTCTACGGCGGTTATCACCGGAGCCATGGTCAACTCATGGATGGTTCCGGGGCCTTCACAGTTCATCGCCCCGACCATTGGTTGTTCGCGGGGACGGATTTGAAGCGTGGAGGAGAGTTCGGTGGCAAAAGCAGCATTGTGGGATACGAGTGCGACGGTTGTCAGTTGGAGTGGCGGGATGGACTGCCGTATCCTACGGGACGTGATGGCACGCCCAAGTCGTTCACGGTCTTGGGAACCGCGCCAGCCAAGTGGCATCCGGATGATTCCGAGTGGTATGAGCGTTGGGAGAAGGGACGCGTGGGCAATGCGGTGCTGGGAATCTACCAGAACGGTGGAACGGTCGTCACCTCGGGCACGACTGACTGGGCGCATGGCTTGCGCGGGAAAGATCCCACGGTGGATCGAATTACCCGCAATATTCTGGATCGCCTTTCAAAATGAAAACCATATTCGCATTGTTGTTGATCGCTCTGCCCCTTTCGGCAGCGCCTCCAATCGTTGATGTCGAGGGGCAGCCGCTGGCCTCGAATGTCAGTCGATTGCAACAGGCACTCGCGTTTCTGGGGGAGCCGTTGGAAGTGGCCGGGCTCGATGCGGCGGTCCGTGATCGGGACGCGCGCAAGATTCAACAGCTCCTCGATGCGAAGGTTTTGTTCACCGTTTCGATCAATCCAGAGTCACGGGTGAAAGTTGCCCGATCGGTTCCACGCCATCGTTTGCAACAGGGCGCCTACGCGCCGGTGCTCATCAAAGTCGTCAATGAGAGTGACACCACTCCGCGTCTGAAGATGACGAGCCGGCAGTCTGGCGCGGTGTATGACGGCGCTTCGAAGTTCATCATGCTCCGCCAACAGCAGACGGAACTGATTGCCAATCAAAACACGAATCGCAGCTTGGACCGTTTTCTGGATCTGGAAATCTATTCGTCGCCGCCGATGAGCGATGAACTCAATGGCTTGGCGGTGGAATACAAGCTGGGACTCATCTATGCCTCCGAAGCTGGCAAACGTGAGGCGGTGGTCGGTTTCAATATCGGGCAGGGGACCCAAGATCTGGGTTTCCGCAGTGAGACGTCGGTCTTGTTCGACATTCAACCGGCGGTTCCCGTGATCCTGAACGTGAAGGACTTTGATGGAGAACCGACTACCGGTCGCTTCGAATTCACGGACGCGGCCGGCCGGGTCTATCCCGCGCAGGTAAAGCGGTTGGCTCCCGACCTGTTCTTTCAACGGCACATTTACCGGGCGAACGGCGAGGCGGTGATCCTGGCTCCGGGCAAATACAGGATGCGTTACGGACGTGGCCCGGAATACCGCTGGCTCTCCCGGGAAATCGAAGTGTCAACCGATCGGCAGTCGATTGGGGTCCGGTTGGAGCGCTGGATTCACCCGGAAAAGTTTGGCTACTACGGAGGCGATCATCACATTCACGCGGCGGGTTGCTCGCATTACCAGTTTCCAACCCAAGGACTCGAACCCAAGGATGTTTTTCGGCAGGTGAAGGGCGAAGGTCTGAACGTGGGTTGTGTGCTCACTTGGGGGCCATGTTTCGATTTTCAAAAGGGATTCTTCAAGGCCGGAGCGGATGAGGTGAGCGAGCCTTTGACGCTGTTGAAGTATGACATCGAAGTCAGCGGCTTTGGTTCGGCCGCATTTGGTCACGTCTGCCTGTTGAACCTGAAAGAACAGATCTATCCTGGCGCGACCGGGAGTAAGAACTGGCCGATCTGGACCGTGCCGACTTTGAAGTGGGCGAAGGAGCAGGGGGCCGTGACCGGCTATGCTCATTCCGCCGGTGGCCTGCAAATCGACCCGACCGCAGCATCGAAACGGCTGGTTGCGAAATTGGATTCAGATGGAGACGGTCGGGTCAGTGTGGACGAGGCGGAGAGGGGATTGTTACCCGAGGCGTTCCGCACGATCGATCGCAGTCGCGATGGTCGCCTGAGTGTAGACGAATTGAAACTGAGCCATGAACGCGTCGCGGATCGGTTGCCGAACATAGCCATTCCGGAAATGAATGGTGGTGGGGCGCAGGAGATTTTCGTGACCGTGCCGCTCGGTACCTGCGATTTCATCAGCGCGATGGACACTGCGCGGATTCCTGAATGGAATTGCTGGTATCATCTGCTCAACTGCGGCTTCCCGCTCTGGGTGAGCGGTGAAACGGACTTTCCTTGCATGAGTGGTACCCGGGTCGGGCAGGGGAGAGTTTACGCTCAATTGGGCCAACGCGAGAAACTTGACTTCACCGAATGGTGCAATGCCATTGGGCAAGGCCGGTCGTACGTGTCCGATGGATACGCCCATGCCATCGGATATGAGGTCAACGGGAAGCCCAGCGGCTCAAAACTCGAATTGACTGGCCCCAGCGCCGTCGAGATTCGCGCCCGAGTCGCCTTCAGTTCGGAGACTCCGATCGAGGTCGAATATGGCGGGCGCACACCGCTGAATGGCGCCCGCCTGATCGGCGATACAATCAATCAGCATTCTTCCCGCATTGAGGATCTGTACCAGGGAGAAAGAACGATCGAACTGATCGTCAACGGTCAAGTAAGAGGCCGCCGAACGATCAGGGCAGATGATCAACTCCACGATGTGACATTCGCCGTGAAGATCGAACGGAGTAGCTGGGTCGCCATTCGCCAATTCCCACAGCTTCATACGAACCCGGTACTGATCGAAGTTGGCGGCAAGCCCATTCGTGCTTCGCGTGCCAGTGCCCGGTGGTCGATCGAATGTATCGAACAACTCTGGCGCGTTCGCGAACGCCGCTTTTCGAAAGAGGAAAAACCGATCGCCCGCGCGACCTACGACCGGGTGATTGAGATGTATCGCAAGATCGCAGCTGAAGCGCCGGTAGGTTTGTAGGCACGGCGATTCATCGCCACTCGTCGATGATCGAGGCGACGAGGGCGGTCCAGCCGGTTTGGTGGGAGGCGCCGAGGCCTTTGCCGGTGTCGCCGTGGAAGTATTCGTAGAAGAGGAGGTAATCTTTCCAATGGGGATCGTTCTGCATCTTCTCTTCGTCGCCGAAAACGGGGCGGCGGCCGTCTTCGCCGCGTTTGAAGATGTTGATCAGGCCTTCGGCGAAGCCTTGGGACATCGCGTCCAGGTTGATGAACTGGCGCGTGCCGTCGGTCTGTTCCACGGTGAGCATGCCGCCGTAGCCTTTGCGCATTTTTCGCAATGACTCAATCAGCATAAAGGTGACGGGGAACCAGATGGGACCGCGCCAGTTGCTGTTGCCGCCTTTGAGCAGGGCGATGGATTCACCGGGTTCGTAGCCGACGTTTTTGTCGCCAAGATGGAAGGGGTGTTCTTCGTGATGTTTGGAGAGACTTCGCAGTCCGTAGTCGGAGCGGAATTCGTCCTTGGACCAGACGGTGCCGAGGATGCGACTGAGTTGCTCCGGATCGAGGATGGAGAGGACGTGCACCTTTTCGCCGTAGTGTTCCATCGTCGTGATGGATTGATCGACGAGGTCTTTGCGGTTCTTGAAGAACCATTCGAGATCGGCGCGGAAGCTCTTGAAGGGTGCAATCCAACTGGTTTCAAGCCGTTCGATCGCAAACAGCGGGATTAGTCCGACGAGGGATCGGACCTTGAATTTCTCCATGTGGCCGTCGGGGTGTCGCAGAAGATCGTAGAAGAATCCGTCTTCCTTGTCCCAGAGATGGAAGCCTTTGTGGCCGATGCGCTTCATGGCGGCGCCGATGTAGACGTAGTGCTCGAAGAACTTGGTGGCGAGGCCTTCGTAGGTGCTGTTTTCCCGCGCGAGTTCGAGGGCGATGCGCATCATGTTGAGGCAATACATGCCCATCCATCCGGTGGCGTCGGCTTGGTAAAGCTTCATGCCTTCGGGGAGTTCCTCGCTGCGATCGAGCAGGGTGATGTTGTCGAGACCGAGGAAGCCGCCTTCGAAGACGTTGTTGCCGTCGCTGTCCACCTTGTTCACCCACCAGGCGAAGTTGATGAGCAGTTTGTGGAAAGTCTTTTCGAGAAAGGGTCGGTCGGCTTTTCCGGTCTGAACGCGGTCCATGTTGTAGACGCGCCAGACGGCCCAGGCATGGACCGGCGGGTTCATGTCGGAAAACTCCCATTCGTAAGCCGGAAGTTGTCCGTTGGGATGTTGAAACTGTTCTTCCAGCAGGAGCGAGAGCTGACGTTTCGCGAAGGCGGGGTCGACCAGTGCGAAGGGCACAGTGTGAAAGGCAAGATCCCAGGCGGCGAACCAAGGGTACTCCCATTTGTCCGGCATGGAGAGGATGCGCATCGAGTTGAGGTGCCGCCAATGCTGGTTGCGAATGCGCGTGCGATGTTCCGGGGGAGGGGTGTTCGGATCATCGCCTTTCAGCCATTCCTCGACGTCGAAAAGGTAGAGCTGCTTGGTCCAAAGCAAACCGGCCAATGCCTGACGTTGGATGCGGCGTTCATCTTCGGAGGCTTTGCGGGGGTGGACGGCTTGGTAGAATTCATCCGCCTCGGCTTTGCGATTGGCGATGATCTGTTCGATGTCCGTGAAGGGACGGGCGATGGATTGGTCGGTGAGGCGCAGACGGATGGTGACGCTTTCGCCGGGTTGGATGGGGCCCTTGACGTAGTGGATGCCGGCCTTGGTGCCGGCCTTGTCGGGGTTGGTGCATTGTTCGCCGTCGACGATCTGGCGGTGAAAGGCGTCCTTTACGAAGGGCGTTGGATTGCCGACGTGTTTGTCGAAGACGCGGGCGGCATTGGTCTCGTTGTTCGTGAACAGCGGCGTGCCACCGGCTTCGGCATAGAGGTAGCGTTTGCCGAGCCGGTAATCGAAGGTGAGACGATGGACGGCCGGGGCTTCGACGTCGTCGGCGACGAGGCAAAGATGGGTGCGGCGATTGGGGCCGGTGGTGATGTTGGGCGGGGTGAGGTCCTCTTCCTTCCAGGTCCAGCGGTTGCGATACCAGAGTTGCGGAACGATGTGGAGCGTGGCGGGTTCGGGGCCGCGGTTGAAAGCCTTGATCTTGATGCAGATGTCCTGCGGGCCGGCTTTGGCGTACTCCACGAAGATGTCCCAGTAGCGGTCTTCATCGAAGACACCGGTGTCGAGGAGTTCGTATTCGCCGTCCGCGTTGGTGCGGTTGCGGCTTTCGTCGATGAGTTGGCGGTAGGGAAATTTGGACTGTGGATACTTGTAGAGCCACTTCATGTAGGAGTGGGTCGGGGTGGAGTCCAGGTAGTAATAATAGTCCTTCACGTCTTCACCGTGATTGGATTCGGTCGGGACGAGTCCGAACGGACGTTCTTTCAGGATCTTGTCGTTGCCGTTCCAGAAGGCGGGGGAAAAGCACATGACCTGATAGCGATCACAAATGCCGGCAAATCCGTCTTCTCCCCAGCGATACATGCGCGAACGGGCGTGGTCGTGCGGGAAGTAGTCCCAGGCGTTGCCGTCCTCACTATAGTCCTCGCGCACGGTCCCCCAGG
>Ga0055584_100005871_pt1 | contig 12027 bp, 10 predicted proteins | sample OSDHelmetaG_FD_58716 | JGI IMG/M metagenome (GOLD analysis project Ga0055584, IMG submission 58716) | Pelagic marine sediment microbial communities from the LTER site Helgoland, North Sea, for post-phytoplankton bloom and carbon turnover... | ecosystem: Environmental > Aquatic > Marine >... | reverse complement strand
CTGAAAATCCAAAAGTAAAAGCAAGATAGAAGTAGGAGTATGTATTTTATTCTAGTACTAGAATAAAATACATACTAAATCCCCTGGGGGTTTTTAAGTTTGGAGACACCCTTAATTAGATTTACAATTATATATACTATCAATATTAACAATAGTGCTAACCATAAAACTAGAATAGGTACAAGATTTATCTTGAGACCAGCCTTATAAAAGACTTTATCTGTAGCTTTGACTGGTGCTAATAATATAGGTAGAAGATCTTTGTGACCATGAATATAGGGTTCCTTTTTTGACTTATGCTTATTAAGTATAGCCTTAGCTGCATAACGACCATTTGTACAAGCCATTTCCATAGATACCATGGGTGTATCTGTTTTTGCAATAACAGAACCAAAAAAGAGATTATCCACGGGAGTCTTGGTACTAGGCATATAGTCCCAACATTTTGCATTTATACTTAGCTTATACTGTCCTCGTTTATTATGAATTTTTCCCTGATCATTATTTTCCCAGTCGGGCCAGACATCGTATCCCAAAAAGGTATCAAAAGCAAACTTCCCAGTTTTTGTCTTGAGGGTCTTAAATAGTTTACTTCTCCTGAGTTGTTCAATAGTTTCCCCCACAGCTTCTTCTACTGAACATTCCCTAAGGGTTTTTCCCGCGATACCGGGGACAAGATCCAAACATGAAGCTTGTACAATTTCCTTGGCTGGGGAACAGTTTAATTTGTATTTATCCTTCCAGCTTGCAGAAAAATTTTCAATGACGACAGCCCAGGGTTGTTCAGTTGCACATCCTGTACCTATTTCGGGCATAAATTCTTCAGAAAAATATAAGACCATTCCAAAGTACATTTCGTTTCCGTATTTATGGAGGGAGGCTGCTTTACGGAACATCTCAATAGAGAGGAGTTCGCTATTTGTATTTATTAATTTTGAGGCGGCTGTTTGGTCTATACATATAACGTAATCATCTCCCACGACCATGTCTCCATTTTGGGTGATTAGACTAGTTATGAGTTTATTGGACGGGTCATAATTTATGCTTTTTATGGGTGTATTTGTGTGTATTTTTACGCCTTGACTTTGTAAATATTTTGCCCAGGGGTTAAATAGAACTTCAGAATAAGGTCCATTCGCTACATATACATTACATTTTTTGAATCCATTTAGAATGCTAAAAGAACCATATGTTATACTCCACCCCTTTATTATACAGTATAGAGTTACTTTTCTAGCTTCCATACCTATAATAGGACCAGTAAATTCATCACAAAAGTCCCTAGTAGCTTTATCTTGGGGGTCTATATAGTCATAGAATGTGATGTCGTTTTCTTTTAGCCTGTCATCAGACATGAGAAATGCATTAAAGAGTTTATATAGTAGGGTATTGTAACTTTTATCATTTGGAAAGTTAGATTTGCTGAGGGAATTATTACTAGCTGTATGTCGTCCCATTTCATTTTTTATCTCATGATCGTAGGATGGTAAGAGTACTAAATTATCACTTATAGCCCCACCCTCGGGGAGGGGTATCCGATGGGTTATATCAAGGAAGTTATGATAGAAATTAGTCCATATACGCCATGCATAGGGAACATAACATTTATCAGTCTTTACACTTTTAGCCTGTCCACCAAAGGTGTCTGTAGCTTCATAAATTTCAATCTGATAATTAGATTTTCCATTTTTGAGTAAGTCAAATGCACACGAGAGACCAGAAATTCCAGCACCAATAATTATTGTTTTAGACATTTATATTATAATATAAATAAAGAAATGGCGGAAGAAGAAATTTATATACAGACATATGATGAATTTTTAACTAATAATCAATATCTTTACTTTAAGACATTAAATTTAGGAGAACCCAACATGGTAAGGGGGTGGTCTCATATAGGTGGTGGTGCTGCAGGACAAATATATACTGATGATGCAGTTCCTGATAGGGTAGTTAAGGTAGTATCACTTTGTCCTGTTCTTTCTAATAATAGACATTGTAGGAGGTCTATAACACAGACTGTAATACCTAGTACTGAAATTAAGAATGCATTAGAAGTATTAGACAGTAATCACATTGATGCTATAGAAATTGTAGAATTACCTGATTTTATAATGGAGATAGTTATAAGTATAAATATGTCAAACTTATTATTACAGAATCAATTAATAGGTGTCCCAGGGCAATATAGGTATGGTCTTGATACAACAAATGACAATCCTAAAATGTACATAGAATCAGAAAGATTAATTTCCTTACCTTTAATGACTTTAAATAGTAATGATATTGCTAATATAGCTTATAGATATTTTCAAGTCATGTCTGATCTATATTTTCTTCAACAAAATATGAGATTTACACACTATGATTTACACTGGGGTAATGTAATGTCTAAAAATATAGGAGATTTATGTTTAAATTATGGTGACGCAAGTGTTGGTATTGGTGCTCAAAATTGGGCTACAATTATAGATTTTGGGACTTCTATTTTTAGTACTTTGACAAATAATACGAGGAGGAACCAATATATAAATTCATTAAATAATATGAGGTCCCCCCAAATATGGACAGAATTTAACTATTATTTTGATGGTTTAACGTTACTTAAGGCCTTTGATTTATATGCTCTTAATAATAATATACAAACAGGCCCTATTTTAACATATCCAATATTTCAACCCCTAGTAGCTTGTTTTATGAGAGATCCTACCAGGGCTCATGAATATTTTAAAGATAGTAATGATGTGTGGGCTTATAGGCCTAATATCCATAGTTTGAGTGGGGATGTTCCTAACTTATATAAACCCAGAGAAATCATACAAAATTTATTGGAGACATTTCATCAACAAGGAGGTGGTTTTGAAAATATTCATCCTACTTGTCCCATTGTAAAATTAACTACTATAACTTTAAATTCAATACCTATTGATCCTATAATTCATGACAGAATACCTACACTATCTTTTACAAAAGAAAAATGTTATTTTATGGATTTTGGAGCTGTACAGCCTAAGGTTCCAGATAGTAATGATTGTGCCACGAGGATACCTAATGGTATTCATAATATAAATATTTTACCTATTAGAGAGGTATATATGGATAATATTTTCTCATTTTCCTTATTTATAGCCCCCCGATATGTAAAAGATATTTTTAGGTGGTTTTATGATGAGAATTTTATCCATAAGGGATCAGATGGTCAATTTTTTAAAGAACGCCCTGATGCTTTTTATACTTGGTATTTAAGAAATCAGCTTGAGGAGAGTATATTATTAATTACTGATAAAGTAAAAGGAGGAGGAGACCCCGTAATACAAAATCAATGGACAGATTTTGGATGTTTAATGTCAGTAGATGAATATGTATTAAAATTACCCATGCTTGTGGATTATGGTAATGATACTTTAGTACCATGTTCCCTACAAAATTTTACTCCCATAAATGTCACAGCCCAATTTAGAAAACAACTATCTAAACGTGCACGACAGGTTAATATGGAAACCCTGTTAAAAGAAAATGATTTAGCTACTGTTCAAGACTATATTTTATGGTCTATTGATACAAGACTAAGTAACACTGAAAGACACCGTTTTGGACTTTATAGGTATAGACTCCCTCAACAGTTTATTAAGGAGGTAACTATACCTGTTATAGATCAAGCTACAAATAGGATAGTAGAACTAAATGCTAACCCTCCTATTTTAAATAGTACAGGTATGTTAGGTTCAGTTATACGTTTTACAGTATTACAAGATCCTCAGTTTAATTGTGTTCTCTTTAGGGATGCACATAGCACAATGCCTAATCGTAACTATAAATATGATAGGAGTTGGTATAATACATGGAGGATTAATACAGGCTATAGAATATGGACATATCAAAGTGCATTTTATAACCCCCCACATGCTGATGGGCAAAAAGCGCCTTTTGCCGCCGTTTGGGGTGTGTGTAAGAGACATCCTGATTCATATTCTCTTTTTACAGATGAAGAATATCGTGATATTTTTGGGTTTCAAAATGAAGATGCTAAACTTTTTTATGGTAGGACTTCTTATGGTGTAGATGAGAGGTTGATGTATCGTATTACTAATAAACCTATATGGAATAATAGTACATATTTTGTGGGAGTAACACATCTATTATATCTAGTATCAGGCCAGGATAACCCTAGGAGTTATCGCATATTTAAGAACCGTGATTCAGGGACAATGAACCCTGATGAAATGGTTAACTTTCAAGATAATAAAAATATGATAAAATTACCTGATATTATAGATGGGAATGTTGTTACTGTAGTTGATAATTTATCTCAGGCTGATCGTAATTTACTACAAGATCTAAATTTCACTATTTCTAAAACAAATATTATAGATGCATCTATAAACGTAGTAATAGTTAATAATAAAGATGACAATAGCCAAATAATACAAGACACTAACACCTATAATAGGCTGAACCCAAATAAAATACCAATATCGAGTATAAGTGAAATTAAAAATACATATGTAACTGGTGAGAACTACATTTGTCGCAAAATGGACTTTATACTTTCAAGCAAGGCAATGTATACTGATATGAGATGTATATTCTTAATGGCTATTCAACAGTTTGCATCCGAATTAGGAAAAAGACCAATAGACATAACTGTAAATGAATACTTTAATAAGCTTGATGATTATCTGCTAAATAAGGTAGCTACAAATCTATTTACATCAAATCTAATAAAAATGTTACCTCCAAGATGGAATTTGTGGAATTTCCTATTTACTAGTAATGGTAATAATCCTCCTTATTTTTATGATAATAATACCATGTTATCACAGTTTGAATTACCATTTAACTGGGGTACAGATTTCTTCAATCTCGAAAATATATGTAACATTAACAGACTATTCTGGATTGGAAATAATTTTAATTATGATATGTACTTTACACCACAGAACGTCCCCCTACCACCTGTGATAACACAACCACCCGGGTATCCCTATATACCATGACTAATAAAATTGAACTTTGATATATGTATACACCAAAGAGTTGAAAAAGATGTCATTTCAACTCTATACAACTACTAACAACCGTCTTTATGTATCCGGTGGAATGTCTACCGAGATAGGGTTTGCCAAGTATATAGCCCATAGAACTAAGGCTGTATATGCTGGATGGGACATAAATATACGTATGGTATACCCTCATATTATTGAAGACACCCTCAAATCTGTAGTTAAGCATGTACAAGCCGTAGAAACCCATGGTTGTGCACGAACTATCTTACACTCCCCTGGATTCCTATCAGTTCCCTATATGACAGAACTTTGCGACTTTATCTATCTACCCTCTCAATTCCTTGTGGGTTTTAACAGCTTCAATGAACTTCAAGATACACTAGAAAATGCAAAAAAAGCAGGTATCAAAGCATATGCAGTAGCAGGTTATGATGGATGTATACCCCATTGTCTTGTAGCCTGGATCAAGTTTGAAAAAATGCCCTCTGCATATACAGACCTTATTGAAAACTTTCTAGGTTCAGACAGGATACTACTTGCTGGTGTCTATAACAAGGATGGGAAGACCACTGGGGAGAATGTGATACATAGATATAACGATGACATATATCTACTCCATATTCACTCTTGTTATGGTCAGAAGACACTGGATAAAGACTGGGAAATTTTTAAGGGACTTACAGACGACTTCTTGTCAGATCAGGTGGAGAAGGACAAGTCCCTCCATATAGGAGACTGGGAGTCTGCATTAGATAATATGACTCGTTCATATATAAAACCAGACTATAAAGGTCTGGTTTATAGAGCATGTGCCTCTGATACGTTACCTTTGTATAAGCTTACATATGAACTTAGCAGAGTATTCATGGCTATAAACAAGATACCCATAGCAGGGATAGTAACAAATCCCTACATCATGAACACCCCCACATATGAAGCAACCTATGGATATCTAAGCTTCAGTTATTGGGCTGGGTCATCCTTCATAGATAAGGAGTTACCAAAGTTGATCAAGAGGGACATGCCTATAGGAGGGGTCTTGTGGTTCAATGATCAGAATCTACAAAAGAAGACCCTATATGATAAACTGATAAAAGAGTTTCCCATTAACAAACACGTCTACATATGCAACCAAACACCCCTATGTGATGAACTTACATCATGGATAGAGAAGTACAAGCCCAAAACATACCCCTCCCATACACCTGTAAGCATCTATCAACTAGGTGTAGCCATGAAGGAAGCACAAGTTAAACTTGATTTTTTGTAAGGGTAAAGATAAAAGATAATAAAAATGACTCAAATATCCATTAATTCTGAAATACTAAAGGGGCGTATGACGCCCTTGTCGTCCTTCTTCTCGTTCAGCCTTGGGAAGTATAACAATTGGATTATACCAGATTACGTAGCTTGTGGACCCTTTCCTGGTTTGGATGGTGTTAACTATACTTCAGATGATGAAGTCAGAGAGAATCTCCAGACCCTTCGCGATGCAGGTATAGATACGTTTGTATCCCTCCAGGCTGAGGTAAGTCCCAAAGGGGAGCTTAATGAAAGATTTCTCTGGGCGTTTCCCCAGTTCAAAAACTATACTGAATATTTGAAGGATGACAAGAAGGTAAAGTATATACACATACCTTTTGAGGATATGTCTATTCCTGATATGGATCGTTTTATGATAAACATCAACACCCTTCTCGAGACCTTAATGAGGGGGAAGAAACTGTTTATTCATTGTGCTGGGGGTCATGGACGTACTGGTATTTTTGCGGCTATACTTATTCTACTCTTGGAAAATTGTACGATAAAAGAAGCTATAAAAAACACACAAAAAAGGCACGATCAACGACTAAATAAGGATAAAAGACAATCAAACTCTGGTATAGTATTATCACCTTCTACAAAGATTCAGAGAAATTTTGTGTTTGATGCAGGTCAATTTATTTATCCACCCAAAGTTGAATCTTCAAAACCTTTTGGAAATTATTTTGAGAGGAGATCAAATGATAATTGGTTTTACACCATTGACCATGGTTTTAATTGTTCATGTTGTGCTTGCAAAAGTGGTAATGTCATGGATAGGGATTGTGGTTGTAGTAAATGTAGCGATATGAATTCCAGAATGCGTAACAAAATTATACATGCTGGAATGTTTACATAATTATATAATATACATTTTAGAAAAAACTATACCCTAGGGTATAGTTTTCTTGTAATCTTGTATTGTATTTGAATCTAAGGGGGAATCCTGTAATTATATAGTAAATATAAAGCATGGGAATCAAACATTTTTTTCGCTGGTTTAATAGCCAGTTTTCTGAGTCTATCTATCCCTTAAAGGATGGTGATACTATACAAGACGTAAACGATGGTGTAGAAGTAGATAATTTTATGCTTGATATGAATGGTATTTTCCATAATAGTGCACAAAAGATCTACCAATACGGTAACCACGCCCCTCAGCGTCGCCTTTTGGGTGGACCCCAACGTCCCCCTAGGGGAAGGGCTGCTGAAAAGGCCGTATATAAGGATGTATGTGATACTATTGACACCCTCTTTAGGGTTGTCAAACCAAAAAAGAGACTTGTACTATGTGTAGATGGTCCAGCACCCCTGAGTAAGCAGAATCAGCAACGTCAAAGGCGTTTTAGGAGCGCCCACGAACAGGCCCAGGGGGGACATGGGGGTGGGTTTGATAGTAACTGTATAACCCCAGGAACGATATTCATGGATCATCTCACCAAATACATAGATTGGTGGATACGTGGACAAATGACCTATGATCCAACCTATAGGGATATAGAAATTATATTCTCAAATGAAAAGGTCCCAGGGGAGGGTGAGCACCATCTTATTAATTATATAAGACACCATGGTGATCGTGAGGAGTCGTGGTGTGTGAGCGCCTTAGACGCTGATCTAATTATGCTTTCCCTAGCGACACACCTAGAGAATATTTATATCCTTAGGGAGGACTTGTATGATCCCTCTGTTGAGTATCTATTTGTAGATATAGGTGAAATACACTTGTCCTTATCTGAACAGTTAAGGTGGAGCGAGGATGATAAATTGTTTAACTATGAATGGGCTATAAACGACTTTGTCTTTATGTGTTTCATGGTGGGTAATGACTTCCTCCCCCATATCCCTTCTATAGAAATTATTGAGGATGGTATAGAGTTATTTCTAGATGTTTATAGGAGGGTTATGGAGATTCAGGGGGCCCATTTGACCCATGATATGGGTGAGGATGGAATACGTATAAATATGACTACCCTTTTACCATTTTTGGCAGAATTAGGAAGCTACGAGAAAGAAAATATGGAGAAAAAATTAGCACACAAGAAACGCTATTTCCAGGATAAATTAGTGGAGGAACATTCCCGGCAGGTCAACCTTGGGGAAGCCGAGGAATTTAGGAGTAAATGGGTTGTTGATATTGATGCTTACAATGGGGCATATATGACTACAAACTTCCCAGAGGGTTCTCGGGATGAGGATATATGTCATACATATATAGAAGGTATGCAATGGGTTCTTTCATATTATACCCGAGGTGTACCTAATTGGAAGTGGTATTTTCCACATCATTATGCTCCCCCGGCCTCAGTTTTGGTTAAGTATATACATAACTATGTACAACCTATCTATGGTAAAACACATCCCACGACGCCTTTCCAGCAACTCTTGTGTGTCCTCCCCCCACGGAGTGCTGGATTGATACCACAGCCGTTGTCTGGGTTACTCCTGGATCCACAGTCCCCATTGGCAAAATACACTCCCCGAGGGGAACTTGAGATAGATTTGAGTGGTAAGCGTAGGGAGTGGGAGGGTATAGTTATTCTACCCATGGTGGATATAGGGGTTGTTGTAAATGAGTATAATAAACTTATCCACATGGTGGATAAGCGTGATACACGACGTAATATTTATGGTAAGGCTTTTGTGTACAAACATAACCCCGAGAATGGTTCTGTATTTACATCTTACTATGGAGATATACCAGTATGTACATGCTCTTCAACACCCCTTAATATATAATATGAATACTATAATATTTCTATATATAATTACTATATAGAAATCTAATTATGGACATGCAGCCTGACACGCGGTCATTGTAGTGAATGTGCCAATAGTTCCCGTAGGGGATGGATTACAACTTGCTCCAACACAATTATACCCACATTCAGTAACAATACATGGTAGTGTTTCTTGGAGGGGTGGGCATTGTAATCCACCTACTGTAGGTTGTGATATTACAGACCTCGTACGCGTTTGGTTCCCCAAACCACATACTGGTTGACTACATGCAGACCATTGTCCCCAATCACTTACTTTACAATCGGTAGAACAATATCTTGTTTCTTCTTCTTGCATGAATGGGCAGTAACCATCAAGTTGTCTTGAACGCATCTGCATACCATCAATACATGGAGACCATGCATTCCAACCACCAATTATACATAGGGGTGGTTCTGGTCTGGGGGCTATACATGGTTGGATATTACACATTGCATAATCTTCTAGTTTAGGACATTCCATACCACCATTAGAAGGTTCCCTACGTACCCTCCTAACCAATCTCTGTTGACCACCCCCACATGGCTGACTACAGTTTCCAATTTCTTCCCATTCTCCAACTTGACAGTCTACTGGGGAGGGTTTTGGTGTCGCGGGGATGGGAGGTGTTGTGGGGACTGGGGTAGGTTTAGGAGTAGGAGTAGGGGTAGGGGTAGGAGTAGGGACTGGGGTAGGTTTGGGTGTGGGGAGTATAGTTGTGGTATCTTGTTTGTTACAGTCTCCATGAGTACATACTCTAGTTTCTGAAGCGGGAGGACAATGTTTACCAAAAAGTCTGTTTTTGGACTTTATGGTATTAGTTCTAGATTGTTTACAATCTTTACCACAACTACTCCAAGTACCATTAGTGTACACGCAGTTTTTACTTGTTAGAGCTAATACTAAAATTATAATTCCTAGTATAATAGCTGCTCCAATTAAATATGATACTGAACTCATTTATACTATCTATTTATTTTATTTGTATAGAGTTTTTGGTGAATACAGAATTATCTTTTTGGTCCCTATTTATGACATCTGGGTCGTAATACTCTGGACGCATTAAAATACATGTATTATCTTTATTTGTAAGTACCCTCCCTGGATTCTTTTTAGATTCTGAAACCATTTTCTCTACAAATGTCTTGGGGTAAACTTTTTTCTCATCTAGAACAAGGATAACTGTATCACATTCTTTTTCCTTTAGGAGGGAGGGTACTATACAACTTTTATACTCTTTACTCATAGGGTGAATATTCATAACATCAGTCACCCACTTGGGTAGTTTCTGTTTCTCTGGTTCATATAAAAATAAAGAAATCCTATCAACTTTTACAGTCTGATTAAGAATTGAGTCTATCATAGGTTTCATACTATCTATATTTTCTGGGTCAGTAGTTAAAGCTAAAATAACCTGTGATTTACAGTCTACCCTAGGTAGATTTGGATAGTTATGTATGTATGAATATGTGTCTCCTCCATTTTTACCGTTTAGGGAACTATATAGTAACCATATTGCAATGGTGGCTATACATATAGCAACAATTATACCAATATATTTTGACATTTATATATTATCTAGACTTTTTATACTAAAATAGTATAAAAAATATCTATAACCATAAAGGTATAGAAGATACTACATCTCCTTTAGTATCTTTATATACTGTCCACCTTTGACCACTCTGTGGATTATAACACCTTTGTTTTGTAATAGTATTTAATGGGGCTAATATTATAGGGGTCCTGCACATGGGACAAGATGATTTATAATATAAAGCAGTTATAATACATCCTAGGTGAAAATCATGGTTACATATTGTGGTATAGTTGGAAGTTGTAGGTGTTATACAGTCTAAACATATAGGACAAATAGTCATTTGGATTTATTTGATTATCCATTTTCTTAAACAGAATGGATATTCAAATTTAGAATATACTTAGCACTCTCCATATTTATTGATTAAACGATCAATTTGACTATCTTTAATAAATTTATACATATCCACACCAGTTTTTGGACATGTTGCATACATTGCATATTGACCATTTCTAAGTCTTACAATACAAATATCATCTTTTTTCGCACTAACTCTTTTATTAGTAGCTACACAATAAAATTCTTGCTGTTTGAGTGGAGAATGAAGCTTTGCAGGCATTTTTATATATATACAATATAAAAATCTTTATGTTTTCTTTATAATACAGTTATATCTTGTAGGTATATACACATAATCATCAGTAAAAATTGGGGTTAGACCCATTTTGGAAAGAAGACCTACGAGGTCTTCTTTTTGAATAGTATTATGATTCGCATCCCTGTATAATTCCTTATCATAGTTCTGAGTATGATCATAACTCTCCACATCCCCGAGGAATATTACACCACGACTTACGCGTAATAGTTCCTCAACTATAAGAGGAATATCATCAACATAATGTAACACACTATAAGTAAAAACAAGATCAAATGATTTGTCTTCAAATGGAAGTGGTAATTTAGAGGGTCGTATAGTTTCTGGGGGGAAATTTTCCTTATATCTTTCTATAAGACTACTACTTTTTTCTACAGCAATATAGTCATATTTATAATCCATAAACCACTGTGAAAGTCTCCCTGCCCCACAACCAAATTCTAATACTTTCGTATCCTTATTATTATTTTTTTGTAATTTAGTTTGTTTTAAAACATAGTCTACTATAGCCTTTGAATCTTGATTTAACCCTTGTCTGTTAAATCCATTAAGGGAATCTAGTGTACCCTTCTCATTACCTTTACGTTCCCATATCGTATCCCATCTAGTCATTTTATCATATTAAATAAATTCTCTAAATGTTAAACTTATTCTATATCCCCTAACACTCTTTCTTTTTGGTACTCCATGCTTGTATACCTGCTGACACCCCGGAAACATTGTAATTACCTGATTAGACCCATGTCTCAACACTACACGCTCTA
>Ga0055584_100005870_pt1 | contig 12030 bp, 10 predicted proteins | sample OSDHelmetaG_FD_58716 | JGI IMG/M metagenome (GOLD analysis project Ga0055584, IMG submission 58716) | Pelagic marine sediment microbial communities from the LTER site Helgoland, North Sea, for post-phytoplankton bloom and carbon turnover... | ecosystem: Environmental > Aquatic > Marine >... | reverse complement strand
CCCCCCCCCGCCTGTTTTCAGTCCCTGCATTAAGGCCGGCATTACCGCCGGCCTCTTTTTGTCCTCACTTTAGTTTAACCCTGCACCTTAACAGGGTTAGAATAGCTGTCCTTTAAGGTCCAGCAGGAAAAACAGTTGAATAGATCCCCCAGCATAGCGGTATACCCGGGCACTTTTGATCCGATAACCCATGGTCATACCGACCTGGTGACTCGTGCAGCGCGGGTGTTTGAACACGTAATCGTGGCAATTGCGGAGAGTCCTCACAAGACGCCGTTTTTCAGTCTTAAAAGACGTATTGAGTTGGCCGAAAGCCAGATCGGACACTTGGAAAACATTTCGATCGTTGGTTTCAGTAATCTGTTGGTCGATTTTGTTCAGGAAAACAATGCCGGTGTCATCGTTCGTGGATTGAGGGCCGTTTCAGATTTTGAATACGAATTCCAGTTGGCAAGTATGAATCGAAACCTGTGTGATACCGTTGAAACCATGTTCCTGACACCTGATGAGAAATACGGTTTCATTTCCTCCACGCTGGTTCGTGAAGTGGCACGCCTCAATGGTGATGTCACCCAGTTCGTTGGCAAGGAAATTGCGCAGGCGCTTGGCGAACAATTCAAATCTGTGGGTTCCTGACCTTGGCATTGACGATCACGGCAGAATGCATCAACTGTGATGTCTGTGAACCCGAATGTCCTAATGAGGCCATTTACCAGGGTGTCGAAATCTACGAGATCAACCCCTTACTGTGCACAGAATGTGTGGGTCATTTCGACACACCGCAGTGCGTGGAAGTCTGTCCTGTCGAGTGTATTCCTAAAGATCCCGGTCATGTGGAAACAGAGGAACAATTGTTGGACAAGTATCACAAGTTAATTCGCGGAGCAGAAATTTGAAAAAACTTATCCTGATCCTGTTTGCTTCAGTGCTTTTGTGTGAGGGAATTCAGGCCGCCAGTTTTGAGCCCGTGTGGGGCAGGGATGGCATGCTGGTAACTTCCGTTGGTCCGGCGGCATGGGCCGGACAACAGATATTGGAAAATGGTGGCAATGCGGTCGATGCCGCCATTGCAACGGCATTTGCAGCGGGGGTCGCTCACCCTTTCAGCTCCGGGTTGGGTGGCGGTATGTTTGCCGTGGTATACGATGCAAGTGATGGCTCAACTTTGACACTGGATGCCCGTGAAACCGCACCGGCAGGCGCTACTGCGGAGTATTACGCGAAAAACCCCAAGAGTATCAGAAGCGGTGCCCGGTCAGTGGCTGTGCCAGGAATGGTCCAGGGTGCTTGGGCCTTGCACCAGAAATTCGGCTCCATGCCATGGGCGAAGTTGCTTGAACCCGCAATAAAGATGGCCAGCGAAGGTGTCAGGGTTGAAATATGGCATCACAACGTGGTGAAGCGTGTCGCAGAGCGTTTGAAGGAGTATCCGGAGACCCAGAGAATACAGACCGTTGATGGTATGGCACCGCCGCTGGGTTGGAATCACAAGCAGGAAGACCTGGCCGAAACACTGCGATTCATCCAGAAAAAGGGAGGAAAAGCTTTTTCTATGGGGCCGATTGCGGCAAAAATTGCAAAAGCAACCGACAATGCAGTCACGGAACTGGATCTTGCGCGCTATAAAGTGAAATGGCGTGAACCCATTCGCGGATCATACCGGGATTATGAAATCATCAGTATGCCGCCCCCCAGTTCAGGTGGTGTGCTGTTGGTGCAAATGCTGAATATCCTGAGTCGTTATGACCTGGGCTCCATGAACCATGGTTCAAGTGAGTATGTTCACCTGCTGGCCAGCACCATGAAAATGGCATTCGAGGATCGTGCAGAAAATTTTGGCGATTCCGATTTCTATGATGTACCTGTAGAACGTCTGATTTCCATGGAATACGCAGATCAACAAGCCGCCAGGTTTAATCCCAATGGCCAGGTCAACGCGCGGGCCGATCATCCACAGGTTCCGGATGATGACGGTACAACCCATATATCGGTCATCGACAAACAGGGTAATGCCGTTGCAATCACCCAGACTATCAACACCCTTTTTGGATCGAAAATAACCGTACCGGGTACAGGTATCGTGCTGAATAACGAGATGGATGATTTTTCGATTAGCCCGGAGTTGGCCAATGCATGGGGTGCTACGGGTTCCATGGCAAACGTAGTGGCACCGGGTAAGCGGCCGTTGTCGTCAATGACGCCCACGATCGTCCTCCGCGATGGCCGGCCGGTCATGGTCATCGGCTCGCCCATGGGTACGCTGATTATCACGACTATTCTGCAAACCCTGATCAATGTTATTGATTTTGAATTTGATGCACAGCGCGCGGTGAATTCACCCCGGTTTCATCACCAGTGGAAACCCGATCGCCTGACCATTGAACCGGAGTTTCCGATTGAAGTCACGGAGCGCCTGCAAGCTTTGGGTTATGAATTGCGGGAGTTCTCAATTATCGGGGCGGCCGAATTGGCCGTGTTTGACCCTGAAGCCTGTATGTTTTGGGGTGGGGCTGATGGTCGCAGGGATAGTAGGGCAGTTCCGGTAAACACATCAAAAGTGCCCAAGCCATCCGAAACGATCCAGTGCATAGGAACCCGAAGAAATACGGCCGAAGCAGTGCCTGATTGATGCGCACACGGGTTTAACGGCTGAAACAGGAAGCGGTGCATAACGGGTTACCCACCCAGTTGTAGGGTGCGTAGTTTTTTTACGCACCAAGCCATTAAAGCAAAAGCCGGTGCGTAACGAGTAACGCACCCTACGGAGTCAAATCATGAGTAAGATCATTCTGGTATTTATCACACTACTGGTTGCCCTGCCATCTGCACGGGCAGACATTACAGCGGAGGAAATCGACCGGGCCGCAGCGGCAGTTCAACCGCAGGTGGTTGAATGGCGTCGCTGGTTTCATCAAAACCCTGAACTGAGTAACCGTGAGTTTAATACCTCGGCTAAAATCGCAGAAATTCTGCGTGGTATGGGTCTGGAGCCTAAAACAGGGATTGCACACACCGGTTTGATTGCAATTATCGAAGGTGGTCTGCCGGGACCCCTGGTCGCTATACGTACCGACATAGACGGGCTTCCTGTGGTCGAGCAGACCGGTCTGCCGTTTGCCTCGACTGCCCGTAGCGAGTACAACGGTCAGGATGTGGGTGTCATGCATGCCTGTGGTCATGATGCCCATATGGCGATGGTATTGGGGGCCGCCAAAATACTGAATGATAATAAAGACGATCTTCCAGGTTCGGTGATGCTGATCTTTCAGCCAGCCGAGGAAGGACCGCCTGCAGGTGAAGACGGTGGTGCTTCCATGATGCTTGATGAGGGTATATTCAATGAACGGATGCCGGAGGCTGTTTTCGGAATTCACGTAGGTATCAGTGTTTCGGGTGGACAGTTTGCAGTTAAACCCGGCCCGATGATGGCGGCAGCAGATATCTTCAAGATTACTGTCAAGGGTAAACAAACTCATGGTGCCCGACCCTGGGATGGTGTTGATCCGATAGTCGTGTCTTCCCAGATCGTGCTTGGGTTGCAAACCATTGTCAGCCGGCAGGTTGATGTAACAAAGGCCCCTTCTATCATCAGTGTAGGTCGTATCTCCGGTGGTATCCGCAACAATGTCATCCCTGACAAAGTGGAGATGGAGGGCACCATACGCAGTTTCGATCCTGATATGAGGGAATATATTCATACCGCAGTAGAAAAAACCGCTCTGCTGATTGCAGAAAGCGGGGGTGCGGAAGTTGAAGTTGAGATCAGGAAAGGCCCACCGCCTTTATTGAATAACGCCGAACTGGCTTTACAAATGTTGCCTGCGCTTGAGCGTGCTTCCGGCCACCCTCCGCGTTCCCTTCAGCCTCAGACCGTGGCCGAGGATTTTTCCGAATACGGAAGGGTTACACCGGCTTTATTTGTATTTCTTGGGAACTGGCCTGAAGACCTGGATCCCACCACCCAGCCAACCAACCATTCACCCTTTTTCAATATGCATGAACCCTACATGGAGAGAGGTGTTAAAGCCTTCGGCCACATGGTCGTTGATTTTTTGAACGCGCAGGAAGCGGCTGAAAAGTAATTTTTATGAGCGGACCGCTGGATGGCACATTGGTACTGGATCTCTCCCGGGTGCTGGCGGGCCCCTGGGCCGGCCAGGCACTGGCTGATCTGGGTGCGCGGGTCATCAAGGTTGAGCGTCCGGGGCGGGGTGACGACACACGTAGCTGGGGACCACCTTACCTGGGTTCGGGTGAGCATAAGGAAAGCGCCTATTTCCTCTCGGCAAACCGCGGCAAAGAATCGATAGCCATCGACTTCAAAGACCCGCGCGGTCAATCCGTCATACGTCAGCTTGCCCGAAAAGCGGATATATTGATCGAGAATTACAAGCCCGGTGGACTCAAAGCCTATGGTCTTGATTATGACTCAATCTGCCAGGTCAACCCGGCAATCGTTTACTGCTCAATCAGCGGTTTCGGACAGACGGGACCCCTGGCCAGTAAACCCGGGTATGACTTTATCATCCAGGCAATGAGTGGATTGATGAGCATTACCGGAACTGAAAAACCCACGAAGGTAGGTGTAGCGGTATCGGATCTTATAACTGGTCTGTATGCGACGGTGGGTATTCTGGGTGCCTATATACGTGCTCGCGAAACTGGGCAGGGTGAATTTATTGATATTTCACTGCTCGATTCACAACTTGCCACGCTGGCGAACCAGGCCTCGAACTATCTTGTTTCCGGTAATAGTCCCGATCTGTCGGGTAATGCCCATCCGAATATTGTTCCCTACCAGGTGTTTGAGACTGCCGATGATCCCATCGTGGTTGCGGTGGGTAACGACGGCCAGTTTGCTTCCTTGTGTGCGGCTATTAATTGCGATGATCTCAGCTCTGACCCCCGCTTCTCCAGCAACGCCGATCGTGTACTCAACCGGCAGTCACTCATCATCCTGATTGCGGCGGAACTGGCAAAGAATTCTGCGGTTTTTTGGCTTTCGGCACTGGAAGACAACGGCGTTCCAGTCGGCCCGGTTAACTCCATTGGAGAAGCATTCAACGATCCACATGTGATTGAAAGGCAAACGGTTACCCAGCTGGAGCGTGCTGACCTGGGCAATATTCCCAGCGTACTTTCACCTGTCAGGTTCCAGAACTATGCCAGGGAAGAGGGCAGGGCCCCACCCGCGCTTGGTGATTCAACCGAAGCAGTGTTAGGCGAACTGGGTCTCAGTAAGTTGGAAATTGAACAGCTGCTATCTGGCGGTATTATCGAAAAATCGAAATAATTCGTCGTTTGAGGTTAAACGATTGGCATCAGCCGGATGGTACAGCGTCAAAAGCCACAACGACACGTGCTTCATCTCCTTTAAAGGGCAAAGTTTCGTGCCAGAAATAGGAAGGAAATAACGCAAGAATACCCTCGGCGGGAGCAATTGTACGATCTGCCTCCAGCATTCCGGGTGTTGCCACTCCGGGCCGCCCAAAGGCAAGATTACCATCCGTTTCAGTTCGCCCGGTGGCTTGCAGTTTACCCGGCAGGCTCACGTAATACGCACTGCTGTACCATCCCCTCGGATGTACATGCGAGCGGTGATATCCCCCTGCCGTGACCCATATTGACCACGCAGTTGGCAGACTCATGGAATGTCCATTTCCCACGCTGACCGGGTGGTTCGTATCGATGTTTTCATAGAAAGAGGGCCCAAACTCACGTTTCAGGGTTGTATGGATCGCCTGTTTGAGTGCGACGATGACCGGGTTTGGGTTGTTTAGAAGGTTGCCCGGTGTCTGAGTGCCCCCTATCACTGACTGGGACAAGGGTTGGGTTCGCATCACGTGCAACTCTTCCAACGTTTCCCGGAGTGCTTCATTAAATGAAACCAGGTTGCCAAAGCCGGGAGGCACGGCTAACTCTGATCGAATCAGCAAACTGTCATAGTTGACGAGTTCATGGTAAGCGGGGTTGTCGCTGAGCCTGTAACAGGTACTGAGTAAGGCCAGCAAATACTGATCATATGGTGTTGTTTTGAGCAGTTCGAGAAGCAGGTTCTGCGAGGCAACGGCATCACCGCAAGCCAGTAGAGCCCGTGCTTTCCATGTCATCAAATCGAGATCATCTATGGGCGCCTGGGCCAGGGTCCGGGTTATTTCTTCAAACCGTTCCTGCTCATAGAGTAACTGTACTTTCAGGCCCAAGCAGCGGGGGTCTCGTCCAAAGCGGGTCTCATAGTGCGTTAATTGAAGCCTTGCTTCGTCGTGCTGACCGGCAAGTACCAGACGTGCGACATAATCGGCATGCACCGTGGGTACGGGCCGGGTATCAAGGGCATCGGAATAATGCGAGAAGGCCTCTGGGTCACCCATTTCATAACGAAGATCAGCAACGTGTTTTAGCAGGTCGTCATTCAACGGGCTCTTTTGCAAGCCGCGCCGGAGGGTGGCTAAGGCCGCCTCTGTTTCACCATTTGAAAGCTCTGCCAAGGCAAGTGCCTCGCAGACCGGAGCGGCGTGATCGCTGCCAGCTTCTGACTCTTTGTATAAGGCAATTGCCTCATCGTATCGCTGCTGTTTTTCCCGCAATTTGGCCTTTCTGAACGAAACGGCATAGTTTTTCGGGTCCAAAGCTGTCGCCTCTTGGAAAGCGGTTTCTGCCTCATCGAACTTGTTAAGTTCTGTCAGTGCCCGGGCAAGACCGAGTTTCGCCTGTAAATACCGTGGGTTCATTTCAAGAGCGGCCTGCATCTCCAGGATGGCCTCTTCAAAACGATCGAAACCAATCAGCGCCAGACCCAGTTTATAACGTAGTTCTGCCGCCTGTGGTACCAGTGCCGCTGCCCTGCGCAGATGCTTTATGGATTTCTCCTGGTCCCCACGCCGCACGTAAATATCACCCACAGCCGCGTTAACATCAGCTTGCGCGACGCGGGACTTGAGTGATGCCGTCAAAAATACCAGTGCGCGGTTGTCATTCCCAAGTTGTAAATGTGCAAACCCCGCTGCTTTCGCCAACTGCTCATTTGAGCGGGCGAATTTACCGAGCTTGTCAAAAAACGCAACAGCGGTGGCAAAATCACGGTTCTGCATAGCCTGCATAGCCTTGTTGGCCCATGAGTTCATATCACCGCTCAAGTTCTGTTTCACTAGGCTTTCTCCATCCCGGGGCCGGACAAATTTGCCATGCTGGAAGGCAAAAAAGCCTGACGGCTAAGGCCGGCAGACTTTTTCTGATCGTTTTTATTGATATTCACTGGCTTGAACGTATGGATTTAAGTGAGTGCTTATATTAGCGTTAAAATCCGTTTGTGTATGCCTAAACTCGTCAAATGGTCTATGGTTTGATATAAGCCCTCGGCAACTCCGGATTTTCAATTAAGTAGCGGTCACGTAGCTTGGTCTGACGTGATTCCATCGGAATCAGTTGGCCGTTAATCACCACCACTTCTGCAGCACTGGTGACATCCAGAGGGTCGCCACTCCACAACACCACGTTAGCCATTTTGCCCTTCTGTATGCTGCCCTGTTGATCATAAACACCAAAAACCCGGGCCGGATTTTTTGTGAGTGCAGCAATACCGGCTTCGTGCGGCAGGCCATAGGAAACGGCATTTCCCGCCATTTGCCGTTGTTTGCGGGCGTTATGCGAACCGGCTCCATTGATAATCACCACGACACCCGCTGCATGTAATATGGCAGCGTTGTCCATACGTGCACCCAGCATGTCGAAATTGCCGGGCAGGTTATGCAAGGGATCAAGCAGAACCGGTACGTCGGCTGCAGCCAATTCTGCGGCTACCATCCAGGCTTCGGTGCCGCCGGAAATGACTGCATCCAGGCCGTATCGTTTTGCGAACCTTAGTGTTTCCAGGATATCGCTGGCCCGGTCAACATTGAAGACTACCTTGCCGCCATTTGCGTAGGTGGACAATGTGCCGCGTCCAGCGCGCGTCAACAATGCCGTTTCCGTGGATACGGGCGGGATGTCAGCTTCCTGCATGGCCTGGCTCAGTAACATCCATTGCGCGGCACGCGAACCGCCACTCAATCCACTGGCATCTCGTCCCACGTTGATGAATAAGACCGGGCTGCCAATAAAGCTCTGATAGCCACCGTCCAGCATGACCACCTGGCCCTGCCCGCCAAAAATGGAACCCTGCGGGTTGGCGCCCAGCAGTGTGAAGCTGAACCCTTCAATTCGCGTTACCGGCACCAGGCTGGATTTGGGATTGTAGGCTGGCACGACAGTAAATTCGGGACGCATTTCCTTTAAGGCCAGGCCCGCGTCGGTGGACTCCTCCACCGCAGAAACTTCCGTAATACCGATGCTGGTTATTCCTGCGAAAAAACCCGGTGTCAGCAATTTGCCCTCGGCATTGAACACAAGAACGTCATCCTGCGATACCGGCAAATCCTTACCGGTGCGTTGGATCTTGCCCCCGGAAATGAAGACATCGGTGTTTTCCAGTGTGCCGCCTCCGGTCATTGTCATGACGCTGGCGTTGCGAATCATGATGGTGTCAGCTTGCACAATCAGGGAAAAAGTAGCGAGGAAGCCAATTAAAAGCATTCGAATATTTTTCATTTGGACACTCCCTGCAACTGGCCCAGTTCGAAGTCGGAAACCGGTTGAAGTTCCGGGTTTTCACGGTCATAAACCAGTGCACCATCGATATATACGTGGTCGGCTTTGGCATACACACTGAACGGGTTTGAGTTCCAGATAACTACATCAGCCATTTTTCCGGCTTCAAGTGATCCTGTCTGATTTTCGATTCCCAGCGCTCTTGCCGCGTTGGAAGTGATCCAGCCGATCGCACGTTTCGGTGGAATATCCATACCTGCCCGGTTGCCGGCACTCATCGCCTTGGCAGCCTCCTGGTTCAGACGCTGAATGCCTTCTGGATCATCCGAGTGTACGATGGCACAACTACCCTGTGGCCTGTCTACCATTGCGATATTTTCCTGGATGCCATCGTAGGCTTCCATTTTGAACCCCCACCAATCTGCCCAGAGGGCTCCGCAAACATTATTTTCAGCCAGTTTGTCGGCGATCTTGTAGGCTTCCACACCATGGTGAAAGGTCCCGACTTTGTAACCAAACTCATCAGCCATATCCAGGATGGTCAGCATTTCATCAGCACGGTAGCAGTGCATGTGCACAATGATTTCGCCATTGAGTACACCAGCCAGTGTTTCAAGTCTCAGGTCGCGTTTGGGTGCTTTGGCATCATCTTTTTTGTCAGCAACCTTTTGTTCATAGGCCGCCCAGTCATCGATGTACTGTTGGGCGTCGATCCATTGTGCCCGGTAGGCCGCCATATTGCCCATTCGGGTTGACGGTAGTTGATTCTGGCCACCATAGAACTTCTTCGGGTTTTCACCACAGGCCATTTTCAGACCATGCGGAGCACCGGGGAACTTCATGCCCTGGTAGCTGTTGCTATAGACATTTCTCAGGGTTACACCACGACCACCTATCAGGTTGCCGGAACCGGGTAGTGTTTGAAGGGTAGTGATACCTCCGGCGAGTGCACGCGAGAAACCGGGATCCTGTGGCCAGACACTGTGCTCAGCCCAGACATTCGGTGTTGCCGGATCTGTCATTTCGTTGCCGTCCGAGTGGGCCTTGACGCCAGGGCTGGCATACACACCAAGATGCGAGTGGACATCAATCAGGCCAGGTGTCACCCAGCGGCCGCTGGCATCGATGGTGTTCACACCGGCGGGGCTCTTGCCCTTGCCAACGAATACGATTTTTCCATCTGCTATCAACAGGCTGGCATCTTCCAGTCTCTCACCGGTACCGGTCAGAATCGTGGCATTGGTGATCAGCGTTGGTTCTGATGGTAGTGGTGCATAGGTGGATGGGTAGGCTTCAGCCCACAAATTTCCGATCGGCAACGCCATCAGCATCGGAAGCAGGGCGGGCAGGATTTTATAGCGCATGGGGTTTCCTTCAAAATGTCGTGATGGACGGCATATTAGCAAACAGCAAGAAATTTACCTACGTTCAAATAGAATGCACTAATTGAATAGGGTTGACACTGCACTAGGTTGGTGCAATTGAGGGGCGCTTGCCGGTATCATCCACACGCAATGAACAAAAGTACAGAAAATCCAGCCCATGCTTTGCCTGATGACCTTGCAACCTGGATAGAGTCCAGCCTCGCATCCGGGTCGAATATCCTGGCGACATCAAACCAGGGCATCGTTCTTTTATTTGAAGGTGATGGATTGAAACTGGTGATCAAGTCTGCCATGGGCCGTGGACCGGTTCGAAAGGCACGGCAGGCGACGCTTGAGAGAGAGTACGCTGCATATCAGCGCCTAAAGGGTGTCGAGGGTGTGCCGGCTTGTTATGGCCTGCTTGCCGGGCGTTACCTGATGATGGAGTTTATAGAAGGAACTGCGTACCGCCATGCGACCTGGCAGGATCGGGATCAATGGTTTGCAGATCTCCTGCTTGTGATCCAGGCGTTTCATTCACGTGGTGTCAGCCATGGTGATTTGAAATCCAAAACCAATATGATCGTGGGTAGTGATCAAAAGCCCTATATCATCGATTTTGGAACCACGTTTCTACACAAGGATGGGTTTCATCCTCTCAATAATCACTTTTTTGAATATGGCAAGCGTTTGGATATCAATGCCTGGGTCAAACACAAATACCATGGCCGGTACAAAAATGCCTCGGAAGAAGACCGTAAATTGTTGAATTACTCGAAGCTCGAATACGTGGTCAGAAAGCTACGCGGCCGCCCAATGCACTAGCTCGTTACGCACCATCCGTTTTACAACGAAATTCCTCTGCAAGAATTTCAAGCCCTTCGGCAATACTGACTTCAGCCGTATAAGCAAGGTCCTGTTTGGCCGCCGAGATGTCGTACCAGTGCGCGGTGGAAAGGTGCTCTGCCGACCAGCGGGTCAGGGGTGGTTCTGATTGTATTCCGAATAATTTCCAGCCGGTTTCCAGCAGTGTTCCTGCGGCTTTGGCAAGCACTGGTGAAATGGCCTGAATCTCCACCTCGACACCGGCCGCTTTTAGCAGGCCCCCGATAATCCGGCCTTGGCTTAGAGGTTCGTCATTGGAAATAAAGTAGGTTTTGCCGCCAACGATTCCGGGATGGGTTGCCAGCTTATCCAGTGCCAGTAGATGGGCTTTGGCGGCGTTGTCGATATATATGGTGTCAATCAACTTGCCTGGACCGGGCAGTTTTAATTTTCCGTGCTTGGCCCGCTCCAGCAGTTTGGGCAACAGGTGATTGTCGCCCGGCCCCCAGATCAGGTGCGGACGCAAAGAAACGGTAGCCAGTTCCGGGCAGTTGGCTGCCATGACCCGTTGTTCAGACAGGGCCTTGGTTTCCGGGTAGGGTGAGTTATAAGTATCGGGGTAGGGCAGAGACTCATTTCCGCCCTCGATATCGCCATCGGAATGCGTGACACTCGGGGAACTGGTAAATACCAGTTTTTTGATCCCGTTATTGCGGCAGGCATTAATTACGTTTTCCGTGCCGGTGACGTTTGGGGCAAAGAAATCTTCATAATTCATCGATAAGCCGGCTTTGGCGGCGGTATGAATAATTGCATCGACGCCTTTTGAGGCTGCTTTCAATAACTCAATATCAGTGATATCCCCCTGGACCACCTGTGCACCCTGTTTTTCAAGCGCATCAGCTGCACTTCGCTGGTAGGCGACAACCTCATCGCCACGGGCCAGCAATTGGCGGCAAATCGCGCTGCCAAGAAAACCGCCACCGCCCGTTACCAGGACTTTCATGCAAGCTTCCCTGCTGCCCAGACGGCAAGTTTTTCTCTTCCAATCTTGGCGTTATGACGTATATCAACGGGGAAGGACTTGTGAAAAAGTATCTGCTGAATGGATCTTGAAATCGCATGACTTTGGCCGAGTTGAAGCAGGTCGGTATGAATGCGGTGCCGACGTGCAGCGTTCGGCTTATTCAACGGTTCCACACACAACACCGGGGTTTGCAGGCCCTTGCTGCCGATACCTACCAGGGCAGTACGT
>Ga0055584_100005869_pt1 | contig 12033 bp, 8 predicted proteins | sample OSDHelmetaG_FD_58716 | JGI IMG/M metagenome (GOLD analysis project Ga0055584, IMG submission 58716) | Pelagic marine sediment microbial communities from the LTER site Helgoland, North Sea, for post-phytoplankton bloom and carbon turnover... | ecosystem: Environmental > Aquatic > Marine >... | reverse complement strand
ATACAGGACGGAATCATCACGCCCGGCAAACCGGCTGACAGTGAGGTTGTGGCGCGCATCCTCCTTCCGAAGGACGATGATGATATTATGCCCCCGAAGGGCGATCCGTTGACCAAGGCTGAACAGCAGAAGTTTAAGGACTGGATTTCTGCCGGTGCCGTCTGGCCGGCTGGATTCACCGTGGGTGGTGCCGCTGCCGCCAAGAAGGATGAAGGACCTGGGCCCGCTCCGACGGCAGCCGAAAAGAAGGCTGTTGCCGCGCTCGAAAAGGCCGGTGTCAGTGTTCGCCAGATCGCGCAGAAGCTGAATTGGACTTACGTCAATCTGCGCGTCATCGGTTCCAAGTTTGATGCCAACGTGTTCAAGCAGTTGGCACAGGTGCAGACCCTGCAGGAATTGAATGCCGCCGGCGTCAATCTGACCGCGGCCGATCTCGGCAACATCGGCAAGTTGAAGAATCTCAAGCGTCTCCATCTGGAACATACAACCGTGACGGATGCAACGCTCGCTCCGGTGGCCAACCTGGCGGACCTGGAGTATCTCAATCTCTTCGATACGAAGGTGACGGATACCGGCCTGAAGAAGCTTGCCGGCTTGAAGAAACTCAAGAGCCTCTACCTTTTTCAATCCAAGACCACCGACAAGGGAGTGGCCGGTTTGAAGAAGAGCCTTCCGAATACCTATGTCGACACCGGCTGGGATCTGAAGGAACTTGAGAAGATCAAGGCTGAGATCAAGGCGCGCGAAGAAGCTCGCAAGAAGAAGGAGGCAGAGGAGAAGAAGAAAGCCGACGCCAAGAAGAAGGCGGATGCCGCTGCCAAAAAGAAAGCTGACGCAAAAAAGAAGGCCGACGCCGCAGCTGCCGCCAAGAAGAAGGCGGATGCAGCGAAAAAGAAACCTGCGGCAAAGAAACCCGCTCCCAAAAAGCCGGCCAAGAAAGGCAAAAAGAAGGCCGAAAAGAAGAAGGACAAGTGACTTTGTGACATAGTTAGACTTCGAAACGGCAGCCAAAAGGCTGCCGTTTTTTTGTATTTATGGCTTGGCCAGCAAAAAGGCTTTTCCAATCTGGCAGCGTTTGTCAGGGTGCGGGCGAACCCTGAATATGAGAGTTTTTGGCATTACTGGTGGGATAGGAATGGGCAAAAGCGCCATCGCGACTTTGATTGAAAAGCGTGGCGTGGAGGTCATTGATACCGATCAGTTGGCTCGCAAAGTGGTCGAACCGGGACAACCCGCCCTCGCCAAGATTGAGGAGCTGTTTGGGCTCGGCGTCGTAACCGCAGAAGGAGCTCTCAATCGACAGGAGCTTGCGCGTCGGGTGTTTGGAAGCGAGGTATCCCGCCGTCAGTTGGAGGCGATTCTGCATCCCCGGATTCGCGAACTTTGGAAGGCGCGGATTGATGAGTGGCGTAAGGCTGGGACCCAGTCAGGCGCAGTCGTGATTCCGTTGCTGTATGAAACCAAGGCGGAGGCCAATTTCGATTTCATCATGTGCGTGGGCTGTTCCAAGGAATCGCAGGAAAAGCGTATTTTGGAACGTAAGATGTCACTGGAACAGATCAAGCAGCGGAATGATGCCCAAATGCCCATCGAGAAGAAGATGGAGCTTGCTGATTACGTGATCTGGAACGAAGGCGATCTCAGCCTGGCGGAGGAGCAGATCGACAAGATTTTCAAGACCGAGGAGATTTCCTGACTCAGTCTGCGGCGGGATGTGATTCCTTCTGCTCGCGGTAGCGACGGGCCCGCTCCAGCAATTGGCCAAACGAGGGGGCTGATTCATTCCGCTCACGATTTTGCGATCCGATTTCGAAAACGATCTCCCACTGTTTGAACAAGGTCCGGTAGGCGTCGATCACGCTGTTCTTCGGGTCGTAAATGGAGGTGGCTTCTGAAGCGAATCCATTGACTTCCAGAATCTGGAAATTGAGTCCCGCCTTGAGATCCTCTTCGCTCTTGTATCGGGCGTCGAAGCGTCCGAAGTAGAAACCGGGCAATCCTTTTGCGATCCGATCCACTTGCTTGGCCAGTTCCGGGGTGGCCATCCGCCAACCATCGTAGAAGATGCAGCCTTGCGCGTGGTTGCCGGCATTTACCAATGGCCATTCGAGACCTGCCTCAACGATGGTTTCAAGCTGGTCCGCGAAGCGTTCGCAGTATTTGTCTGCGATAATGAATGCGCGATTGTCGGCCCAGATGAGTTCTTCCAGGGTGCTCTCGCCATCCCCGATCACTTTCGGGAAAAACTTTTCAGTGATCGCAAACAATTGCCCAACTTCCTGATTGGGGTAGCGGTAGTAGAAGATGCCGGCTTCCTGCGGGCCGGGGATGAATCGTTGCAGAATCGTTGGTGCCTGTATGGCGGACAGGTATGCTGCCCGGTCCTCGTTGTTGCGGATCACTTTGACCCCACTGCCACGATTTCCGCAGTCGGGCTTCAGGATGAACGGATATTCGACGTCATTCTGCGCTTGTAGCTGTTCGACGTGGGAAATCTTCTCGGCGGATGTATCTCCTTCCACCAGCCAGGTTTGCGCCACGAAGTCCGGTGCGTGCGCATGTAGTCTTCCGAGGGAGAATGCCTTCGACTCACCGGCCTGAAAGCCGTTGATGGTGCCGGGAGTGGTGACGAACGGGAGGCGAATTCCAGCGTGGTGGATTGCGAGCGTGAAGATTTTCCAGGCGACGGGCAGGTAGAAAACGGCGGGGGGCCAGAATTCCCAGTCAACGATACGTCGCCACCTTGCATACAACCGACGAGCAAAACTCCCGCCGCTCTTCACGCCTCGACCCGGCCGGCCGAGGCTCCGGGCACTTTCCGATGATCCAGCGTGGAGGGCGCCACGCCAAACTCGTGGGGTAGTTCTGCGTTGAGAATGCTGCTCATGACCCGGATCAGGGCAAAATGGTGCAGGGTATGGGCCACCACATACATCAGTTCCCGCGCAAATGAAGATGGCGCTTCCTGCGCAGATGCTCCGTGGGCCAAGACCTTGGAGGTCACGTTGACGGGGCGCGACAGGATGGTGGTGTTCAATCGAGATATGGACTCCCGCATCTTGCGGACACGATCCAACGCGACAATTCGATCCTGCTCCAGCGTCACCTCGCGTTCGCGGTGATCATAGTTGATCCGGCATTCGGCTGTGCCCGCCAGGAAACTGGTGAAATGATCGAGACAATGCCTGAGATGGGCACCGATTGATGACCCAAATGCAGCTTCAACAGGAACCGCGTAATGTGCGTCCGTTACGGTATCGAGCAACGATTCCGCCTGCCCAAGTATTTCGTCGGCGGCGCAAATTATCGTCGTGGATGAGTCGGTTGGATCAGGTTGTATATTGTTCTTCAATTGGTGAACCCCAAGCTGTGATTTGATGACGGCGTTGTATGCTGAGATATCAGCCCCGGCGGAATATTCCCGAAATTGTCAATGTTCCGTCAGCTGCGGATGGTTGATCGAATCGGTTTGACGGTTCAATGTCTAAAGTCTCATGGAATCGGCGGCGATGACATTGAACGATTGCAAAATGTGTATTAGGAATTGGGAATGGACATGCGATCGAAAGGCGAAGGCTCAACCCTGTATTGGGTGATCGCGTGTGTACTCACGGCGGGCGCAGTGTTGTTTTTTCGACCGAAAGAATCCGCGCCCCCGGCCTTCAGTCCTTTGCCGACGCCGGCATTCACCAACACGGTGTCGAACAATTCCTCCAATGAGGTGGAAAATCTGTATATGCGACGGGAAGGAGCGGCGATCTTTCCGCTCGTGCAGCAAACTGCCGTCGCGGCCACCGAAGAAGAACGCGGGCAATGGGTGGGGGCTGCGGTGTGCGGGGAATGCCACGAGGACAATTACCGGACGGCAGTCCATACCAGTCACTACAAAACCAGCAGCTATCCCACTTCGACGAACCTGCTGGGTGTGTTTGACGGTCCGGACAGTTGGATGAAGACGGCGAATCCGATGGTCAAATATCGGATGTTTCGGGAAAAGGATCGGTTCTATCAATCCGTGTTGGAAAACGATGTGGAGAATCACCGCGCGTCGATCGATCTGATCGTCGGATCTGGAAAATTGGCCCAGACCTTTGCGACCTGGGTGAAGGACGACCTTTATGAACTGCCGCTGACCGCATTGCAGCCGCACGGTCGATGGGTCAACAGCCCGGGATATCCGGACGGGATCGCCCTTTACAACCGACCCGTCAACAGTGGCTGTCTGAAATGTCATGCGACGGGATTCGTTGCTCAGGATTCGGGTGACTACAACAACCGTTTCAAGTCCCGTCACATTGTGGCTGGTATCACCTGTGAGCGATGCCACGGCTTTGGCCGCAAACACGTGGAATATCATCGGGCCAATCCTGAGGAAGAGATCGCCCGGCACATCCTCGATCCCCGTAAGCTCGGCATGTCGGAGAGGCATGCGCTCTGTTCCCAGTGCCACGGCGGGATGTCGGGAGCCGATGCAGACATGCACAAACCCGGTGTTCATTCCAACAATCAGTTGCCACGCCTCAAGAAGAGCGCCTGCTATATCGAGAGCGGAGGCATGAGTTGTGTGGCCTGTCACAATCCGCATCGGCTTGAGCGTGGAAACGACCAGCTGTTTGCCTCGCGGTGTCAAAACTGTCACAAGGTGGATGACTGCAAGGCGGTCACTCCGGAGCAGCGAACCCATTTCGCGGGCCACTGTGCGAAGTGTCACATGAAGAAGCAGACGATCACGGACATCTCTTTCCAGACTCGTGAGGGCAAGGTGGAGGTGGAGATGGTGGATCATTTCGTCCGGATTTTTTCCGAAGACGAATAGCGAACCGGGCCATGCTGTTGAAAAGACTTTCATTGCCATCTTGCTTGCCTACTTTGGCCCCTATCAAAACGCTCCGCCATTGCTCGGGTCACCATGCGGATTTTCTGTTCATCTGCCGGTGGATTGTCGTTCTTGCGTTCTTGTTGGCAGCAGTTTTTCAAGCACCCAGTTGTGCGGCGGCGGAGAACGGAATGTTGGTGGCCAAGGGGAGGCTTGCGGTGCAGGGGTATTGTGGGCTTTGCCATCCGGTTCCTGATCCCGGTCTGCTGGACCGCAAGACGTGGATGGATTCCGTGTTGCCGCTCATGAAGCCGGGCGGAAGCGTTTCCACCCCGCTGGCCGGTCCGGGTACTGCCCAGTTTAACGAGGAAACGAATCCACTGTTGTTGGCGCGATTGTTGGCGCCTCCGTTGGAGACAAATACGTGGAAGGAAATTGAAAACTATTTTGCTGCTCACGCGCCGGAGAAACTGGACGAGGCACCGCGACCCCGCCCGTTGAAGACCGGACTGCCGGAGTTCCAAGTTGAGTTTTCTCCCGCAGTCCAGCAGCGGCAACTGCGGGTCTCGGCGATTCGTATCGATGAGCGCAAACAGCGGGTATTGATCGGGACTCATGAACCCAACAGCTTCACGGTTTACGATGCCGCGTTGAAGCCGCTCATGATCTCGACCATCAGCACGCCCCCTGCCTGGTTTGAGCGGAGGCAATTGGCCAATGGTCGCAGCCAACTCACGCTTACCATGGTTGGGCAGTTGGATCCCAACGATCGGCCGGAAGGTTATTTGATGACACTGGAAGAAGCCCCGGGAAAAGGGCTTTACCACAGTCCGGCCCCGATTCGTTTGCAGTTCCGTCGTCCCGTCCACACCCGGTGGAGGGACATGGATGGCGATGGATTGTCGGATGCCGTGACCTGTCAATTCGGGTCACAGCACGGCCTGCTTTCGTTGCATCTCACTCAACCGGACGGCGGGTTCAAGGATCATATCCTAGTTCCGAGACCGGGCGCGGCGATGACCCAGATTCTGGATGATGACCAAGATGGTGATCTCGATATATTTGTTTTGATGACCCAGGCGAATGAGGCGCTTTTGCGCTTGGAGAACAAGGGAGGCGGGGTGTTTGACGAGTCGGTGTTACTCTCGTTTCCTCCTGTATACGGGGCGACATCTTTTGAGCTGCAAGATTTCAACAGTGACGGTCTGCTGGATATTGTCTTGTCCACCGGTGACAACGCGGACTATTCCGTGATCTTCAAGCCTTACCACGGGATTCATATCTATTTGAACCGTGGGGAAGGTAAATTTGAGAAAGCGTATTTCTATCCGCTGGATGGTGCCTATCGCGTGGCGAGTGCCGATTTCGACGGAGATGGTGACCTTGACCTTGTCAGCATCGCATTCTTCGCGAATTTCTCCCGCACACCTCTCGGTGCCTTCGTCTATTTCGAGAACGTGGGGACAAGGGACCGTATCGATTTCATGCCGAAAACCATGCCGGAGGCGGGTAGGGGACGATGGCTGGTGATGGACACGGGCGATGTGGATGGCGACGGCGATGTCGATGTGGTGCTCGGCAACTACATTCGGCCGCAGTCTGGTGCGGGGACGATTCCGACGAAGATCCTGGATGAATGGAAGAAGCCGGGTCCCCTGTTCCTGCTCTTGCGAAATCGCGCAAACAGGTAGACTCCCGTAAGATCTGAACGTTTGGGAACGATACGTGTCGAAGTCGAGTCTGGGAGATGCGTTTTGAGACTTCCTGACCTGTCATCGACATGACAAAATCCACAATCTCGCACGGGTCAGGTTTCACCTGCTCAGCGTTTGGATAAGCAGATCGTGAGCAAACAGGAAAACAATTCACATCTAACGACCGTGATCGCGCTGGTCGTGACCTTGGTCGTGCTGTTTTTTGCCGTCAAACAATCCAGGGACAGCAAGTCGACGGCGGGTTCGACCAATGCCGTTCAGCGGGTGGCTTCAGACCCGACGATCGAGCTGGCACCACTGCCGGTTGATCCGAAGGACGCCCGAGTGGTCGGCCAGTTGACCGAGGAACAGGAGCAGCTCGATGAATCGGTCTGGGCTGATGAAATTCAGGCTCAGCGGTTCGAGATGCCGTTTGTGGATCTGTGGGATGGGCTGAGGGCTGCGGATGATCCTTGGAAGGTATTGGCCCGTTTCAAGTTTGATCAGTTGGAATGGCCGAATCCCGATACTCTGATCGAGGAGGGTTTCGGACTAACCAGACGATTGCTTGACGGCGACACGAGTAAATTTACCCACGAAACATTCGCTGGGTTTCTTGGGAAGATCGCTTCGGCGGGATTCCGACTCGAACAGTCGGAGTGGCACCATGCCCGTTTCGTTCCCCAAGGTGAGGGTCCGTCCGATTCCGTGTTCAACGTCAGCCTTCATGTGATAGGTCCAGCGCAGAAAAGGTTGGAACTCAAAGGTGAGCTGCACGTGAAGTGGAAGCCCTCCGCTGAGCGAGCGGTCGCGCAATCCCTTCGCGTCCAAAATGCTGAAATCCTCGAGCGGGAGGGGCCTCCGGCGTTTACGGAGGTGCCTTTGCCATTGAAGCGTCTGAATGCTTCGATGCCGATTCTGTCTTACGATCTGGATGCGGACGGTCTGACCGACATTGTCATGCCGTCGCACAATGTGATTCTCTGGAATCGTGGAGGATTGAGGTTCGAAAGAGCCACCCTGTTGGAGCAGTTTCCCGAAGGACTCGCCATGGAGGATGTCTGGAAGATAGGGAGTCAGTTTGCCGGCGTGATTGACGAGTTTACCGGTGATGATCGACCGGACTACGTGGCCGTACTCCCGCCCTATGGAGTCTTCCTTTATGAGATGGATGAGAATCGCAAGTTCTCCACCAAACCGCGTCTGATGTTTCGGGGGAATGACGATTTCATCTATCCACGCGTAGCGACGAGCGGGGATGTGAACGGGGATGGAATGACGGATCTTTGGTTTGGCCAGTACTTCAAGACGATCTATCGGGGGAACTTTCCAAAGCCAGTCTTTGATGCCACCAACGGGCATCCTGCCTACCTGTTCCTCAATCGTGGCAAAGCCGGATTCGAAGATGCGACCGAGTCAGCCGGACTGGCCCATCGACGTACGCGGCTCACCTTCAGCGGTTCCTTATGGGATTTCGACACTGATGGGGATCTGGATCTGGTGACGGTGAACGACTTCAGCGGCCTCGACGCCTATCGCAATGATGGCAAAGGCCAATTTGAAGACTTGCGCGGAAAGTTCGTGGATGAGCGCGCGAACTTCGGAATGGGGCATACCATGGCGGACTTCAACCGAGATGGAGAAATCGACCTGTACGTCACCGGGATGAGCTCGACGACGGCCCGGCGGTTGGACGCGATGGGGCTGGATCGGGACGCGTTTCCGGAGGTCAACAAGCTCCGAATGAAGATGGCCTACGGCAGTCGCATGTATTATGGGAGTCAGGACGGATTTGCCCAGGCACCGCTCGGAGAACAGGTTGCGCGGACCGGGTGGTCTTGGGGCGCGGGTGCCATCGATTTTGGCAATGACGGTTGGCCGGATCTGTACGTGGCCAATGGCTTTCTCAGTCGCAAGACCTGCCGCGATTATTGCACGAGATTCTGGACCCATGAAATCTACACGGATTCCAGCCTTCCCGCTTCGACCCAGACGGAACTGTTTCGGCAGACCGGATCCCGATGGTTTGACAGTGGTGTGTCTTGGAACGGGTTTGAGAAGAATCGACTGTATTTGAACCGGGGAGGGACGAATTATCTGTCGTCGGCATTTCCGTTAGGTGTTGCCTTCGAATACGATACCCGCACGGTTCTGATCGAAGATTTTGATGCGGATGGTCGCCAAGATCTACTGCTCGTCAACGAGGATACGACCCAGTTTCCAACGTTCTGGGAAGTGGTTCATTTGTATCGCAACGTTTGGCCGGAGAACGGCAACTGGATCGGCATCAGCTTGGGCCATGGCAAGGGGGGGAGTCTGTACGGCAGTCGGATCGAGCTGGATACCGTGGATGGGAAACGTGTCGAAGTGCTGGTGAATGGAGACTCCTACGGCTGCCAGCACTCAACGACCAAGCATTTCGGATTGGGTAAATTGTCGGGCGTAACCAAGGCCACCGTGATCTGGCCGGATGGCAAAACGACTGAGGTTAACAACCCGGCGATCAATCAATACCATCGGGTCGTTCACGATCGATGAGGACTGTCAGAAACTGGTGTTCTCATCGATTTCGAAACAGGTAATAATTTTTGCTTACGTAGGGCTCCCGAGTCTCCTATTCTTCGCTTTTTCGAACGTCATATGATCGCTAAACGCCTGATTTTCTTCCTGTTTGCCGTTTTGACCGTTTTCAGCCGGGTGACCGCTGCTGAGCTGGTGCAACTCCCTGGAGCCGTGGTTCGCGGCACGACACCTCCGCCGAACGTCCTGTTCTGCATCGCCGACGACGCTTCTTTTCCTCATATGGGTGCCTACGGGTGCAGTTGGGTGAATACTCCCGGGTTTGACCGGGTTGCCAGCGAAGGGTTGCTGTTCACGCGGGCCTACACTCCCAACGCGAAATGTGCGCCCTCCCGTGCCTGTATTCTGACCGGGCGCAACTCTTGGCAGCTCAAGGAAGCCGCCAATCACTGGTGCCACTTTCCGACGGAATTCAAAACTTACGCGGAGGCGCTTTCGGAAAGCGGCTATTTCGTCGGCAAGACCGGCAAGGGTTGGGCTCCGGGTATTGCCAAGGATGCGGAAGGCAATCGTCGCGCCATGACCGGCAAATCGTTCGATCGCAAACAAGCCAAGCCACCGGCCCGTCACATTTCAGGCAATGATTACTCGGCCAACTTCCGGGACTTCATGAACAAGAAACCGGTCCTCACCCCATGGGCGTTCTGGTACGGCGGATTGGAACCTCACCGTCGTTACGAATACGGGGCAGGCATCAAGCACGGTGGCAAGAAGCTTTCTGATATCGACGAGGTTCCGTCATTCTGGCCGGACAACGAAAAAGTCCGCACCGACATGCTCGACTACGCCTACGAGATCGAACATTTCGACAAGCATCTCGTGAAGATGATCGCGCTGTTGGAAGATCGCGGCGAACTGGAGAACACCATCATCGTGGTGACTGCCGACAACGGCATGCCGTTTCCGCGTATCAAGGGACAGGAATACGAAATGTCGAATCACCTGCCGCTCGCCATCATGTGGCCAGACGGTATCAAGAATCCCGGTCGCATGATCAGCGACTATGTGAGCTTCATTGATTTCGCTCCCACCTTCATCGAAGCCGCCGGAGTGGATTGGAAAGCCGTGGGTATGGCTCCATCGTCCGGTCGCAGTCTGATCGATATCTTCAGCTCAGCGCGTAATGGATGGGTGAACCCGGCGCGTGATCACGTGTTGATCGGCAAAGAGCGCCATGACATTGGCCGGCCCTATGATTGGGGTTATCCGATGCGTGGTATCATCAAGAACGACACGCTGTTTCTGCGCAACTACGAGCCGAATCGCTGGCCGGCTGGGAATCCGGAAACCGGCTATCTGAACTGCGATGGCAGCCCCACGAAATCCGTGCTGCTTGACCTCCGGAACAACCGTGAAGATCGACACTATTGGGGAAGCAACTTTGGAAAACGTCCCGCCACCGAGATGTATCGCATCAAGAGCGATCTGTATTGCGTGAACAATCTGGCTTCCAAACCGACCCACGCAAAGCTTGCCGCCAAGCTGGAGCAGGAGATGATTGCGAAATTGAAGGAGCAGTCCGATCCACGAATGGCCGGCAACGGAGCCATCTTTGATGGGTATTCCTACGCAGACGGCAAGACTGTGAATTTCTACCGTCGCTATATCTTGGGCGAGCAGTTGAATGCCGGTTGGGTCAACCCGAGCGACTTTGAGTCCGGCCCGCTAGACTGACGACTCCGGCAATACCGGCGGGTCGAGCAGGTTCCTGTTCGACCCGCGGCAGGCTGAAACTGGGACACCGTAGAGCTTGAAACTGCGAATACTTGCTGCCCACGGAATGATCGCAAACTACCCCTGATCCTTCTTCTCCGGGCGATGGTTGTAAATGATCATCACTCCGAAATCATGCAGGATGTCTCCGCTCGAATCCTTGTGGCTGTAGCTGATCGGAGAGACGTTGACAATGTCTTCGGCATCAATCGGATCGAGGATCTTGGCGACCATGTCCCCGAACAGATCTTTGCCCATGTCGATGCAGAGATGGTGTTGGACGCACTTCACTCGGATACCCGCTTTGTTCCCTTCCGCCTGCGCCGCCGGGCTGGACTTGTTGGCGCCGGGGAGAAGCTTGTCGAGCTCTTCCTTGCTGGGCATGGATTTCTTTTTGTCGTCCTTTTTCTCCTCCTTCTTGGGGGCACCGGGGGCGGCACCCGCTGCCGGTTGGGGTGCTGCTGCCGGTTGAGCGGCGGCGCGTTCTGCTTTGACCTCCTCTTCGGGACGGCCTTGCGGAATGGCAAAATCCTTCGAGCAGGTGGGGCAGGGCACGGTCTGGCCGACGAAGTCACTTTCGATGACCATTTCCTGATTACAGTGGGGACAATTGATGACGATGTTCATAGCGATGGAATTGGGTCCGTGAGGAACGGGTGAGTGCTGATTTTCTAACACCCGATATCCGGTGCGGCAATTCGAATTCCTTCGGGCTTGTCGGCGGCTGGAGATGAGAGACAATTTCTGGAACTCCATATGAAATCCTCCAATCAAATCTTCATGTTCCTGTTTGCGGCTGTTCTTCTGGCTGGGGCAGATGCTCAGGCGGCGAAAGGGTTCGCAATCGATCTAACGAAATCCGGCCTGACGATCACGCACAACGGCAAGCTCTTCACGAAATACGTCGTTGATCAGGCCAACAAACCTTTCCTCTGGCCAGTGATGGGACCGGGCGGCGTGGCGATGACCCGGGCTTATCCGATGGCAGTGATTGACGGCGAACGACACGATCATCCGCATCATCGCTCTTTTTGGTTTGGCCATCAGGGCACGGATGGGTTCGATACTTGGCACGAGGCCAAGACATGGATGGAACGAAAAGGTAGCGAAGAATCAAAGAAGCAGCGATTGGCCGGACTGGGTTCGACGGTGCATCGCGAGTTCAAAACGGTGGCAGCAGCTCACGACCGAGCCATCGTCGTTTCCGTCAATGACTACATTGGAGCCGAT
>Ga0055584_100005868_pt1 | contig 12034 bp, 13 predicted proteins | sample OSDHelmetaG_FD_58716 | JGI IMG/M metagenome (GOLD analysis project Ga0055584, IMG submission 58716) | Pelagic marine sediment microbial communities from the LTER site Helgoland, North Sea, for post-phytoplankton bloom and carbon turnover... | ecosystem: Environmental > Aquatic > Marine >... | reverse complement strand
TTTGTTGGTTTATTAAAGGACTATTTCATAACGTACTATTTCAGACAAACATATTTCAAAATTTCTACTACTTTAACCGGTGTCGAGGCCCAAGCCATAGACGCGGCGTCTACCTCTTTTAATGGATGAATTATACTTTCTTCATGCAATGTAATATAACTCTTACCTAATGCTGCGCAATAACCTGCTTCAAACGCAGCATTCCACTGTTTATATTTATCACCAAAACGGATGACTGCGATATCACACTCTTCTAGTAATTTTCTTGTACGTATTCCGTTTACTCGAGATGATTTATGGTCTCTCCAAAACTGATCTACTTCTTCCCCTAAGACATCGCCCGCTGAATCACTAGCCTCGTGATCGGTAACAGCACTTGTGAAAAATATCGGCAAACCCAAACCTTCTGACTCAGTAATAATTTGAGTTCTCCAATCAGTATGGATCTCCCCCGCCAAATAAACATTCCACTGCATTTCGATTCCCCTGTGCTCATATGTTAGATTTCTGTGCCGACATAGCCCTTCTATATTAACCTATAGCGTTAAAAAACCTTAATTACAAATCAATTTTTTTAGTAATCGAATGACTTACTGATTGGAATCGTTTCACCGATTTTTAAGACACGAGCCATAGAACCCGCCGCCGACACAAAGCGGTCACGCGGTTCGTAAAAAGGTTCGAAAGAAAGCTTGAAGGTACCCCAGTGCATCGGAATCATTTTCTTACAACCAACCTGTTTACCGACTTCAAAACCTTCTTCAGGATCCATGTGAGCACCTCTCATAAACTCCCTCGGATCGTAAGCACCTATGCTCATTAAGCCAATGTCACAACCGCCATATTTTTTTAACATATGGGACCCTATATCTTTGAATACCTGGTCGTGAACTCCCGTATCACCTGTATGAAAAATAGATACGCCTCCTAGGCTGAACCCATATGACATCCATAAAGATTTGTTTACGTCAAATGGTGTCCTATTAGACCAATGGATCGCTGGATAAGCAGTAACACTCAACTCTCCAACCTGGACATTATCATACCAATCAACTTCGTAGACTTTCCCATAATCACGTTTAGTGAAATACTTCCCTAGACCAAGCGGCACGATCACTGTAATACCACTTTTATTTGGCAGTAGGTCTAACGTCTTTGTGTCAAGGTGGTCATAGTGTGCATGGGACACGATCACTACATCTATACTGGGTAAGTCAGAAATTTCTAGTCCCAGCGAAACTTTTCTGCGAGGTCCTAGAAATGAGAAAGGTGAAACCCGCTGCGAGAAGACGGGATCTGTCAGTATATTCACACCACCCAGCCTAACTAAGAACGTTGAATGCCCAACCCACGAGATGGAATCTCTATCATCAAAAGAATTCAACAATTGTGAAGCTACGGCATTATCTATTACGTGACCTGAAAGATCTTTAGGCACCCGATCAATTAATCCTCTCCATAAGAATTTACGAAAAAAATTCATCCTTTGAAAGGTCGAGACGCTTCGTTTATAACTATTTTCTGGATTTATAAATCCGTTATCTACATGGTGATAGGGGCTTAAGCTATTAGCTTCATTATTTGCAAAGATTAAGCCCGAGAATAAAAGTAATACTAAAAGTAAGGCGGACCTTAACGTAGCACTCCGACGCACTCGAACGATTGAAAACATGAGGATGACAGATTCGAACCTAACTACGCTCGGCCACTATACTTCAGTCAAGTTTGGCTGGGCCAACTCAAACTCACTATGCAGCGTGCGCAAACCCAGTTCGGAATATTTCTGGTCAACAACAATAGAAATTTTTATTTCAGATGTAGATATCATCAAGATATTTATGTTTTCCGCAGAAAGCGCGCGAAACATTCGGCTAGCTATTCCAGCATGCGAGCGCATACCCACACCAACGATTGAGATCTTAACAATATTTCGGTCACCTCGGACATCTCGGGCGCTCAAACCCTCTGCAACCTCGCGCAAAATTTTTAAAGTTATATCAAAATCTTCGCGATTAACTGTAAACGTGAAATCGGTGGCGCCATCCGCAGCACTATTCTGCACAATCATATCGACTTCAATATTTGCGTCGGCAACTGGCCCAAGGATGGCGCCTGCCACACCAGGCCTATCTGGCACACCAACTACCATAACTTGAGCCTCATCTCTATTCAGTGTTACGCCTGAAATAACGGCCTGCTCCATGATATTCTCCTCTGTTGTAATTAGAGTCCCGGTTCCCTCCTCAAAAGAAGAAAGTACTCGCAACCTGACATCATACTTGCTCGCAAACTCGACCGCCCTTATCTGAAGTACCTTCGCACCTAGACTTGCCATCTCTAACATCTCTTCGTACGTGACCTCGGGCAGCCGTCGAGCCTCAGGAACGATTCTTGGATCAGTCGTATACACGCCATTCACGTCGGTAAAAATTTGGCATTCGTCTGCCTCTAAAACCGCAGCTAAAGCGACCGCAGTTGTATCAGAACCTCCTCGACCAAGTGTAGTTATCTGATTTTCAGAATCCACACCCTGGAAGCCCGCGACTACGGCGACCTTCCCAGCTTCTAAACTTTCATTCAGACGCTTCTTATCAATGTCTATAATCCGAGCCTTATTATATGCGCTATCGGTTAATATTTTTATTTGAGCACCCGTATAAGAGATCGCGCTGACACCGAGAGCTTCTAAGGCCATACACATTAGGGATATAGTAACTTGCTCTCCGGTGGAAAGAAGAACATCTAACTCCCGTCCTCTTGGATGATCTTCGACTGATCTAGCTAGATCCAATAGACGATCAGTCTCTCCGCCCATAGCGGAAAGTACAACAACTATTCGTTCCCCTGCTTTGTGAGCTAAGGCCACTTTCTCAGCTACTTTCTGAATACAGTCAACATTAGCTACCGATGATCCACCAAATTTTTTAACTATTGTCTTCATTAATTTTTATCTATTCTATATATCAAAAGTTTAGTATCGACACTAAATGCATCAAAACCTGACCCCATTATGTTTTAAGTAGTTTTATTCTCTACCCACGCTAAAACTGAAGATAAAGCTTCTGGCAATTTCTCAATATTAGTGCCGCCGGCTTGGGCCATATCAGGACGTCCACCGCCTTTGCCGTCAACTTGCTGAGCAACAAAGTTGATTAGTTCTCCAGCCTTTAGCGCTTTAGTCAGACTTTTACTAACACCAGCAATTAATTTTATATTGTCTCCCTCTACGGAGCCTAACACAATAACCGCATCAGTTAGGCGACTTTTCAAGTCATCACACGCCGCACGCAACGCATCAATATCAGCGTCTTCAAGAATTTCTGATACTACTGTGACTCCGTTCAAAGTCACCGCATTTTGTTTCAGATCGTGTCCAGACTTACTTGAAAGCTTATGTTTCAACTCTTGCATCTCTTTTTCTAAAGATCGGTTGCGTGATATGATCTGCTCTACTTTTTTTTCTAGGTCACTCTCGTTACTTTTTAACAACGTGGACAGTTGATTGATCCTGCGATCTAGCTGAGTTAAATGCTCTATAGCTAGATCGCCAGTCACTGCCTCTATTCGGCGCACCCCTGAAGCTACTCCGCTTTCAGAAATTATTTTAAAAACACCAATGTCTCCAGTACGTGACGCGTGAGTACCACCACACAACTCTATCGAAAATTCTGACATTGACAGCACTCGCACCTCATCTCCATACTTTTCACCAAATAGCGCAACGGCCCCAGACTCAATCGCGGCATCATAGGTCATTAGATTAGAACTAATCTCAAAATTACCTCTGATCTTTTCATTCACTAGTACTTCGACATCACGCACGTCAGCACCGTCTAAGCCTTGACCATGAGAGAAATCAAATCGCAACTTATTTTCGTCAACAAGTGAGCCTTTTTGCTCAACATGTTTTCCTAATAACTCGCGTAGTGCTGCATGTAGTAAATGCGTAGCTGAGTGATTTAAGCGAATCGCTTGACGTCTCTCAATGTCAATCGAGGCATCAACCGTGTCTCCCACAGACAGACTCCCTTTCCGCATAGACCCGTAATGTAAAAACAAGCCACCCCTCTTTCGCGTTTCTACAACTTCGAAAATGGCATCCCGCAACACGATTAGACCGGTGTCTCCTACTTGGCCGCCAGACTCCGCATAAAACGGTGTTGAATCTAATATGAGAACACCGTGTTCACCGGCTTCCAACATGCCTACTGAAGTAGCTCCGGTAAATAATCCTTTTACCTTCGAGCGAACCACATTCTTCTCGTAACCCAAGAAGTCCTGTGAGGCGCCGATTTTATTTAGCGACTCAAGTGCCAATTCAGTATCACCCCCGCTAGCAGAGAATTGGGACCCCTCCCGTGCTCGCATCCTTTGAGCATCCATCGCTTCCTCAAAACCAGCAACATCTAGTGTGAGTCCACGTTCCCGAGCGATATCCGCTGTGAGATCATATGGAAAACCGTAAGTATCGTATAACTTAAAAACAGTTGCCCCGTTCAGCACATCTCCCGTTAAACTGGAAATAGCACTTTCTAAAATATGCATCCCTTGCTCTAAGGTAGTCGCGAAACGCTCCTCTTCAAGTCTTAACATCTCGGTAATCATAGGCTGTTTTTTCTGTAGTAACGGGTAGGCGCTCCCCATTTCCTTTACTAAGCCACCCACTAATTTGTGGAAAAAAAGCTTATTTATATTCAATTTATGTCCATGACGTAGTGCCCGACGGATAATGCGACGCAATACGTAACCGCGACCTTCGTTAGACGGGATTACGCCATCCGCACAAAGAAAAACGCTAGAGCGAATATGATCAGCTATCACTCGCAGAGAAGCCAGCTCAGGCTTGGACTCAGGACAGTGCTCTCGTATATCTCGGATCAAATTTTCAAATAGATCGATATCATAGTTGTTGTGGACACCTTGCATCACTGCCGCTATACGCTCTAAACCCATCCCAGTATCTACCGATGGCATAGGGATAGATTTTAGATCTCCATTTGCCGAACGTTCGTACTGCATAAATACCAAATTCCAAATTTCAACATAGCGGTCGCCGTCTTCGTCCGGACTACCCGGCGGACCTCCAGATATATCAGGGCCGTGATCATAAAAAATTTCGGAACAAGGCCCACAAGGGCCAGTATCACCCATCATCCAGAAGTTATCTTTCTCGCCACATCTAGAAAAATTATCAGGCGAAATTCCGATTTCCTCCAACCAGATCTTCTCCGCTTCCAAATCATCCTCGTATACCGTCACCCACAACTTATCACTGGGTATTCCTAACCTCTCGGTTAGAAACAACCAAGCAAACTGAATGGCATCTCGCTTAAAGTAGTCCCCAAAACTAAAATTTCCGAGCATTTCGAAAAACGTGTGATGCCGCGCCGTATAGCCCACATTATCTAAATCATTATGTTTACCACCTGCTCGAACACAACGCTGAGACGAAACAGCACGATTAATCCCTAGGTCATTCGACCCCAGAAAAACATCTTTAAACTGGACCATACCAGCATTAGTAAAAAGTAGGCTCGGATCTTCTACTGGGACTAGAGAACTACTTGCGACTGTTTTATGGCCGTTCTCCACAAAAAACTGAAGGAATGCTTCTCTTATTTCAGATGTTTTCATCTTCTATACCATTACCGAGAGCGTATTTAACATGCTCAGAAAAAAAACCTCTATATTCCATAAAACGCTGCTGACGAGCTTTTTCGGCTAAGCTTTTTGCTTTAGCAGAAAATTTTTTATTAAAAGCGGAGACAGCGGTTTCATAGAAATCTACCTCAGCTACTGAAAACGCATCACTAATTATCGAACTACTCACGCCTCGTTTCTCTAAATCAAGTGAGATACGCCTAGGCCCAAACCCACGACGCCCGCGGTATCTTATATAACCTTCGGAAAACCTATAATCACTCTGAAGACCTTCGTCCCTAAGTTTCCCCAAGATAATACTGACGCAATCAGTCTCAAAGCCCTTTTCCAACAATTTGGATACCAACTCGGCAAAACTATGCTCGCGTCGCGCTAAGCAATCAAGCGCGAATTTTCGGGCTGACTTCGCCTGTTCGTCGATCAGCTTTCAGCCGTTTCTTCCGGTGGACTTTCCGAACCGCCAGACTTACTCTCTGGAATTAACTTAGCACGAACGGAAGCTTCTAAGGCTTCTTTTATCTCAGTATTTTCCTTGAGATATTGTCGCACATTCTCTTTGCCCTGACCCAACCGTTCACCATTATAACTGTACCACGCTCCAGTTTTTTCCATAAAACCATGCGCAACTCCCAATTCAATAAGTTCACTTTCCAACGAAATCCCCTCATTGTATAAAATATCGAATTGTGCCTGCTTAAAGGGTGGCGCTACCTTATTTTTGACGACCTTTACACGCGTTTCATTCCCAACAATCTCGTCACCTCTTTTCAACGCACCTATTCTTCTTATATCCAAACGGACCGACGAATAGAACTTCAGTGCGTTACCACCTGTGGTTGTTTCCGGACTACCAAACATCACTCCTATCTTCATCCTTATTTGATTAATGAAAATTACTAAGGTGTTCGACCGTTTGATATTTGATGTCAACTTCCTGAGAGCTTGAGACATCAGCCGCGCCTGCAACCCAACATGATGATCGCCCATTTCACCTTCAATTTCTGCTTTCGGGGTTAAAGCCGCGACAGAGTCAACCACGACCACGTCAACTGCTCCCGATCTTACAAGCATATCGGTAATTTCTAGGGCTTGCTCGCCTGTATCAGGCTGAGAAACTAGTAGGTCATCGACATTCACGCCCAGCCGACCGGCATACTGTGGATCTAACGCATGCTCAGCATCAATAAAAGCAGCAGTTCCTCCTACTTTTTGCATCTCCGCCACGACATGTAATGTAAGTGTGGTCTTACCAGACGATTCTGGCCCGTATATTTCAACTACTCGACCTCTTGGAAGGCCACCCACACCCAGCGCAGTATCCAATGCCAAAGAGCCGGTTGAGACAGCCTCTACGTCAGGAAGAGAACCTTCATCACCCATTCTCATAATAGAGCCTGTTCCAAATTGTTTCTCAATTTGAGAAAGGGCGGCACCCAGTGCTTTTTGTTTGTTATCATCCATCAGCTCTGCCTCTTAAATCACACGATTAATTTTAGTCATGCTCTATATTATGCCGTAAAACGAATATTGTCGCAGTCAATTATGTCTACGATGAACGGACATGTTCAACCTGACAAAACCTAGGTTAACAGGCGAATCATTTCGCACAGGGCGTAATCTACTGCTTGTAACCTAACAGCTTGCCGATCGCCTGAGAATACCATTGAGGTAGAGTACGTTCTCTGACCGGATATCCCGAACCCAAACCACACTAAACCTATTGGTTTTTGATTGCTCCCACCCGATGGTCCAGCAATACCAGTGACAGCTACACCAATCTCAACGCCAGTATTCTTCAGTAGACCAGTAACCATTTGTTCGGCAGTTTCTCCACTCACTGCCCCGTGACGCTCAATCGTCATAGGATCGACGCCCAATAAATTTATTTTTGCGGTATTTGAATAAGTTACAATACCGCTTTCAAACCAAGACGAGCTACCAGCGGCGGCTGTTAGCATCTGAGCGATCCACCCTCCGGTGCATGACTCGGCCGTACCTACGAACCAACCCCTGTGTTTTAAACAATCTGATAGTTCTGCCACCGAGTGCTCTACTCGATTAGTTAATTCTGCTAGCTCACTCATCTGTCTCCTCTCCTACTATCGTCGTGATTGAAAAAAGTCTTTTAATAACTGAGAGCATTGATCCTCTTCGACACCCCCTAAAAACTCGGCTCGATGATTGAGTAAAGGGTTTTGTAACACGTCGACTCCACTAACAACAGCTCCTCCACGGGTATCTTTCGCACCGAAAACGACCCGCTTCAACCTAGCTTGCACAATCGCTCCAGCACACATGGCACACGGTTCTAATGTGACATAGAGTGTTGCATCAACCATGCGATAATTCCCTAGAATCTTTGCCGCATCGCGAAGAGCTAGCATCTCTGCATGCGCCGTTGGATCAGTGTGGTGGATAGTACAATTATGAGCGCGACTCACCACTCGTTCATCAACCACTAAAATTGCACCAACCGGTACCTCTCCGATGTCACCTGCTTTTCTAGCCAACGAAATTGCCTCTCTCATCCAAGCAATATCTGCATCCACTGACCAATCACCTCATGTTTAAACTCTGGCTCAAACTCTCTAGAACTATCTACATCCTTAATCAGGATTTAACATACAATGTTGACGTTGGAATAACCTACTAAGGTACTGAGAGAGTGCATTGTAATCTCCTAACAAATCAGAGCGCCTCGCCCAGTTAATGGTCCAGCCGACAATAATATCCGTAACACTAAAATTCTTTCCCACAAGATATTCCGATTCACTTAAGACGACATCCATCACTTTAAGCCCTGCATGTATCTCTTTAGTATTTTGCTTAATTACTTCTGTTACTCGCCTTTCTTCTGGGTAAAGGCTCTTATGCTTGATATTGCTCCATAGGTATCCTTCAACTTCAGATTGTGCAAAGGACACCCATTGGTCATGCAGAGCACGATCAGAGGAGCCTGGCGAGGCTATCAAACCAGCGTTCATGTTCAGATCGCACAGATAACTGCAAATAGCACTCGACTCAAACACTGTGACACCATTTATCACCGCTGCAGGAATTTTTGACTGAGGATGAAATTTACGCAGTCTATCACTGCCGATTAGTCCAGACTCGTCTATATATTTGTACTCCAACTCTAGTTCGCTTAAGACCCAACGGCATCTCAAAGAGCGAGCTCCACCAGTTCCATAGAGAGTAATAGCATTTTCCATAACAAAATGTTTCCTATCTTTTTAATTAAAACACAGAACTGATATTGACTTAAGTCAGTATCACGACCATTCCTTCAAAAATTAACCCATCGGATCTACCCGATATCTAATCTCAAAAGTTCCAAGATATGTTATGTCTAGAAGGTTATTGGGTAAATGGCAGTATTGCGTTATTCTTTTATGTTCATATTATCAGGTTACAACAATATGTTTGCACGAGAAAAATACATAAATTTGCGGACATTTAAAAAAGATTGCGGAGCTGTCGATACCCCTCTCTGGTTCGTAACGTTCCCCGAAAGACCTGACAAATTCTTTGCCTTCACAAACTGTACGAGCGGGAAAATTAAGCGAATAAAAAATAATAATGCGGCGGAGATCTGCGCCTGCGACTATAAAGGAAAGCCGAAAACTCCATGGAAGTCTGCGACTGTCTACCAATCCGAAAAGATCTCAGACTACTCCATGGTTATTGGCACTTGCAAAAAAAAATATGGCTGGCAGATGCATCTACTCGAATTTTTTAGCGCTGCATTTAAGCGAAGAAAAAATCGCGCCATAATTGAGATACAAGTAAGATCATAAAATCACACCAGTCTACTAATTGCCGAATAAATTTATGATCTCGCTATATTTAGAGCTCTTTCAATATCTTTCCATGCCCCAGAACTGCGTCAAAGGTCCCAGAGTAGCATCCTACAACTTCTTTAACAGGAAGCTTGTACCACGGATCTATAGCAGATGGTGCGTCAAAACAGACTGAGCCAGGCCCTGACCAGAGATCTGGTATACCGTTGCTCCCCACATGGGGTACTAGCTCTAAGTTACTGCCTATCAACTGCGCCAATGCGGGCCGCTTTGAGTCAGTAGCGCAAGGAATCACTTTCAGCGACACATTTGTCGTCAGTATGAAGTCCTGAGGATCAACCGGCGATACATTGCGCATAGTAGCAGTCAACAAACGATTACCAACCGGGCGCTCTATTATCCCCATCATCACTTCGCTTTGATCACTTATCGAAATTTTCGCCAGCTTTTTCGGCCAGCCCCAAATTTCTCTACCTCCAGCTAACGGCGCCTCATTGTCCGTGAAAAGTGCTGGATAATACGTTACTAACTCGCCATCTAACCTCGCCCGTATAGACATCATAGCTTCATTATAGGGACCAAATGTAGAAAAACCGTAGTGGGCAACGATTATGGTTACTAAAGCAGGCTCGTCAAGTTCTAGCGCATCAGGCAACCATAGGGCTGCTGCGTCTTCATCAGTTCGATATGTCACGAACATCATTCTCATATTCCGGTAATAATAAGGAGGCTTCTGCGCGAGCTCATTTGTAACCGGCATAGTTGCTTGGTAGTTGTCTAAATTTAATTTCCCTTTTATCCCCATCCCAAAATTCCCCCATATACCAAATTAACCGATAGCTTGTCGGCGAGTATCTAACCTAATGTAACGATGATACTACCCTACGGAAAAGTTTCCATGATTTATTTGGCAAGCGCTTGAAGACCGAATACTCTATTGCCTACAACACAAATTTAATAACTTGGGATCCGAAAAAATGAGAAAAACTATACTTTTAATAACTATTTTTTTTTCAATCTTGAGCAATCTAGCGAGCGCCGGAGAACCCATTGACAAAAAGGAAATATATGCATTCTTTGAAGACCTAGTGCTTAAATTCAATAAGCAAGACATTAAAGGGTACGAAGCTATTTTCATGATCCCACATGCAAGACACATAGCAGGCCAGGTTACATTCGTTAGCGACAAATCGACATCATTAGTCAATTTCGATCAATTGCGTAAATTGGGCTGGGAAAAGTCATTGCTCCGAAAAACTCACATTTTTTTCGCAAGTGAGGCTAAAGCTTTTGTTAACGTGCACTGGACCAGAATGGGCACTAACGGAAAAGTCCTGCAAGATTTCACTGCTTTTTATGAGTTAACAAAGTTAGGTGACAGTCTGAAAATTACCTACATATCAGCGGCAGATACCCCGTTGACTATAGGTATTGATGAGAGCTAAACGACTGCTTCAAAATCTATCTCTGCGCTATTAATTCCACAGGAGCGATACTACCTTCTTTTATAGATGTCAGCACGTTAGCAACTTTAGTCTTAGCATCCCTACCCATCAACACGTGCAAACCGAGTAAAGGCTCCTCAGTCATCTCCATCATTCTACGCTTTATATTTTCAAAGAATTCAACGGCAAAATCACCACGCTCGCGAGTCGCTAAAATATTAAAACCAGCTTCTTTAAGTCCAGTCCGGTAATCCTGCGGACTTGCCAGCGCACTAGTGTTTTCAGACGCCGCCCAAGGAGCCGGATATTCCATCTCACCCGACCCTACTTGCATAACATCATATATCCCAAATATACCACCAGGCTTCAAAACTTTAAAAACCTCCGAAAATAAGCTTTTCTTATCGGCGATGTTCATTCCGACATGCATCATATACGCCGCATCAAACTGACCATCAGGGAAAGGGAGCGCCATTGCGCTTCCCTGCTGAAGAATAACTTTCTTGTCCAACCCAACCCAATTGGAAAGAACATTTCCAGTATCTACGTACTCTTGCGTTAAGTCGATCCCCGAGACCAAGCACCCAAACCGTGATGCAACAAAACGTGCCGGGCCGCCTAAACCACAACCTACATCAAGTACTAGTGACCTTTCCTCCAGCTGCAATTGGTCTAGAAATTCTTCGCTTGCCTGTCGACCTCCAATGTGAAACTCATCAATCACTGACATGTCGTCTAAAGTAATATCAGAAGGAGCCTTTCCCTCACGATTGAAACCGTCCTCAATCACTTTGATTAAGGAACCGTGCTCATAATGAGTCGATACTTCTAGCTCTTTATTCATTACTTCGCTGCCTGATTTTTTTCTATTGATTTATACGCTTCCTGTATCGCGATGAATTTGTCCTGCGCTTTCTGAAGTAGTTCATCCGGCAGTCCTTTTGCTACAAGCGAGTCTGGATGAAACTCTCTTCTTTTTCTTTGGTAAACTTTTTTAATTTCTGAGAATGGCATTGACTTATCAACCCCGAGGACGATATATGGATTTGGGTTGTTGTCCGAAAATTGGCGCTTAAACCCGTCAAAAAGTCCATCGTCTATTCCGAAAATTGACGTGGTCCTCCGTAA
>Ga0055584_100005867_pt1 | contig 12034 bp, 8 predicted proteins | sample OSDHelmetaG_FD_58716 | JGI IMG/M metagenome (GOLD analysis project Ga0055584, IMG submission 58716) | Pelagic marine sediment microbial communities from the LTER site Helgoland, North Sea, for post-phytoplankton bloom and carbon turnover... | ecosystem: Environmental > Aquatic > Marine >... | reverse complement strand
GAGAAGTTGATTCCTGTAAGCATGGAATCATAAAATTCTGAAAAATTATCATGCCATACTCCATAGTATGAGTAGCACTCGTCAACCCATGGTGCCTTCAAATATTCTAAATGCATAACACAAATACAAAAAGCCAATATGACCAGGTAAAGTAGTACAAGTTCTAGATTTTTTCTAATTTTTTTGATTAAGAAAATGACCTTATTTTTTGAGATTTAAGTCGAAATGAACTTGTTGTCCTTCAGGAACTTGGTTTTGGCTACCCCGTGATGAAATCTGTGGAACAATACAGGGACAAATATAGAACAATCGTTATAAATAAGAGAACGGACTTACTTGATCTTAAAGTCGGTCTGATTAGAACAGTGTTTTCAACAATTATATTCACAGGTTCTATGACGCAAAATAAGCTTGGTTCTATTGAAAGTAGAATCTAATTCCTATAACCGTTAGTAAGAATAATAAACTTGATGAAATGATTAGCCCAAATCAGAATATTTTGATAAATAATCAGGGTGGATTAGTTTCCAGAATTAAAGAGCAAATCTAGGAAGGACATGAGACTTTTTCCAGCGAGCAAAAAACGCTTTGCTTTTTTTCATTAATTTTGCATTTTTTGAAAGTATAGTTTCTAAAATTGGATCTTTCAAATTTTATCAATACTTCTGAGGAAGAATTGATTCGCAATATTTTGAGAATCTTTTGGCTGAAAAAGGAAGATCTCTAAGAACATTCTTCAAAAGAGATTCATTTTCTTGAGAAACCTTAATTTCAACAATAAATAAGTTGCTATGATGTTTCCCATATTCAAGATTAGGTGCGTATCGACTAGTCTGTGCAAAAGAGTTTAAATTTTGGTCGATTGTAATCCGAACTTTATCGTCGAAAGATGTAAAATAGTCCCGATCGTATCGGATAATAGATTTTGGTTCTAAATTATGTATATGAAAATCTAGTTTTTCTGAATATGACTCAGTTTTTATAAAATTAGACCAATCGTTGGCTTTTGGATCTACAAAATAATTATCTTTATACAAGAGCTTCCAAGAGATGTGTCCATTTTTCTTTTTGATTTCAAGAGTAGCATTAGTTACACTCTTTTGTTTGCCATACCATCTAATTCTTTTTTTTGTCCTTTTACTGTTCCCCTCAATTGAATCAGTTAGAGACGAGTACGAAGAGTCTTCGAAATAGATACTATTTATTCTGCGACCGGGATACGGATTGTAGAATAAAAATTTAGAAAGCAGGATGGCATTATAAACCATGTTAATCTGTGAAATTTTGAATACTTCTTTTATTTCAATTCTTTTATCTGTTTTGATGTAGTTTTGAGTTAGCATCCAAATTCAGGTACAGAATAAAAATTATATAAGATCATTCATTAGCAATCGATGAGTCGTCAATAATTGAGTATCTACCCGTTGGAAAACGGTTTTTGAATTCGCGGCTAAAATTATTAATGGTATCAACATCTAAGATTTTAATGAGGGCGACTATGGAAAATGAATGTTCATTCTGGTCGATCCTACGGATATTTGCTTCAGGTGATGTAGCTTCAATCATTTTTAAAACTGAATCGGAATTTGTATGCTCATCAAAGATCTCAATATTCAGGAGTAAGTTGCCGGTAGTAGGGCTTATTTTTTTTCTTATTTGATCAATAAGTGAAATAACAATGAGTATTGCTAGCAATGTTATCGCAGCAACTTCTCGCTGATCTGCTCCTAAAGATAAACCAATAGCAATCGATAGAAAGATGTAAGCCAGCTCTTCAGGTTCCTTGATTGGTGTTCTGAAACGAACAATTGAGAGTGCACCTACAAGTCCAAGGGAAAGGGCAAGAGAAGATTTAACAACAGTTATAACCAATAATGTTGTTAAACAGATGGCGGGTAAAATAAGTCCGAGATCACGCCTTAAGTATCGCTTTTGTGCCCTTAAATTGTAATGCCAGCATGTTATACTAGACAGTCCAATACAAATCAAAAGGTTCCATATCAAGGAGTCTAAGGACACTACGGGAAGACTTATAGTATTAGATAATTCATTCATGTTTTTTTGTTATTAAAATAATAGTAAATTTAGTAGATTAAGAGGTTATTTAATAGTTTTATTTAATTTTTGATTTTTAGTAAATATAAATTTCTATATTTTGTTATAATAATCTGATGCTAAGAAGTGTGTACTTTTAATTAATTTATCGTTTATTAAACCAACACTTCCATCTTGAATTAGAAATTGTTTTTTACACTTTAGAGTAACGAAGTCTTTAACAATTATCTTAGCAGGTCCAAAAGTCTCTTTTTTTTGGAATGCAGAAAAAGCTGCATGTGAAGCATTTTTTACTGAAGTGAAATCGAGTACATCTGTTGTTGAATTATCTTTTGAAACTATCCCAAAAGAAACATTTTCAATAAAGCAATTCATTACTTTCACTTGACTGGATTCACCGACTGATACTGCTTTGTCTTTAATATTGATAAAGTTACAATTATCTACTGAAACTGAACTTCCGCTAAAATCAACCCCATCTCCTAATATTTGTTTGAAATTACAATTCGAAACAAAGCCCTGAACAAAATCTCCATCAAATCCATCTGATAGTGAATCATAAAAATTACAATCAATCATAGAGAAATTTGATGAAATAATATTAAGAGAATCTTCTGAGATACAATGATTGAAGTCACAATTATCTAGTAAAACTGCAGATTTATAAAAGCAGACACCTCCAGTAATATTCCAACCACCACAGGAAATCCCATGCTCATTTGAAAATGTGCCAATTCCGCTAATATGCTGGAAAAGTACATTCTCCAATTTGCTTTCCTTATCAGCACCAATGACAATTAAACCTCCCCAATATTTTTCGTGGGCTAGAAATTTTATTTTATTCAAGCTAGTTCCATTTGCCAGAATGGGACTATTAGAAATCATGAACGAGTTGGAAGTAAATCTAAATTCAGTACCCGCTTCAATATGAACTGAATATCCAGATTCAATATAGAGTGGTTCCTTTATCAAATGAATACCGGGATTAATCAGGATTTTCTGGCCATCGAGTTGAGTAAAAGCAGTTTCGAGAATATTTTTACAAAACTTTGAATGAATGTAAAATTGGTCAGTAAATTCAAAATTTTCTAAATTAACATCGATTGTATTCTTGAGAGTAGTGCCAGGATATTGAAATTCAAGTTTTAAAAAATTTAGTGAATTAAAATTAGAAATTAATTTATTTAATAAATAACAAGTTTTATTAGTATAAATCTCATCAGAATTCGTAGGTTCTACGGTCAATTCCTTATTTTCAGAACCTTCCAAAATTTCATCTATTTTGAACAATTGATTATTTATTTGAAAAGATAATAATGAAATAGGTTTTTCCGTGTAGTTTATTACATTAAGGAAAAATTTTCTATCTCTTCTAATTATAGAAGCATTTAGAGCTTTTCTAGATTTAAATTCTGATCGAATAATTTTGATTCTATTTTCGATTATTTTCCATTGATTGGGTGTATTTATTGTGTAATAAGAACTCCATATCAAATTTTGATCTAATAGTATCAAATTTTTAACAATTAGGTTTCTTAGGTGATTTTCTTTATTATAAAACTTTTCTTTTACTTTTGAAAAATAGTTTTCCGTTGAATATTCTTCTAAATATTTTAAATAAGACGATTGAATTAAGTTAGATTCTAAGGCTTTTCTCACCCATAATAAATGAGGTTCATTGTTTGAAAAATAACAGCTAAATGGTTTTTCTCCATAGTCAGGCATCCCATCGCAACCAATTGGCTCAAGTTTGCATGTTACTGGATTAAGATAAAAGTTAATGTTGTGCAAATGAAGTGCATGCTGAGCATTCCAGACTCTGGTTAGGGCAAGAAATTTTCCGAGAACTTCGACATCAAAAACTTCCTCAGCATTTAAATTTCCACCTATAAAGCCTTTTAGTAAGCCTGTGGCAATAATACTTTGCTCTTTTAAAAATTTTGAATTTTGAACAGACTTATTATCTCGAACGATAATTCTAGAATAATGAAGTAATTTCACTGCCAATTGTTCTTCATTAAGAAAATCATGGTCTTCCCATACCATTTGTTCATCAAAGCCAATGATTACATTTTCACGTCTTCTACATTTATCAAATATATCTTTGCCAAAGTGTCCTTCGAGACCGTAAATGCCAAAATCCTGACCATTAATCTTAAAATTGACAAATTCATAATCAACTGACATAATTTTTGCATCTCTAAGAGCACTATTATATAGCCAGTTACCAGTATCTTGCCTGGTACCATGCCTTTGCAGAGAAAAATTTACCAAACCGTAAATATTTGACTCTGAAAGTTTCACCCTTAAGGAAATTCTTTTATTTGACCAGTGATCCGGTAGGTCACCTTTAAGTCTAACCTTACAATCAATATCATTATCATCAAAACTAATTTTTGCCTTTACATAATCTGAGTTATTAGAAACCAATCTGCCTTCGCCAATTGCTTCTTGCCTCTTATTTTCAATCTTTTGGAGGTTTTTAAATGATATATTTAAATGTAGCGTATCTAAATCATTGGATTCTGTTAATGCATCTAAGAGGTTGCATTCATTTAAAAGTATAATATTAGCCTTTATGTAAGAAAGTATATTTTTATGACCTAGATAGATACCAAGTAAAAAAGTTAAAAAAGATATAAAAAAGTATTTTTTTAAATTCCATTTACTTTTATTTTCTTTAATAAATATTTTCATATCAATTATTTAATAGAAATATCAAAAAAATAGATTAATATAGCTCTTTTGTATCAAATGACAAGGTAGGCAGCTTCACATTGTTGATCAAACCTACGCTTCCTTCTTGAATAAGAAAGTCCTTCATACATGAATCAGTAGAAACCTCATTTGCTTTTAAAAATGCGGGACCAAATAGTGCTTTTTTTTGAAATGCTGAGAAGGCAGCGACTGTGGCTTTTTTAACAGAAGTGTTCGATTCGATATTTGTGTAAGATGAGTCTTTGGAAACAATTCCAAATGATACATCTGAAATCGAACAACTTTTTATATTAATTTTACTATTCTCACCTACCGAGATAGCTTTATCTGATATTTTGTAAAACGAGGATTTGCTTATATTAGCATCGCTTCCACTAAAATCAATAGCATCACCATTAACATTATTAAATTTACAACCCGTAATTGTTCCAACTACGAAATCTCCGTCAAAAGCATCCGAAAAAGTATTACTAAAATTTGTATCAATGATTTCAAAGTTAGATGATATTATATTAAGTGCATCTTCGGTTGAAAAGCTATCGAAAAAGCATTTCTCAAATCGAACTTTACTTCGGCTAATTGTTACTCCACCAGTCATAACCCATGCGTTTTTATCTGAGCCGGAAGGGTTAGGACCATTACCCACGCCATGAATATCCTTAAAATGCACATTTTTAAAGAGGGACAAATTCTTGCCGGCTGTATCTATTAATATTCCTGCCCAACTATTAGATTTCGCTTTGAAGACAATTGGTTGATTTTCATTTCCTACTGCTAAAATCGGACTTCTAGAAATTAGTGTAGAATTGGATGAGAATAAGAAATTAACACCTGGTTCTACAACTAATGTATGCCCGTTAGGAATAAATAGATCATTATTAATCTCATATACACCTTTCTTAATAGTAAGAGTATTGGAGTTTTGCTTAAATTCATGGGAAATTCCATCCAGTTGTAATTTCTGTTGACCAAAGGGAGATTGATCAATGTCGAATGAAAATTTATCAAGATTAATTTTTGTTAGTATCACTGGTGAAGGAAGTCCGAGAAATTTAGCTTCAAGATAGATTACATTATCACTTGATGAAATGTTTTCTATGTTTAGTAAGAGATCGTCTTCTGTGTGGATTAAACCATTTTTATGTGGTGGGAGATAGATGTTTCCAGTAAGAGGATTTATCCGATGTTTATCCTCATCGGATTTGGCGATGACATTTTGAGGCAACCATTTCTGATTCGAAGTTTGTAAACTAATAATTTCGACTGGATAAGCAGTTGAATTTCTCACCACAACTTTGTAATCATTACCCGAAGAATGAAGTTTAAAACCATGAACATTGACCAGGCGCTTTTCAGATAGTTCCGATTTTATTTTGGCACAGCGGTTATATAAATTCTCCCAAGGGTTATATTTAAATATTTTGTGATAGTTTTTCCAAATTATGGTAGGGCTTTTCCAAAGGAATTCACACAAAAGAAGATTTCTTATTTTAGTCTCATACACAGAGTACTCATTTTTTAAACCAAGTAAGTAATTTTCACTCGAAAAATAATCTAAATACTTGAGATATGAACTTGCTACTACTGGGTCTTTGAGGGAATAGTTGACCCATGTTTCTTTGTAGCCACCAGAAGTAAAGTAGCAAAAATGTCCATAAAATCCGGGTTCGGCACCAAAACCAATCGGCTCAAGCAAAGCTGTTACCGGATTAAAGTAAAAATTGATATCATCAATTCCAAAACCATGAGCTGCATGCCAAATGTGAGAGATTGCTAAAAACTTCCCTAGTTTGTCAGCATCAAAAATATTGGAAGCATTAATCTCTTCTGTTTGCACTAATCTGAGAAGATTCAAGGCGTTTTCACATTGTTTCGACAAATTGACGTTGGAGAGCACGCGACTTTTATTTCTAAAGAGTGGAGGTGATGACCTGTAGATCGAATTCCATTCAATGTTTGATGATTCGAATGGTTGGCTTTTTTTCCAAATATAATAATCATCAAAACGCACAATTACGCCTTCTCGCCTCCTATTTGTTTCGATAAACTCCTTAGAAAAATGCTCTTCTAACGCATAAATGCCCATTTTTTTCCCATTTATAATTAGATTAACAAAATAATATTTCACACTCATGCAATCCTCTCTTTTGAGTGTATTCAAAAATAACCATTCTTCGGTGTCAGAACGAGTTGCAGGATCTTGTAGTGAAAAAACACTCATACCTTTGAGTAGCTTTTCACCGTTCATTTCAACTCTCAATGAAAACTTTTCTCCTGACCAATGATCAGGAAGATCACCTTTTAGCCTTACTTTACATTTGTTTGAGACCCCGTCATGGGAAATTACTGCCTTTACAAAGTCATCATCAGAACTAAATAATTTATTAATTTTAAGTGCTGTCCGTCTCTTTTCTGATATTTTTCTTAAATTTTCAAAAGGAATATCCAATGTTATAGTCTTTAAATTATTTTTTTCGTTAAAAGCATTAAATATATTACTTTCAACAAGAAGGATTATGTTCGCTTTAATAAAACCAGGTAAATTTTTCAAACCTACATAGATGCCTAATCCGAGAAAAAATATACAAAAAATAGACAATCTATATTTGTATTTACTTAAAACTTTTTGATTATTATTTACTAATTTCAATATCTTAAAATCTTAATAATTTTATAAATATGCTGCCTGTCTTAAACTTTCAAAAAAACTCTTTTAATTGACGAAATTACTTGATTTACTGAAATTTCATTGAAGCATTTGAAATTTTCATTGCATGATTCGGTTTCATGATGGATCCAACAAGGTGCACAATGTGGTTTAGAATATAAATTTATATTGTCGGGGTATCCAAAGCATTCGATTGGACGCGAACCTCCAAAAATAATGGTGCTAGGTATGCTAAGCCCATTTGCCATGTGCATAAGTAAGCTATCCGGACCAATGAAATAAGATGAATGGGAGAGTATGGCCGCAGATTCTCGCATTGAAAGCTTACCAGCATATCGAAAGACACCTACAAAGGACGGTTCCTTACCGTCGCCTAATTGAATGATGGAAAATTTATCTTTAAGGTTTTTAATTAGTTCAGCCCAGTTTGCTTCAGGCCAGTTTTTGACAGGTTCTTTGCTCTTTGTACAAATTGCTAAAATAGGTTTTTTAAACTGATAGGTTTGATTTTGAGCCCATAACTTTTCTTCTTCACTTAAATAAAAGTAAGCCTTGTAGTCGTACTTTCTAATACCGAGCCTTTGCATGTTATGGTCGATGATATTTTGGCTCTTTTCTTTTCGAGCAACTAGTTCGCAATAAGTGGAGTCGAAAGAATAAAAAGTTTCTTTCTCGTTAATTGTATCTATGTTGGGATCTAGGCGGATTAATTCAGGATGTGCAGTAATACAATTGATTTTAAGGGTAGGATAGCTGGTTTTAATCGATTGAATAACAATCGAAGTAATTAGTGTATCTCCTGGAGCTCCTAAGCGATCTATAACCGTAAGCCATTCTTTTGAGTAATTCAATTGCGGGAGAAGGTAAGTTAATTTTGACTTTCTCCACCACCTAAATTTTGACCATAGTTTAAGGGGATAAAATTTGTAGAATGGATAAAGTAGGAACTTGAGTTCATTTTTGCCGCCTGGGATTTCTCCATAGTCTCTCAACAGTTGAATGCAAGGTTTTCTGCAAGAAAAAGACCGACTTCTCCCTCTTTGCCTTGGGCCTTGGTGGTATCGGAAGTTTTTAAAATACTAAAACTAAATTCATGCAGTTTTTCGATAATTTGAGCAAGTGATCCACCTCCATTGTGCCAACTGTGCCACTCCATTAGTAAATACTTAGACTTAAGCAACATTTCTGGATAGTGTCCGAATAATTCCCATTCAGAGCCTTCAATATCGCATTTTATCAAATCATAAGGTGGAGCCAGAGCTTGAAGAATTTCTTTTTCTTTTAAGATATTAACCGTGTAAGAATTTTCATTAGGCGTCAGGTCGAAGCTGGAACCAGCCATGAATGGTCGCTCGAAAAAATTTACCGTTCCGGTTGCAGGGTTTCCGATAGCACCTTGGATATATTGGAATCGATCCGAAAATGTAGGCTGGGTAATCAATTGGTCCAAGGATTTTCGACAAATTGAAGAGGGTTCAATTAGTAAAGATCGAAGGCAGTCCGAGCCTATTTTGGACTGCAACCAAAGACTGAAGTAGCCATAATGAGCACCCAAGTCAATCACCTTCAGTAAATCACTTTTGGGCAAAAAACCTTCGTATTCTTGCTGAATAAAGATTTCGGAAAAGGAGTTATAGGAATCGTTTTCCATGAGGTGAGCCCAGTGAGTTTTATCAAGTGGAAAGGACAAACCAAGTTCGTGGAAATATTTCGACTTTATATTAGTCACTATACTCTTTCGTAGTAATGATGACTTTAGCAAAAGAGAGCTAATTGAGATCATCAGATTCCAATTATTTGAGAGAGTCTTGAACGCACCAGATGGGCTGATAGATTAGTATCAGCAATCTTGCTTGAGCTTTTTGCAAAATCTAATTTTTGAGAATAGTTTTCGATTAATTCCAGCATGCTTTTAGCTAAATCATCCACCGATCGTTTGTGAATGCGGATTCCAAGGTTGTGTTGATTCAGCATTCGATTCGCTGAGGTATCCGCTGGGCCATAAGATAAAATGGGACGGGCACAGGCAATCAATTCAGGTAATTTTGTGGGAAATGAGTATTTGTAATCTTCGTGTTTATTCGAGTTGAAAGAAGAAGGGATTACAAAACAATGTGCCTCCTTCATGATCTCAAACTTTTTATCGAGTGGCATGATGATCCCATGATGCTTAATTCCGTCCATCGAAAGAAAATCATTGAGAAAATCTGCCGGTTGTTTTTGTCCATACAGATGAAACTCAACCCATTCATATTTTTTCCTAACCTCCTCAATTGCGACAAAAAAGTCTTCAATACAGTCACCGTGAAGATGGGAGAATAATCCTCCTAGGAAACAAAACCTAAAAGGGTTTTCCTTGCTGAATGTTATGTTATTTGGTCCCGGAATTTTAAAACAAAGATCCTCAGCTCCATTGTGCAAAACCTCTATATCTTTACGTCCAAGCATGGTTTCATAATTTTTCTGCATCTCGCCAGTGATACAGATTAATTTGGAGCATGCCTGTAGAGTTTTTGTTACTTCAACTGATTGAAACTCTTTGGAGTGATCTGCCAAATGAACCAATAGGGGAATCCCAAGCACACCAGAAATCCAATTGGAGAAATTAATGCATTCCACAGAGTAGACAAATGCATAAACATTAGAATATTCCTTCCCTAGATTGGTCTTGAGCCAATTTTGCGAGTACCGACCTCTCCATTCTGGAATTAAGCCGAAAAGAAATTTTAAATAATACCTCCTTGATCGATGGTAAGGAACCTGTCCCAGTATGTATCCTTTGTCTTCCCCATGCATTTTATAAGAGGCATCGGTGAATAAAACTCTGTGATCTATATTTTTAAACATGCAATCTAGGGTAACCCCAAAACCATTTGGAGTCCCAGGAGGGGTTTCAGTTACTAAAAGCACTGGTTTGGAGGCCATGAATATGTCTTATTTGCGGCGGTGCTGAGCCTCCACAATCTGCTGAATTGTGTCATCTAAGGAGTGCTTGATTTCAAACTTTGGATAGTGCTCTCTGATCTTCGTCAGGTCACTGTAGTAGCAGATATGGTCGCCAATACGGTTTTCATTCAAGTATTCATATCTTTGTTGTTTGCCTGAAAGCCTCTCACAAATTTCAAATGCTTCCAAGATCGAGCAACTATTTGCTTTTCCGCCACCCAGATTATAAACCTCTCCAGATCTCGGAGTCTGCATAAAACATTCGATAAATCTGGCAACATCTTCGGAGTGGATATTATCGCGAACCTGCTTTCCTTTGTATCCGAATATGTTGTAGGTTTTTTCTTCCAGGTTGCAATTCACCAAATAACTAAGAAATCCGTGAAGCTCTACGCCAGAGTGAGAAGGGCCAGTCAGGCAACCTCCGCGCAAGCAACAAGTTGCCATGCCAAAATACCGGCCATATTCTTGCACCATAACATCGGCTGCAACCTTGGAAGCCCCAAATAAAGAGTGTTTGCATTGATCAATGGAAAAAGTTTCAGGTATGCCTTTTGCAAAATCAGGGTCATCGTATTCCCACCTGGACTCCAACTCTTTTAATTTAATGAAGTTAGGTCCATCGCCATAGACCTTATTGGTCGACATATGAACAAATGGAGAATCCGTGCAAACCTGTCTACAAGCTTCGATTAGATTGAGAGTGCCCAACGCATTCACATCGAAATCATCAAATGGAATCGATGCAGCCTTGTCATGTGATGGTTGTGCTGCAGTGTGAACAATTGCAGCCGGCTTGATCTCTTTAATGATATCAAGAACTTTAGAACGGTCTCTGATGTCTAGCTCATGATGGCTAAAAGAGGGCAGGGCGGCTTTTAATTCTTTAAGGCGCCATGAAGTATCTCCCTGAGGACCAAAAAAAACCGCACGTTGATTATTATCTATTCCATGGATCTGGTGACCTAGGTTAGAGAAATATGAACAAACTTCTGAGCCAATTAGACCTGATGAACCAGTGACAAGAATTTTCATCAAAATTTAAACAGTAGTCGTAGAGCTCACTTTCGATTTTTTTGAGAAATTTCGGATTCTCGAAAAATCAATTTGGATAGATGATCCACATATTTTTTACCAATAGTTTTAGAATCAAATAACCTCTTAGCTTGTGCCCTGGATGCTTCTCCAAAATTCGATCCAATTGGAGCTGAGATAATTTCCTTTAATGTTTTCAAAATTGAAGAACTATCTATTTTACTAACTAGCCAACCCGTTTCTCCATCAATGATCATTTCAGGCAAGCCACCTGTCTGGAATGCGAGAACAGGAGTACCACAACTCATTGCTTCTGCAACCGTGTTAGGCAAATTATCGACCGGTGCTGGATGAAATAATAGGTCAGCAGCGTGGTAGGCAATTTGAAGCGTTACTTCATCCTTCACAATTCCTAGGCACTTAATATTTTCTAGCTCAAAATCCCCTTCTTGAAATCCACCACCTGCAAGTAAAAGCTGAACATTTTGGCAACTGAATGAACTTATTAGTTCCTTGATAACTCGCCCACCTTTTCTTTCTTCTTTTAGATTCCCGGCAACTACCAAGACAACACTCTTTTCAGGGTTTAACCGGAGGGCTTTTTTACATGAA
>Ga0055584_100005866_pt1 | contig 12036 bp, 10 predicted proteins | sample OSDHelmetaG_FD_58716 | JGI IMG/M metagenome (GOLD analysis project Ga0055584, IMG submission 58716) | Pelagic marine sediment microbial communities from the LTER site Helgoland, North Sea, for post-phytoplankton bloom and carbon turnover... | ecosystem: Environmental > Aquatic > Marine >... | reverse complement strand
CCCAATGTAAATCTCCCATTCCCTGGTACAGGAACCTGCCTCTTGTGAGTTGGTTGATTCAGGGAGGGAAGGCGGGTTGCTGCACTTTCAAGATTCCTTTTCGATATTGGTTGGTGGAAGCTTTTGTCGCTTTGGTCTTCGGTTATCTTTTTTACTCTTATGCCCAAATCCCGACCTTGGGGCTCTTGGTGGGAGGATGCATTTTTGCCTGGCTGATGGTTGCGGTGGTGGTCGTGGACATGGAGCATATGATCATTCCGGACAGGTTCAGCATGGGTGGAGCCGTGGGAGGAGTTTTGTTATCGATTGCTTTTCCCTCCCTTCACTTAATCCACCAATCGAACGATTTTCTGGAACGTTTTGGCGGAGGTATGAATTCCCTCATCGGCGTGCTGATCGGTTCGGCTTCCATGTATTGGATTGGAATCCTTGCAGAGAAGGCCCTGAAAAAAGAAGCTTTGGGTGAAGGAGACGTCAAGTTGATGGGGTGCATTGGGGCCTTTTGTGGATGGAAGGGAGCAGTCTTCGCTATTTTCGGAGGAGCGACGCTAGGGGCGCTGATCCTCCTCCCCGTGATGGTGGTCGGGAGGATGAGGTCCAATGAAAAAGATGATTCCGAAGCTTTGGCTTGGGGGCAGGAAGTCCCTTTCGGCCCCTATCTTGCCTTGGCGGGTTTGCTTTATCTGGCGTGTCTGAGATCATGGGTGGATGGGTGGTTTGACTCCTTTGCCTTGGTCTTTCGGACCTCTTCGTTAGGATAAATCCTTTTTTTACGTTGAAAACCTCCTGCCTAGAAGGCATTTTTTTCAAGCTCGCTCACTTAATCATTAAATTCTCTCCATGAAAAAACTCCTCGTTGCAAATCGCAGTGAAATTGCCGTTCGTATTTTTCGCTCCGCGACTGAACTTAATCTGAGAACCGTTGCTATTTATGCAGAGGAGGACAGGTTCGGCGTCCATCGATTCAAGGCGGATGAAGCCTACTTGGTTGGCCGGGGCAAGGGTCCGGTTGCCGCTTATCTCGATATTGACTCGATTATCTCCCTCGCCAAAGACAAGGGGGTCGACCTTATTCATCCGGGTTACGGTTTTCTCTCGGAAAATGCCGAATTTGCAAGAGCTTGCGAAAATGCCGGTATCACCTTCGTCGGGCCAAGACCTGAATTGTTGGAAAGCATGGGAGACAAGGTTGCTGCGAAAAAAGCCGCCGATGAGGCGGGGGTTCCGACATTGCCTGCAACGCCCAAAGCCGTTTCCAATCCTCGAGAGGCCCTTCAATGGGGAAGAAAGATAGGCTTCCCTCTGATCATCAAAGCCGCCTTTGGCGGAGGAGGCAGAGGGATGAGGGTCGTAACGAAGGAACAGGACCTCGAAGCCATGCTTGAGGAAGCCCAAGGCGAAGCCGAGCGGGCGTTCGGTAACTCGGCTGTGTTTCTTGAACGCTACGTTGCCCGGGCAAAGCACTTGGAAGTACAGGTTCTTGGGGACAAGAAAGGGAATATAGTGCATTTGCATGAACGCGACTGCTCGGTTCAAAGACGCTATCAAAAAGTGGTTGAGGTCGCACCCTCGATCGGTATCCCGATGGAGGTCGTTTCGGAACTTTGTCAGGCAGGCGTAGAGCTTGCCCGCAAGATTGGTTACGACAACGCGGGTACGGTCGAATTTTTATTGGACCAAGATACCAATGAATGGTTCTTCATCGAGATGAATCCGCGCATTCAGGTTGAGCACACCGTGACCGAACAGATTACCGGCATAGACATTGTGCGCTCTCAGATTTTGGTGGCCATGAACCAAGGTTTGCATTCCACCAATATAGGGATTCCTCAACAGGATGACATTCCCAGAAACGGATGCGCCGTGCAATGCCGGGTAACGACGGAGGATCCCGAAAAGGACTTTACTCCCGACTATGGAAAAATCCTCAGCTATCGTTCGGCCGCCGGTTTCGGGGTTCGATTGGACGGAGCGATGGGTGATACCGGGTCGATCATTACTCCTTTTTACGATTCTCTTCTGGTCAAACTCACTACTTCCGGTCCCAATCTTCCTCAAGCATTGGACCGGATGCACCGGGCCTTGAGGGAGATGAGAATCAGGGGCGTCAAGACCAACATCCCATTTCTTGAAAACGTAATCAATCACAAGGATTTCGTTGCCGGCAAAGCGACGACCAAAATGATCGACGTCACACCTGATTTGTTCAAGTTCAAGGCCCGTCGTGATCGGGCTTCCAAGCTTTTGAGCTACTTGGCCGAGATCATCGTGAACGGCAATCCTCAGGTCAAGGGGCGTCCCCGTATGGAAAACCCACTTCCCTTGATCGAACCCTCATTTGATTCAAGAGAAGAACCACCCAGAGGAACCCGTGATTTATTGCTTTCCATGGGAGCGAAAAAGTTTTCCCAGTGGCTTCGCAAACAAAAGCCTCTGATGGTCACGGACACGACTTTGAGGGATGCCCATCAATCTCTTTTCGCCGCTCGTATGAGATCCTACGACATGCTTGCGGTTGCCGATTATATTACTCGCAAAACGCCCGAACTTTTCAGTCTCGAAATGTGGGGTGGGGCGACGTTCGATACTTGCATGCGGTTTTTGGGAGAATCGCCTTACGATCGTCTGCGCTTACTGAGGGAAAAAATCCCAAACGTTCTTTTTCAAATGCTTTTGAGGGGCTCGAATGCAGTGGGTTATGCGAATTATCCGGACAACGTCGTCCGTGAATTCGTCGTTCATGCATCGGAAGCAGGTATGGACGTTTTCCGCATATTCGATTCCCTCAATTACCTTCCCAATCTCAAAGTCGCCATGGAAGCGGTGAGCGAACGGACTTCTTCCCTTTGCGAGGCTGCCGTCTGCTTTACGGGTGATTTCACCGAATCGACCGAAGAAAAGTATGTATTGAAGTACTATGTCGACTTAGCCAAGGAATTGGAAAAAATGGGTGCCCACATCATTGCGATCAAGGACATGGCGGGCCTTTGTCATCCAACGGCCGCCTATCGGTTGGTGAAAGCTTTGCGCAACGAGGTCTCCCTCCCCATCCATTTTCATACGCATGATTCCAGTGGAATTGCGTCGGCTTCGGTTCTCAAAGCCTCCGAAGCGGGGGTCGACGTGGTTGACTTGGCCATTTCGTCTCTTTCGGGGTGCACCAGTCAGCCCAACTTGAACTCAGTGGTTCATTCCTTGCGAAATGCTCCTCGTTCAACTGGTTTGGACGTCAAGGCTCTCAACGAGCTTTCGATTTACTGGGAAGCCGTCAGGCAGTATTACTCTCCCTTCGACAGTTCCCCGCCTTTCGGCAGCGCGGAAGTCTTTGATCACCAAATGCCCGGTGGGCAATATACGAACTTACGCGAACAAGCCGGTGCCCTTGGGTTAGGCAAAAGATGGCCGGACGTAGTCAAAACCTACCGCGAGGTAAACCAAATGCTTGGAGATATCGTTAAGGTTACGCCTAGCAGCAAGAGTGTGGGTGATCTTGCGATCTTTCTTATCACCAAAGGAGTAAAACCTGAGGATCTGGTGAACTTACCTCCCGAAACCGGCTTTCCCGAATCCGTAATCGATCTTCTTTCCGGAAACCTCGGACAGCCCAAAGGTGGTTGGCCCAAGGCCGTTCAAAAAGTCATTCTTGGTGGGAAAAAACCACTTCGAGGCAGACCGGGAGCATCGGCCAAAAAGATTGATTTGAAAAAGAGTTCGAATTCTCTTCGTCGCAAAATGGGGCGAAAAATAACCGAGGATGATCTATTTTCATCTTTGATGTACCCCAAAGTTTTCGAAGATTTCCAGGATTTTCGCTCCAAGTACGGCGACGTTTCCGTCCTGCCCACCACCGCCTATTTTCACGGATTGGAGCCAGGTGAAGAGATTTCAATTGATATCGAGGAGGGTAAAACCCTGTTCATCAAGCTGTTGCATGTGGGTGACCCGGATGACAAAGGCGTTTGCTCCCTTTCTTTCGAGGTAAACGGCAAAGCCCGTACGACCATGGTGAAAGACAGGTCGGTCAAGGGAGATGCCAAGGTGCGCGAAAAAGCGGATCCATCGAACCCAATGCACGTGGGAGCTCCGATTCCCGCTATGATCAGCAGCATTGCCACGAGCGTGGGCAAGTCTATCTCGAAGGGAGAAAAAATCGCCGTGCTTGAAGCCATGAAAATGCAAACGACCCTGTACGCTTCCGCAGATGGCACCGTTGACGATTTACTGGTTCAAGTCGGAGATTCCGTGGAGTCGAAGGACTTGATTGCCCGTCTTCGCTGATTGTCGTTAAAGATTTTCCATTTTTATCCGATTATGCAGGCGTAATGAGTATGCTTGCCGTATTTTGGCCCAATCGTCTTTTGGGTATTCTTCTTCTTTGGTCGTCGATATTCGCGACTTTTGCCGATGCCAAGAGATTGCGTGTGCCCGAACCGAGACTGGAAAGGGCATTGGCCGAAACCTTGGGTGTACAACGGGAAGACTTAACGGAGGAATTGGTAGCCCGAAACCTTCGCTTCCTCGATGCCGGAAACCGTCAAATCAAAGATTTGACCGGGTTGGAAGTCGCGGAGAATTTGGAAGTCCTTGTCCTCAGGCAAAATCAAATCGAGGACATCTCGCCCTTGGCTGATTTGCCCAATTTGGTCAGATTGGATCTGTCGGGAAATCGAATTAACAATCTTTCGGTTCTCAAAACCCTTTCCTTGGACCTTATGAGAAAGGAAGTATCTCAAATTCAGATCGCTCTTCAATCCCGTACTTTGCCCAACGAAGGAAAGGCCGATTTGATCGTGAAACTCTCCCAGGTGATAAAACGAATCAATCGGGGCACTTGGTCTTTGCAGATACTTTCGGTTGCAAACAACAAGCTCCTGGGCCTTTCGGGAATAAGCCATCTGTCTTCCTTGCGTTATCTGGACGTATCACGGAATTCCCTGATCGATTTAGAAGGCGTCGGGCAACTCAAAAGCCTAGTTACGCTAGCCGCTCAGGGTAATCAACTTGGACGAATCGAGTCCTTCGTGGACGTCGACAAGGACAAGGCTTACACGCCTGGAATAGATCAGTTGAAGGACGAAAGCGGCAATGGCAAGAGAGATACCGATCCATTGGTCGAACTTCAGGCAATGCCCAACCTGATTAATTTGTATCTGTACGATAACTTGCTGAAGAATACACTTTCTCTCTCCGATCTGCCTCGTTTGAAATTTCTACTTTTGGCTGGAAACGAGTTGGACAGAATCGATAACTTGAGCCAATTCAAGGGTTTGATTCGTTTGGCCCTCTCTGATAACCGAATCACCGACCTCTCCGGATTGGAAGGATTGCCCAAGATCGAACACCTCTACCTCGAGGAAAACATGATTTGTGATCTCCGACCCTTGAGTTCCTTGTCGACTCTTAAGGAATTGCGCCTTCAACGGAACCAAGTTTATCGCCTTAATTCCTTGAGAGAGTTGAGCAAACTTCATGTTCTTGCATTGTCCAATAATTTCATTCATGAAATTTCACCCCTTTTGGATTTACCTAAATTAAAGAGGCTGTCCCTTGCTTCCAACTGCATTGTATTTGATGATGAGAGCTTGGAGGAAAAACTAGAGCGGATGCGTAGATCCGGGGTCTTCATCACAGAGGGGACTCAACGCCCAAGAATCGTTGAGGCCGAGCAATTATTCGAGTCTTTGTCGGGTCGCCCTTCTTCCAATAAAATCTTGGGTCAATTCCTCAGAGACAAGAATAAATACGATAGGCTCATCGATCTTGCGGAAGACTCACAAGTTGCGGACCCTCTGAAGAAGGTCGCTTACAAGAATTGGGAGAACCTTCTTCGGCGCGGAAAACTAGACGAGACTACCTTCCTTTTGCCTGGGGATTAAGTCGTGTAATCGATTTTTGGCTGAGTTCTTATCTGTTAATGTAAAGCAAAGCCGCCAAAATCACCGTGGTGATGAAGCATACCAAATAAAGCAGTCGCATGAAAAACTTCTGTATTCCGTGCGAACGAACGACTCCGTCAACAAAACGGTAATACTCTCTCTTCCACTTTCGGGAGAGCTTTTTGTTCTTTAAGAGCACATTCAAGTAATATTTTGGAAGTTGTTCTTTTGCAAGCATTCCATTTGCCTTCCTTCTTTACAGAATGGAACTGTTCAACTAAACAAAATACGCCATATGCCGACTAAACAAAGGACCATTCGCAAAGAGCGTTCGATCAAGGGCAAGTCATTGCATACCGGAGAGGAAGTGACTCTGACCATAAAGCCCGCGAAAGAGAATGAGGGCTATCTTTTTCGAAGAATCGATCTGTACGGGAAACCGGAAATCAAACCTTTGGCCTCAAATGTCTCCGAATTGGTACGGAGCACGACCATATCAAACGGAAATGCCAAGATTCACACGATCGAGCATGTCCTAAGTGCCCTGAGCGGATGTGGGATAGACAATGCTGTCATTGATCTGGACGCAAGCGAACCTCCAATCTTGGACGGATCGGCCAGACCCTTCGCCAATTTGGCTTTGGAAGCCGAGCCGGTCGAGCAAGAGGAAGAAAGGGATTATTTCACTTTGCAGGAACCCGTATCCGTGACTTCCGGCAATCGATCGATGATTGCCCTGCCTTACGACGGTTTCCGAATCACTTGTACTTCTGCCGATGACCGGGGTAGTCACGTTCAACACCTTTCCGTCGAAATCGATTCTGAAACCTACTTGGCTCAAATTGCGCCTGCTCGAACCTTTACCGTTTACGAAGATATCGAGGAACTGCTCAAGATGGGAAAGATCAGGGGAGGAAGCCTGGACAGCGCCATCGTAATCAAGGGCGACAAGATTTTGTCCAAAGAACCTCTCCGTTTCGATGATGAATTCGTTCGGCACAAAATACTCGATATCGTTGGGGACTTGTCTCTGCTCGGGAAATTCGTGAAGGCGCATATCATCGCGGTTCGACCTGGTCATGCGCTTAATGCCGAGCTTGCGAACAAGCTTTTCGAAAAAATGAAAGGGGCGGAGGCGAAGCCCAAAAAGACAAAGAAAGAAGATCCGAAATCCTTTGTTCTGCCAAACGAAACCGAATTGGACGTACGGAGGATTTTGGATGTGCTTCCACACCGTTTTCCCTTTGTTATGATAGACCGGGTCGTTTCCATCGAAGAGAACGAAGTGTTGGTGGGTATCAAGAACGTCACGATTAACGAGCCATTTTTTACGGGGCATTTTCCGGGACACCCCGTAATGCCCGGGGTCTTGCAACTCGAAGCAATGGCTCAGGCAGCGGGTATTCTTCTCCTCAGAAGAGGTTCGGCCGAGGGCAAGGTCGCCTTTTTCATGAGTGCGGACAAGGTTAAGTTCAGGAAACCGGTTGTTCCGGGCGATCAACTCAAGATTACCGCCAAGCTTGAAAAAGTGCGTGGTAACAAATTGGCTACCGCCAGTGTAGAGTGCTCCGTAAATGGCAAACCGGTCTCTTCGGCCAGTTTGATGTTTGCCATAGCTGAGGCAGGGGAAGATTCCTGATATGGGAACGGATATCCATCCTCAAGCGATCGTTGATACAGGCGCCGAGTTGGGGGAAGACGTTGTGGTCGAGGCATTTTCCATTGTCGGGCCCAAAGCCAAAATAGGTGATGGTTGTCGCATTCATCATCATGCTTCGGTCGAGGGTCGGGTGGTCTTGGGCAAAAACAATACGGTTTATCCCTATGCCATGATTGGCGGTCTAACCCATGACCTGAAATACCAAGGCGGTGAACCCGGCCTTTCGATTGGGGACGACAACGTTTTCCGTGAATACGTCACGGCTCACGTTGCTACGAATGCGGAGGACGAGACTGTGATTGGTTCCGGAAACGTATTTCTTGCCTACAGTCACGTCGCGCATGATTGCATCGTTGGGAACAACTTGGTGATGAGTAGTCATTCCGCTTTAGGGGGGCATGTCCGGGTTGGTGATTTCGTCAACGTAGGTTGGGGTGCCGGTGTTCATCAGTTTTGCCGATTGGGAAGACATTGCATGGTTTCGGCTTGTTCGAAGCTCGTTCAGGACGTTGCTCCTTTCATGCTTGCGGACGGAGCTCCTGCTGAGGTTCGCTCCATTAACAAGATTGGCATGGAGAGAGCCGGTTTTTCAAGCGAGGACGTCGAAACCGCCCGCGGGGTATTCAAAGTTCTCTACAAGAGTGATTTGAATCGTAGTCAGGCCATTGACTACCTTCAGAATGAGTTTTCAAAAGGCAATAAGGCGGTTTCAGATGAGATTATCGAGTTCGCCCAGTCGAGCGAACGCGGTTTGGCCTGAGGAAGCCCATCTTTGCTTTCTAATCCTTTTTTCCGGCAATTTCGGCCAGGTAGTCCCAGGAGAAGATACCGGTGTTGTGACCGTCGCTGAATTGGATGCGGATTGCGTAGTTTCCAACGTACTTGAACGCATGGATTCCAACGTCCGAGTAGTCTCCGTTTGGGTTGCCTCCGGAAACTCTTCCGAAAAGATCGGCTTCTCCCGCTTGTTCGGCACTGGGAGAATGTTTGCGCAAGAACGAAGACTCGAGAAAAAACTCGCTCCCGTCCTCCCAAAGAAGGGCGAGGGTATTTCCCACCAACTCGATTTTGGTCGGTGAATCGTACATATCCTACGACTGACTAAATGAAAGAATCCAAACTATTCCCTCCGGAAGGAGGATCGGAGGAGTCGGACCCGCTTTGGTAGTAAGGATCCAACACTTCGTTGGAATTATAACGACTAAAATCTTCGCCCCTCTCGGCAGCACGCTCAAAATCTTCGCTTTCCCGACGAATCATCTCCTCCTGCAAATCCTTCTCTTGCAACTCACGGTCCAAACTTCTCTCTTCCCAATAGCGGTCGTTGTGGAATTGGCTGGGTTGTGGTTCGGCAGGAAGCCGGGTTGGTTCGACAACTGCCCAATCGGGGTTGCGGGTCGAATCAATCCCCGCATCATCCACGTTGTCGACGCTTTCCATCGGGTCGCCGGGAACAGGATGTTGCATTTGCTCGGCAAGTGTCTTGTCGTTGGCGAAGGCACCTGAAAGTTCAATGGGTTCGGGCGTTTTCGTGACCCTCAGAGAACTGTCCACGCCAACTTCGGGAACTTCGAGGTCGGATTTGTCCTCTTTTGCAAACTGCATTTCACGATGAATGCTGTCGGAAGACTTGTTTATGCCGTCATAAGATGGTGAATCCATAATCGTAAACATTGATGGGAATTCCCCTTATTTGCAAATAATAAAAACATCCGACCATTGAATCCCTATTCGAATTTGAGGTGAAGTTTTGCGTTGATCGAACCGCATCTAACTGACAATGTGTTGAATTATGGCAAGAGAAAGTATCATACTCGAATGTACCGAAGCACGAAAGGAAGGAAAGCCTCCTTCCCGCTATATGAGCTCACGCAACAAGAAACTTCAGACCGAGTCGGTCGAGAAGAAAAAGTACAACCGATTCTTGCGCAGGCACACCCTGCACCGCGAGATCAAGAACTGAGCCTCCTTAGACTCCCAGCATTCCGATCAGGGACTTTGCTACTTCCTGAATTGCTTGGCTAGCTGAGTTTTCAGGGTTGGTAACGACAACCGGAGTGCCATGGTCGCCTCCCATTCTCACTTCTTGGTGCAAAGGTATTTCTCCCAAAAAGGCCGTTTCCAAGGCTCGTGCAGTCTCGGCTCCACCCCCTTGTCCAAATAGGTAAGATTTCTTTTCTGAATCCTCATCCTTCAGGTAACTCATGTTTTCAACAACCCCGAGAATCGGCACGTTGACCTTTTCAAACATCCTGGCTCCTCGGCGGGCTACGTCTACGGCCGCTTTTTGCGGGGTTGTGACGAGTATGATACCATCCAAAGGCAGAATCTGAGCAAGGGAGAGTTGAGCGTCTCCCGTTCCTGGTGGAAGATCGATCAAAAGAAGGTCGAGTTCTCCCCATTCGACGTTTTCCGTAAATTGCTGGATTGTCTTCGTGACCATGGGGCCACGCCAAACGATAGGAGTTTCCTCATCCACCATAAAGCCCATCGACATGACCTTGACGCCATAACTCTCGATTGGAGAGATGAGGTTTTCTTCATTGCTTTGCGGTTGTCCGGTCGCACCGATTAAAAGAGGCACTGAAGGGCCGTATACGTCGCAGTCCATCAGTCCTACTTTGCCGTCTTTGTCCGAGGAGGACAGCAGCTTTTCGACGGCGCAAGCCAAATTGACCGCAAGAGTCGATTTTCCTACCCCTCCTTTTCCACTCGCAACTGCCACGATCTTTTTGACTCTGGATATCGCGGATGCCCGATCGTTGCCGGAGTCGCCTGCTTGTTGTCCTTGAGGGCCTTTGACGACTAGTTGGACGTCGATCTCACGGATTGAGTCTTCCTTGAGCAAGGTTTGTTCGATCTCTTTTTTGATCTTCTGGGGGAGGGTGGGGTCATTCGGACTGAGCTCGAGCTTGACGAAGGCTTTTCCGCTTTCATCGAGCTTGGTTTCCTGAACCAATCCGAAGGACACGATATCCCGACTGAATCCGGGATATTTGACGTTGGAGAGCAAGGTGAGAAGAAGGTCGTTCGACATGGTAAAAGATAGAAGAATGTTTGATGAGACTTGTTGGGCAAATTAAAAGATTGAGAAAAAATTGAGCGATTTGGCGAGATCGTTCGTCAAAATTGATTAATGTGAGCTTTTGCGCTTGCTGACTTTGGCGGGTTTTCGAATGTTATGCAAATGAATGTGGAATCGAATGGATGGAAAGGGAGAGGTCTTGGACCCCTTCTCGTTGTTTTTTTAGCGTCGCTAGCTGGGCTTGCCTTCATGACGGGTAGCCCGTTGTATGGACAAGACCGAGGCACAATCGTATTGGGTACGATCGAGGGTGAATTGAAGAAGAAGCAAGTGCCTTTGGATTTGGGAAAGACCTCCAAGACTTTGGCCCGCCTGATCGCCAAAGCGGTTTCGGTACACGGGGGGGTGCGGCTGGCTCCACCAAGCCTAACTCGCTACAGCGTCTATTTTGCTCCCCTCGGAGGAAATCAAGTGAGAGTGGAAATTTCGAAAGGATCGCCGGACGTGCCCAAGAAGCTTTTCAAAAGTTTTGTCATACAAGGCAATTCCATCGATGACGCCGTCCTGAAAGGATGTGACCGAATGGTTGAATCAATTCTTGGAATACCCGGATTCTTTTCAGGCAAGATCTGTTATCTCTCCAAACTTTCGGGAAACAAGGAAGTTTTCGTGGCCAATTCTCTCATGACTTCCGCCCAACCCCATACTTCTTTCAAAAAAATTACCTTCAATCCAAGTTGGGACAACCGTGGCGCAGGTGTCTTTTTCACCAGTAACCGCAAGGTTTTCAACAATATTTATCATTTGGATCTTTCGAGCAGAAAGATTTCCACGATAGCCAATTACAGGGGAAGTAACTTGAGGGCCGTTCAGAATCCAAGGAATTCGGAAGTGGCTATGATTCTCTCGACCTCCGGGAACCCCGAAGTATGGCTTGCCTCTTCACCCAAGTCGAAGCCCAAGAGAATTACCCGCAACAAGAGCAATGAGTCTGGTCCTTGTTGGTCTTCGGATGGTCGCCGGTTAATCGTAACCTCCGATAGCCGGGGCAAACCGCAACTTTACGAAGTGTCTCTTTCATCGGGACGACTCACGAGAATTCCCACCAACGTCAGTTCGCACTGTACGGAAGCGACCTGGAATCCTGCGGATCCCACGAAGATTGCCTTTACGGCTGCAGTGGGTGGCGGGTTTCAGGTGTATGAGTATAGTTTTTCCTCTAGAAAAAGCAGGGCATTGACCGGAGGAAGGAATCACGGCATGCAACCTTGTTGGGCCAATGACGGTCGTCATTTGTTCTTTACCGAAAGGTCCTCCAACGGAAATACTCGCCTGATGATTTTGGATACGGAATTGCAAGGGGCAAAACCCGTTTCTCTCCATGGGACTAGTTTTGGGAACTGTTCCCAGGCAAGTTTTCATTATCCACGCTGAGTTACCTATCGCACTACATTTGTAGACTCCCTTTGTCCGTC
>Ga0055584_100005865_pt1 | contig 12036 bp, 10 predicted proteins | sample OSDHelmetaG_FD_58716 | JGI IMG/M metagenome (GOLD analysis project Ga0055584, IMG submission 58716) | Pelagic marine sediment microbial communities from the LTER site Helgoland, North Sea, for post-phytoplankton bloom and carbon turnover... | ecosystem: Environmental > Aquatic > Marine >... | reverse complement strand
CGACGATCACTTTAGTTTGGCTATTGTCTTTCATAAATTATTCTCCTACGAATTCAGCGCGATATTTTAGCAGAATTTACTCGCAAATGTACTAATAATGTCATGTGTGGCTGGATAGTTTGTTTGGTCGTTTAGTTGTTGCTTGAGAAGCGATGTTTTGTTGCCTGACACATGATAAATTGCGCTAATATAGCTATGCCAATCACAGTAAAAAGTCGGCTGATTTGATTGGTTAAAATCCCCTGAATTAGTTTGCTTATTCTTTTGGGGGTTAATATGTAGATCGATTATTCTACTGGCTCAGGTGAAACACGTAGTCGGGCTTCATCAGCATCAAAGTATTCTTTATCAGCCAAAAGTTGAAGTAATTTTTCTTCTGTTATTTCTTGATTTTTTAGTAGATTAATTAAACGCTGTTGGCACTGTTTTATTATGCTTAAGTCATCAAGTGACAGGTATTCTCGACAAAAATAAAGCGGTGGTAATGTCAAAGCAAACGCAGTGAGCTGTGCAAGGTGCATTGCTTTTAAAGGGGCAGTTATTTTTTCTATAACCTGTTGTGTATTATCCATGAGTCCATCTTTTATTTATAATCAAAAAGTTAAAACGACTGTACAGTAAAATTAATTTAATGTCTCTTTTGTGGTTGTTGAATTTTTTTATAAGAATGGGTGTAGAATAATTTGGGTACTTTAGTGTTAATAATATTAAGAAAAAGGTCGAAATATGAGTAATAAATTAAACGGTATGGTCAATGATGCCACACGAGAAATGATTATTAATGATTTAAACACGCGTTATACCAGTAAACGCTACGATAAAACCAAGAGAGTGTCTGCTGAAGATCTGAAGGTTATTTATGAGGCGATGCGCTTATCGCCTTCTTCGATAAATTCTCAACCTTGGAAGTTTATTGTTATCGAAAGCGACCAAGCCAAGCAAAGGTTGCATGACGCTTTTGTAAATAAGTTTCAGTTTAATCAACCTCATATTTTAACTTGTTCGCATATCATTTTATTTGCTCATAACCCTAATTATACTCGCGATGATTATGAAAAAGTGGTTGAACAAGGGATCGTCGATAAGCGAACCAAGCCAGAAGATAAAGAAAAAGCATTTGGTGCTTATGCCTTTGTTGATCTTAATACCGATAAACAAGGTTTTAATGGTAACTGGACCAAGTCTCAAGCTTATATCGCGTTAGGTAATACTATGCACACACTTGCGCGTTTAAAAATAGACTCTACGCCAATGGAAGGAGTGGATAGTGAGTTGATTGGTGAGATCTTCGAAAAAGAATTAGCGGGTTATGTTTGCCATGTCGGACTGGCGATTGGTTATCATGATCAAACAGAAGATTATAATTTAACGTTACCCAAATCGCGGTTACCATTGGATGAAGTTGTAACTGTCCTTTAAATTAAAGCTATCAAGCAGTCAATACTGAGCTACTGGCTGCTTGATAGTAACCTCTATGACTCTTTCGAACTCATAACGTTATTTCTCCATATTTTCTTCACATTTCGTTCTTTTTTTTACTTTATGATGTGAGTTAACACATGGATACTGTTATCTTTTTTAGTCTGACCTCACTTATTAGAAGAAAAATAATGAATAAATTAAATCCTATTTTTATCTTAACAAGTTTGTTACTGAGCTTTTTGAGTAATACGGCTCTAGCCCGTTCAGAAGCACCTGCTATTCCGATTCATAGTGAGGTGGTTGACTCTCATGAGATAGCACAATCTTTATCTTTAATTGGAAAGTTACAATCTAAGCAATATGTCGATATTAGCGCTGAAGTCACAGCGAAAGTGACCCGGATTGCAGTAACTCCTAATCAGACAGTTGAAAAAGATCAGCTATTGGTTGAGCTTGATGACGGTAGTGCGGATGCTTTATTAGCAGAAGCGGAGGCTTATTTATTAGATCAAGAAAGAGTGTTAAAAGACTATAAACGCCTTATTAAAAAACAAGCCATCACTCAAACGGAGTTAGATGCACAAGCTGCGACAGTAACTATAGGTAAAGCGCGATTGCTTGCAGCGCAGGTTTTTGTGAATAATCACCGTATTGTTGCTCCTTTTGCCGGTACGATTGGATTAATTGATTTTAGTTTAGGTAAAAACGTATCCATTGGTGAAACGCTGTTAACTTTAGATAACCTTTCACAAATGACTTTAGATTTACCAATACCAGAGCGCTATTTATCTCAAGTTGAAATCGGCATGGAAGTGTCAGCTGTCAGCCGAGCATGGGAAGGAGAAACATTTATAGGTAAGGTTGAATCTATTGATTCTCGTGTTAATGCTGACTCACTCAATTTACGTGTTCGTATCATATTTGAAAACCCAGAGTTGAAATTAAAACCCGGCATGATGATGTCAGCAAGGTTAGTCTTTAAGCCCGTTGATGAGCCTATTATTTCGGTTCAATCAATAGAGTATTCAGGAACTAAACGTTTTGTCTATGTGGTCGGTGATGATAATACTGTTGAACGTAGAGAAGTCATTTTAGGGGCGCGTATTGAAGATAAAGCATTAATAGAATCGGGTGTTGAAGTAGGAGAGCGTCTCGTCGTGCAAGGTTTGGTGAATATGCGCGATGGCATAAAAATAAAAGATTTAAGCGTATTTAAAGAGAAGGGCGAAGGAAAGCAAGAAGCTAAAAAGGATAAAAAATAATGCTGTTATCTGACGTTTCAGTAAAACGGCCTGTGATGGCCATCGTATTAAGTTTATTACTTTGTGTGTTTGGCCTTGTTTCATTTGAAAAATTAGCTGTACGAGAAATGCCTGACATTGAAAGCCCGGTTGTCTCGGTAATGACTAGTTATGAAGGTGCTAGTGCAGATATCATGGAAAGTCAGATAACTTCAGTTATTGAAGAACAAATAACTGGGATTAGCGGTATTGATGAAATTAAGTCTGTTACTCGTAACGGTATATCTCGCATTACAATTACTTTTGATCTCGGTTGGGATTTAACTGAAGGGGTAAGTGACATTCGAGATGCGGTGGCTAAAGCTGAACGAAATTTACCTGATCAAGCCGATGAACCGATTGTGTCTAAAGACAATGGGGAAGGTGAGCCCTCTCTTTATATCACTTTAAACTCTTCGATTATGGATCGAACTCAACTAACCGATTATGCGAATCGTACCTTAGTCGATCGTTTTGGTTTGATCAATGGTGTGAGCTCTATCAGTATGAGTGGTGCGCTTTATCAAGTGATGTATGTGAAGTTAGATCCTGAGTTAATGGCAGGGCGTTCCGTTACTGTTAACGATATTATCGACGTTTTAGAAGAGGAAAATATTGAAAGTCCCGGTGGTGAAGTAAGAAACGATACCACTGTGATGGCGGTACGTACTGCACGTTTATATGCAGAGCCTGAAGACTTTGATTATTTGGTGGTGCGTACTGCAAATGATGGAACACCTATCTATTTAAAAGACGTCGCGAAAGTCTACGTAGGTGCTGAAAATGAAAGCTCTTCTTTCAAAAATAATGGTGTTATTAATTTAAGTTTAGGGGTGGTTGCACAATCTGATGCCAATCCTTTAGAAGTCGCTGAAGCCGTCCATAAAGAAGTTGATAATATTCAAAAGTTCTTACCTGAAGGTACAGAATTAAGAGTCAATTATGACTCAACAGTATTTATTGATCGATCGATTGATGAGGTGTATAGCACCTTAATGATCACTGGTGGGTTAGTTGTATTGGTCTTGTATATCTTTATCGGTCAGGTGAGGGCAACCATTATCCCTGCGATAACGGTGCCAGTATCGCTGATTTCTGCTTTTATTGCGGCTTATTCTTTTGGTTTTTCAATCAACCTTATCACATTAATGGCGCTTATATTATCTATAGGGCTGGTGGTTGATGACGCTATCGTTGTGGTGGAAAATATTTTCCATCACCTTGAAAAGGGTGAAAAACCACTTGTTGCTGCCTACAAAGGTACAAGAGAGGTAGGTTTTGCTGTCGTCGCAACGACTTTAGTATTGGTGATGGTGTTTTTACCTATCTCCTTCATGGATGGTATGGTAGGGCTTCTGTTTACTGAATTTTCTGTCTTATTATCTATGTCTGTTATTTTTTCTTCACTTATCGCATTAACATTGACGCCTGTGTTAGGCAGTAAAATGCTGAAAGAGCAGCAACAAAAAAATAGATTTAATAGTTGGATTGATAAACAATTTTTAAAATTAGAGCATGTTTATCGTTCAGCAATCACTTTGGCGTTAAAAGCCCGTTTTATTGCTCCTTTAATTATTATTGCTTGTATCGCTGGTAGCTATTTATTAATGCAAAAAGTACCTGCTCAACTTGCACCTAAAGAAGATCGAGGCGTTATCTTTGCTTTTGTAAAAGGTGCAGAGGGAACAAGCTTTAACCGCATGTCGGCTAATATGGATTTAGTGCAAGAGCGCCTTATGCCATTACTTGGACAAGGTGTGGTGCGATCTTTTAGTACTCAAGCCCCTGCTTTTGGAGGGAATGCCGGTGACCAAACTGGTTTTGTGATTATGGTGTTGGAAGATTGGAATGAAAGAACGGTGTCGGCCAATGAAGCACTTGGATTGGTAAAGAAAGCACTAGGCGATTTACCTGATGTTAAAGTTCGTCCTCTTTTACCTGGGTTTAGAGGAGGCTCAAGCGAGCAAATAGAGTTCGTTTTAGGTGGTTCAGATTACTCTGAATTAGCTAAATATGCTGAGCTGTTAAGACAGCAGGCTGTTGCAGATGGCATGATGTTAAATTCTGATTTAGATTACTCTGAGAAAACGCCAGAGCTGATTGTTAAGCTTGATAAAGAAAGAGCTGCTGAGCTCGGCGTGAGTTTGAATGAGGTGTCTGAAACATTAGAAGTGATGTTAGGCGGCCTTAGCAAAACAACCTATGTTGAACGCGGTGAAGAGTATGATGTGTATCTCCGTGGTGATGAGGATAGTTTTAATAATGTCAGCGATCTGAGTAAAATTTACATGCGTAGCGATAGCGGTGTATTAATTACATTAGATACTTTTGCTAAAGTGGAAGAAGTTGCATCGGCGAGTCGTTTATCGCATACCAATAAACAAAAATCAGTGACGTTAGCTGGTAGTGTTGGTGAAGGGAAAAACCTAGGCGAGGTATTAGATTATTTAGATACTCAGGCGATTGATCTGTTTCCAAGCGATATCTCTATTTCTTATACGGGTGAGTCTAAAGAATATAGAGAAAATAGTAGTAGTGTGTTAATTGTATTTGGTCTGGCTCTGCTAGTGGCTTATTTAGTGCTAGCGGCACAGTTTGAAAGCTTTATTAATCCGTTAGTAGTCATGTTCACCGTTCCAATGGGTGTATTAGGTGGCTTTATCGGTATGTTTATTATGCAACAAGGGCTTAATATTTATAGCCAAATTGGCATGATCATGCTGATTGGGATGGTAACTAAAAATGGGATTTTAATTGTTGAGTTTGCTAACCAATTACGTGATAAAGGCCTGAGTTTAGACTCGGCTATCATTGATGCATCGGCACGTCGTTTACGTCCTATCTTAATGACTGCTTTTACTACTTTAGCAGGCTCTATTCCGCTTATTACTTCTGTTGGCGCAGGCTCTGAGAGCCGCATTGCAGTAGGTACTGTCGTCTTTTTTGGGATGGCTTTTGCAACGGTTGTGACTTTATTTGTAATTCCTGCTATGTACCGTCTTATTTCTGGTAGTACACATTCACCAGGTTATGTAGAACATCAACTTAATGAGCAGCTTCGTATAGAAACGAGTAATGTTGCTAAACATATGGATTAAGTAACTTTATATAAAACAAGAGTCTGCAGTTGCTGACTGTGGATTCTTGATTAGTTTTAATATTAAAGTCGGTGTGTGTTGGTAGACAGAAAGTAGTTTTGTTTTATCTGCATTGCCCTTTTTTAATTTTGAATGTAGATGATCTGCGTAACTTATTATGTTTAATGTCTGTTGTTCCGATTGACTAAATGCGACACATTGTTGATACCAATGGACATGGTTATTAAAAAATAAAGCTGCATCATCTGCTGATAAGTTTGCCATTAAAGTTGCTATTTCTCTACTCGTTTGAAAGTGCTGAAAATCAATCGGTGTATCCCAATCTCCTCCCCAAATACGAAAGCCATTTATTGAAAATATATCAATTACTTGTTCTGCAAATCCTTGAGCAGGTGCTTTACCTAAGCGATATTGTTTACGGTTTAAATATTGATACCCTTTCTGTGGCTTGAATAATGCACTTCCCCAACGAGTAAAACTAACAAAAGGGTTTTGTAATGGATTAATATCTATCGCCGTTCCGTAAGCATGTAAAGATATTGATTGCTTACCTGTAATATCTCGGTAATTAAACGCAGAAGTATTATTAGCCTGCATCGACCTTTCATCATCTCCATCAAAATTCTCTGCCAGCTTAGCTTGATGAATAGGAAATTTCATGCGGTAAAGCGATTGCATTATGTTATCAACATAGGAAGCAACAGCATCTAAAACAACTAACTTACCTGCTTGCGTTTTTCCTTCAAAATTAACATGGTTAAAAGAGATAACTTTTAATCGTTTACAGGGTACTGGTGCACTATCATTCATCACATTCGATTTGATCATTTGAGCACAGTGTTGTGGTGAAATATCGCTAATCTGTGCCTGTGAGGAAGTGGTGACAGTGAATAGTATAAGAAAGCAGTATAGTGCTGATTGATGCATTAAAATTCCTTTGCAGAGATGAAATACTTAATATCAAGTATGCAATAGTGTGCAGATAATTACGAATGAGTTAGCTTGATTCAAACATTAAGGTAAAAAGCTTAAGTTAAGGTTAAAAATCTAGTAAAGTCATGCCATTATTTTATCTATATTATAAAAATTAGGCTTAATTAATGTTTAAATTTATTTTGGTTGTTTGTGTTTTACTGATCGCTTTTTTTATTTTTCAACGTATTAATGCAGGAAAAAATGCGCCTGAAAATATTCAGTTAGGTAATGCATTTTTAGCAGATAATGGCGAAACTGAAGGCGTGATGACAACGGATTCAGGCTTGCAATATATTGTGTTAAATAAAGGAGAAGGAACGGTTCACCCAACGGCTAAAAGTAATGTACAAGTTCATTACCATGGTACATTGATTGACGGCACTGTTTTTGATAGTTCAGTAGATCGGGGCAAGCCTATTTCATTTGGTTTAAACCAAGTTATTGCTGGTTGGACAGAAGGGCTACAATTGATGACTGAAGGGGATAAGTTTCGTTTTTATATTCCAAGTCGATTAGCATACGGTAATCGTGCGGTAGGGAAAATACCAGCAGGCTCTTTATTGATATTTGAAGTTGAATTATTAAAAATTAATAAATAAATTGAAATAATAAGAGATAAGATCTATTTCGGATCTTATCTACTTTTATTGGTCTTTTTAATACTTGCCTTAGGCATTTAATTTTAGTTCATGATCAAACTCGTTAGGAAATAAGATTAACCCATTCAGTGCTTTATCCGGGAAAATAACAAGAGAAAGTTCATCTTCTTCTAGCCCGGGAGTCCAGCGTTCACACCATTTTTTCAAATCAATCGCTTCCGCTTTACAGTGAGACCATTCATCAGTTGCCCAGTCTTCAGCAAACTCTTTATTTGGCCAGACAGGCACACAATCTTCATCTTCTGTATTGAGCATGACACATCCATGTTCATCGACTAATAACCAAATTTGTTTTTGCTTGTTCACTTCTTTACAAAGATACTTAAATCGTTGCTCTGGGTTTAGTTTTTGGATCTCTTTAATACGTTGTGGTGTTAACCCGCTCATAACCTATCCTGTTGTTATCATGTAATGGACTAGCTTAAAGTAAATACATAATTTTACTAGTTAATGAAGGTATTTTTAGTGCTTAGTATTTTATTTATTATAGTTAATTCTGTTTATTTATATTGAATATCGTTAAGATTATTCTAGTGATTTAATAGAATATATAAAAGTGTGTAGTGCTCACATTTTATGAAACAAAGCTTTTTATTAAATAAAAATAGGTCAATAAACTTAATAATTTTAGAGGACGATAAAATGAATATTAGAAAAAATAAAGTTGCGTTAGCATTAAGTGGTTTATTATTTTTATCAACGCCATTTTCAAGTGCATTTGCTCATGAAGATCATTGTGAAATCAAAGATACAAAATTAGGTGACACAATGGATTATATGAAAAGCGAATTACGTGCTTACACTAAAAGTTTTAAGAGTGATGATACTGAAGATATGAAAAAGCATGCTGGTGAGTTATTAAAGCTAAGTGCTATCGCAAAAGATGAAGTACCAGTGACGATTAAGTATATGACAGAAACGCCTGATGCAACTGATATGACCGCTGAGCAAAAGACGCAATATGTAGAATATCAGGAATTAATGACTGAACTTCAAGGCCTATTTACTGTTCTTGATGAATCTTCAGATAAAGAAGAAATTGAAGGTACTTTAAGCAAAATTAAAGATCAAACTAAAAAAGGGCATAAAGCATTTCGTCAAAAGTGTGATTAATTAACCCGGAATAACTTTATATTATCTCCCTCTTTTTGAGAAGGAGATAAATTAACCTTACTATTACCCTTAGTTATTAATTATTTGCGTTATACGCCTTCCACATTGCAGAACTGAAACTATCATATGCGCCATAGGTTTCAGCTAGCCCTTTAGTTTTTACCCAGTTTTCTACATATTCGAAAAACGGAGCATGGTTCCAATCATCTTCTACACCAATCATTCTTGCACATAAAGACTCACCAACCCAAGTAGGTGAATTTACACTATTATATTTGGTACTGTCGTCACCTGTTGTACAGTGTCTAATGCCATATTCTCCTTCACCGTATGTTTGGCAGTTTTCAGCAAAACCGTGTTCAATTGGGAAGTCTTTATTAGTTACGTTTAACATATCTGCATTACCTAGTGCTTTCCCTGCATAAAGTATTGGTAAAAGTCGACCTGAATTATGTCCACCATTGGCTATGAAATAATGCCCAACGTTAATCATTCCATAGTTATCAATACCAATTTGAACTAAATTTGCAGCGAGTCTAGAACGTTCTTCATCCGGCCAATCTAGCGTTGATGCTAAACACGCGCCCGCAACGGTACTGGTTAAGTCTCCACCATAACCCGGCATGTTTTCTGTTGCATGAACACCTCTACTTAAGTATTCAAAAATATGGTCAACCCAAGGGCGACTTGTTATCTCTATGATATTATCAGCGAGAGGAGTGCCATTTACCTCTGCTAATCTCGGGATATGGCTTAACGATAAGTCAGAAAATGTATAGTTATATGCTTCTTTATTTGGATCTGAATAAGGTGGTCTGAAATGAGATTCCGACGCAGCACTTGATACTACTGTTAAGATACCATGCGCAACGATCCAGCCTGCTCTATTGTTTGTACCGACAAATGTAGGGTCAGTAACAGACGATACAACTGAGGTATTAGCTGCCGCACTATATGGAAAGTTAAGACGCACACTTTCATTGTAATGAGCTAGGCCAATTTCATAACCTTGATCTGTATCTGGACCCGCTGCAGGGTTAGCCATACTTCCATTTGAATCATCATAAGGTTCAGGTGAAACACTTATAATGTTGACAGGACCGACAATCCAGCAATCGCCAGTAATATAAGCACCTGCATTATGATTAATACCATCCACAACCCATTCAAATTCATGGTGCTGTAGAAGTGTCTGCCCATTAGCTTCACTTATGTCACATTTATCTCCATAAACCACTGGTGTAACAGAGGAAGAATCAACCGGTTCAGTAGGTTCTGTTGACTCAGTAGTTTCAACAGGAGCTGTAGGATCCTCGCTGTCACTTTCAGGCCAAATCAGATTAGCGACCTCAATGGCACCGATACCAGAACTCCATAATGTTAAATTAGTAATACCAGCACTTTCATCTGTATTTGTTCGATATGAAGCATCTTTAATTAATTCAACTGTATTTTCTGAATCACCGTACTCAGAAATACTTACAGAATAAAGCCGTGAGATTACATTGGTGTCTATTGTAACTTCATACCAAACATTCGGGATGTAATCATATATCACATCTGCTCGATAACTACTGCCATCACGTGCATCTATTTGACCTGATGGTGCAAACCTGACGCTGGTCAGCATGCCATTAAAATCATCAGAAGCTGCTGAAGATAAACCAATAAAAGCATCCATATTTGCAGTTTCTGCACGCATTAAAAATGTAGTTACCATCTCATCTTGAATTTTATTTTGAGTGGTATGTACCCAACCATCATTCGATGTGTATTCTGGTTCAATTAAGGTTGAAGGAGTTGGCTCTTCAGTTTCAGATGTTGGCTCTTCAGTTTCAGATGTTGGCTCTTCAGTTTCAGATGTTGGAGCTTCTGCTTCTGAAATTGTTTCCTCAGTACCTGAGGTTGATTCCATACAGCCAGCTAGCCCTAAAGTAACAAATAGAATAAAAGTTACTGTTTTAATATTTTTCATATTGCTTCCATGTAATTTTAATATTGTTCATATTAATGTCCATTAAAAGTAAAAATCGATTAATCTAAAGTTGCTTGATTTAAATTGAATCTGATTTACACAATACTATTCCTTACCAGATAAAAGCTTATATTCCGTACGGGGAAACATGACAAAACTAGTAAATACTTTTATGTAAAAAATACTTTTAAAGTCAGAATATTGAAGGTTTTTTATGCAACAGTCTATTCCTACAAAGTAGTATTAAACACCGCATGCATAGTTTTTGATTCCTAGTAAAATTTAATTAGATGATTCTAAGTTATTGATTTTTTTGTTTTTTTAGGGGGCAAAGAGGCAAAAAATTATTAAGCTGAACTCTAGGTAAGAATTGAATGATCGCCTCACGCTAGATCTTTTAAGCGAAAAATTTGAAAGTAAAAGTAATACCATTGTATTAGAAATAGATTGGAATAAAAAAGCCGTAACAGAAATTAATCCATTACGGCTTCTATAATATGGTGGCCTTCCCTAATCTGAACTGGATGCTTAATGCATTGAATTTTAAGTGATTAAATTTATTGATTTATTTTTATGGTACAACTGGTGGTACATTAAGGAAAAGTCACTATTTTTATTTGTGATGTTATTGAAACCACGCTTGTTCATGTTGAGAAAAGCACAATTCGAAAAGCTTATAATAGGACTGAATATTTAAAGCAAAGAGCAGAACTAATGACTTGGTGATCAAACCATATTGAGAATGTATTAAACGATATTTTTAATGATTTCGAGAGCCTCGTTAGCCTCTTTTCTTTATACTATTATTTAAATTTACTTACGGATTAAATCGATATCTGATATTATTAATAATAACGGTGTGATTTCATGGAGATTTATTGTTCTTTGACTACACTATTTATTATTTAAATAGAAGGGAAATATAATGGATCCGATGGATAAAATTTGTGATAGTTGCGCTCATATGATGAGTGATTGCCAATGTGGTACGTGTGAAAACTGTGATGAAAAAGAACATGAATGTACATGTGATGATGACCAATAATTAGTCACTTATAATCGTGCTCTCTCTTGTTATCTAAAGTATGGCAACAGAGGTCATTGCTGTTATCTCACTTATTTTCATATACACAGCAAGTTCTTATTAAGTATATCAGTAGATTTTAAACAAAAAGCCCTTTCTAGATCAATATAACTTACCTCAACGAAGTAATCCCCTTTTTGATATTAAAGTGATGTGGTAATTTAAATACAATCAATTTTGTATCAAAGCGAGTACTAATGCCAATTCCACAATATCAAGCATATATGCGTTCAGTGCTTGCCTCATTAGTTGATGGTACAGAGCACCATGTACGTGAAATCACTGAGTATGTGTGCAATGAATTCAACTTTACTGCAGAGCAAAGGCAGTTAAAAATACCTAGTGGTAAATCGACTTATGTGAATGGCCGTATTGGCTGGGCCAAAACATACTTAGTTCAAGCTGGGTTAATCGTTCAGCCTAAAAGAGC
>Ga0055584_100005864_pt1 | contig 12036 bp, 9 predicted proteins | sample OSDHelmetaG_FD_58716 | JGI IMG/M metagenome (GOLD analysis project Ga0055584, IMG submission 58716) | Pelagic marine sediment microbial communities from the LTER site Helgoland, North Sea, for post-phytoplankton bloom and carbon turnover... | ecosystem: Environmental > Aquatic > Marine >... | reverse complement strand
ATGCTCCGCCCCAAAAGCCCTCAGCTTGTCCTCACGATCGGGATCATCCCGGTCAACAGATTCCCGCTTGGCATCCAGCGCTTCCCTCAGTCTGGCAATCTCTCGCATTTCTTCAATGCTGACATCAAGTCCGGACACGGAACGAATCCAGTTGGCACTCTTGCTCCGCCGCGCTTCGTATTCCGCCCAGGCATCATCGCCAATCAATGCCCTGATTTCCGCCTCCTGCTTTTTGGGCAATTGCCGAATTCGCTCGCGCAATTCCTCATCGAGTTCCTCACTCAGATCCCCCTTCAGCTGCTCACGCATTTCGTCTCGAACCTTACCGACATTGTCGTAGATCAAGTGCACGGCCTCGCGTTGTTCAGGGGACAAAAAACTCCATCGTTCGGCCTCCGGGAGGACCCTTGATTCAGCCCGTTTGCCAAGCTCAGTTCCCAAGGTCTTCAGCACTTCGTCCCGCTGCTCGCCAAGTTGTTCAAGCCGATCGATCAACGTCTGCTCAAAAGGCCAGTCTCTGAAATCCAAACTCTTGGCAATGTAACCCCATATGGCCGGTTGCATCGGTTTCTGCGCCTGCCACATTTCGTCACCATAGTCGTCCGCGGCACGGCCCATTACAATGTCGCGCACGGTGTCATTCGGACAACCGATGGACCGCAGATTCTCGATCAATTGCACGTAGTCGTCGCTTTCAATATCGCTCCAACGGAAAGACTGAACATTGGTTCCTGATGGAATGACAACGACCTGTGGCGGCGGCGGCGCATTGGTGCCTTCAACCGAAGTCGCCACGACCAAATCTGTGACCGAAGCATCGACCACCTTTGCCGGCAAAGCTCCCTGATAAATCAGGCCGCCGATCAGCCCCAGGTTTATGAACGCTCCGACAGCCAGAAACATCCGCATGTTCATCGGCTTTCCTCCGCCGGCTCGGTCTGCACGGTAGTCACTCCCGCGACGATTTCATCCAGCCAATTCCGCCCCTCACCTTTCCGGTATTCAGCTCCGATAATTTTTCCGAACCGTCGATTGATCGTCGCATCCACCCGCGTCTTCAATGCCACGCGCAAGAGGAGATTTTCTTCAGGCGTCAGGTCGGTGGCAGCATCGATCTTTCCCAGTTCTTCGGCCACTTTTGATCGGGCGTCGAAGACTGCAACTGCGTCCTCCTTCCGCAGACCTTTCCCGGTCGCAAACTCATATATGTCGCGAAAGTCTGACTCCTGACCGCGCGCGAAATCCCCGTATCTCTCCGCACCCAGGTATTTTGCCACCTTTACCTCGATCTCATCCTGAGTGGGCGTCTTGTTGTCAGTCGACAAATCCTCGAAGCCGAGGTCAACGAACAGTCGGGTCGGAAGATCGACATGCTCGGTTTTGATTTTCCAGATTTCGCGCAGTTCAATTCCCGAAACCGAGAATCCGTGCTGCGCACCAGGAATAATCTCTTCGTTCTTCACCAGCGAAAAACGAAGCCGGAGCTCTCCCAATCCGTCTTTGCCCAGCATGGTAGCCAGGGTCTGCCGCATCTGCTCCCTCAGTTTACGCGCCTGTTCGTAGTCCGAGGGCAGCAGAATCCCTTCGGTAAAATTCACAATCGCCGCCCCTTGGCTCGTGTAGTAGGACGCCGCCCCATAAAGCCTGATGAACTGCTCGCGCTCCAAGAAACCGAACAGGAGGCGAACCACACTGCCAGCCATGCCATTGCCCTTGCGGGCCAGTTCCAGAACCTCTTCGTCCACCGGAAACTGAAGCAGCTCTTGCAGCAGTTTCCATTTGGCGAGCTTCAGTTCATGCTCATGTCGGCCGCGTTGGCGATGCAGGTCCCCCATTTGGTCCCCTGTCAACCAGAACGGATCTTCCCCGTCATTCCAGATTTCGCGCCGTCTCTCTTCGAAGTTGTGACCGATATCCGCAACCAAGATATCCCGCACGGTCTTTTCTGGACACCCCAACCCACGGAGATTCCTGGCGTATTGGAGGTAGTCATCAGACTCGATGTTGGACCAAGGGGGGCGGGCCAGTTCAATTATCCGCGACGGCCGAAAGATCTTTTGCCGACCAATGACCTGCCGACCGTGCTGTTGCTCGACAGTCTTGAATTGGGCCGGAATTTCCCGAACCTGCGCCACCTGCCGTTGCCCCCAGAGTCGCAGATTCATCCAGCCGTTGACGGCGGTCACAGCCAGCACAAATCCCACGATGAGCGCGTTTCGCATGATCGGACTGGGGCCGACTATCGCAAGCCTTGCCGGGATTGCAATGCGCGACGCCGAACCATCCTGCTCTTAATCACAGAGTCTGCCAAAAAGTCGCGGAACAATCTGAGATTTCGACTCGCCGCCGCCTCGCTTGCCGGCTAAGTAAAGGTCATGAAATCGTTCAACGAATACGTCACCAGACTGGTTGACTTGTTGAATGACGGTGAAGCCCTACCGCTCGGCGACGCCGCCCCCTTGCCCGCCCCAACGCCAGCCGAGGACGCGCCCAAGGTTCTGATTTTCTCACCTCATCCAGATGATGAAGTCATCATGGGGGGACTCCCCCTGCGCCTGGCGCGCGAGTGCGACTGGCGGGTGATCAACGTGGCGGTGACGCAAGGGAGCAACCTGGCGCGGCAAGAGGAACGCTGGGAAGAACTTGAAAACTGCTGCAAACACATCGGATTCGAGCTGATTCAGACAATCCCCGGAGGATTCTGCAACATCAGCGAGGCCGCTGCACGCGAAGCCGACACTGAATGGCAGAAGGCGCTAGATCGGATCGCTGATATTCTGAAAACCCATCGTCCCAGGCTCATCCTCTTTCCGCATCTCAATGATTGGAACTCCACCCACATCGGCACTCACCTGTTGTTGCAAGAGGCACTGAAAAAGTGTTCAGCCGATCTGCGCCCCCATGTTTGCGAAACCGAGTTTTGGGGGCAGATGTCAGATCCCAACCTGGTTGTCGAATCTTCCCCAAAAGATGTCGGCGACCTGATCACCGCACTGTCATTTCACGCTGGCGAAGTCCGGCGCAACCCCTACCACCTCACCATGCCGGCAACCATGATCGACAATGTCCGTCGGGGTTCCGAAGTCGTCGGTGGACAGGGCAAGTGCGGCCCCAAAATGCAATTTGCCACCCTGCTCCGGCACCGCCGTTGGAACGGCACAGAACTTGAGCAAGTGGAAGTCGGGGATGCATTCATTTGCATTGGTGATGATCCGACGGAGCGATTTCCGGCATGAAGATCCTTTGCATTCACGCTCACTTTGATGATTACGAGTTCGTTGCCGGCGGCACCTTTGAACTCCTGCGCAAGCTGCATGGCGAAGACTTCCGGGCCCGCGTGCTCATTTGCACCGATGGCAGTGCCGGGCATCAATCAATGCCGCTCGAAGAGACAGCCAAGCGGCGTTTTGCGGAACAGACGAAATCCGCAAAAGTCGGCGGGTACGAGTTCGAACATCTGAGGCTCCCAAACGGCGAAGCGCCCCGTGAAGCCTGCCTGCGGGTCAGCGTTGATCTGCTGGCTGGATTGTGGAAATCGATCCGCGCATTCGAGCCCGACTATATTTTCTGCCCTCCGATCGCCAGTGATCCACTCGCTGGGATGCATGTCGATCACGTCGCCGTTGCCCAGGCGGTCCGCGAGGTGGCCTACATGATCAATGTCCCGCACGCCTTCCTGAAGGAATACCCTGCTGATCCCGCGAAGTCTGAACAAGTCAAAGTGCCGGTGATTCTGAACAGCTACGATCATTATCAGTTCGGACAGAACAGCCACGATCTGGCCGTCAATGTGGAGAGCGAGTTTGATCTGATCGCGCGCGAAGCCTGGTGCCACGAATCCCAGATCATGGAATGGCTTCCATGGGTGGGCCGCCACAAGATGCCCGTCCCCAAGTCATTCGACGATTGGAAGGAAATCCTTCGCGAACGCTACCTGATCCAGAACCGTCAGCTTGGGTTCAAGTCGAAGCAGGCCTTCGAAGTTTTCGCAGTGACGGCGTGGGGCGAAGTTCCCACTTACGAACAGATTGAAAGTGACTTTGGCCCACTGCTCACCCGCAAGTTCAGTCACATGAAAAAACTGCGGTATCGACTGGCGCGGTGGCGTAGCGAGCCAAGCTGAGTCAACGCAGCTTCCGCACCCGAACTTCTCTCGCCAACTTTCTGATTGTAGATTTCTTGGCCAGCTTGCCTGCTGGCACCTGAACAAACGCCGATCCGGTCGCAATTGACCAGCGCAACCACTCCTCCGGATCGACCGACTTTCCGACCTGACCCGCCAGTTGCGCCAAAAGGGAATCTCCAGCTCCAACTTCGTTCAAGGCTTTCACTCTTGGTGCCGCCGCCGACAAGGCTACCCCTTGCCCTGCGTCAATCAGAATTCCTCCACCCGCATCCAACGAGAGAAACACCCAACCACCGGTCACATCGGACAACTCTTTCGCCGCTCCGAGAAAATCGGTGCGCGTTTTGAGTGAACGACCGATCCATTGCGCGAGTTCGAATCGATTGGGCTTCACCATGAAGGGCTTAGCCTTCGCCCCTATTTCGAGGGTTCTGCCATCGCAATCCAAAATCACCTTCCGACCCAGCTTGCGTGCCATCCGGACAAATCGGGCGTGAATTCCGGGACTTGCATCCCGGGGAAGAGAACCCGACAGAATGGTCAGCGAATGTTTCCGAAAGCCAGCTTCCGCGTTATCATAGACCGCCTTCCACTCCGAACTCGAAAGTTTCGGTCCTTTCGGGTTGAACCGCAATTGTTGTCCCGAATCAGGGGTCACCATCACGTTCACACGCGTATCTTCGGCGAGGGGCACCTGATTCACATTCACTCCCCACGCCTCCAGATCTCGCAAGATCAGTCTGCCCGGCTCCCCTCCCAACGGGGTCAAGAGTTCCGATTCGTATCCCAAATACTTTAACCACCGAGCCACGTTCGGCGGTTTTCCGCCCGCCCACGAGCGAGCGGATTGGATGACGGTTTTTTCGTTCCAATTGTAAGCATCCACCCGCCATTCGACATCGACAGCGGGATTCAATCCAATGACCTGAATCGACATGAGTTCCGAACCATGCCGAGAATGTCCAAATGGGGCACGAAAAACCATTTTCGTCGGGCATTTCCCTATATTTTAACGGTAAACTGAAATTGACTTATCCCGTCATGACCCTACTTTTGCCGGCCTTGTAACGCTGTTGCCAAATACAGCTTACAAACCAACCAATAGATTCATGAGCGATAGCTATATCTTCTCGTCGGAATCCGTGGGCGAAGGCCATCCGGACAAAGTCAGCGATACCATTTCTGATGCCGTGCTCGACGCGTGCCTCAAGATCGATCCGAAAAGCCGGGTCGCCTGCGAGACATTCGTGAAGAGCAACGTCGCTCTGGTTGGCGGCGAAATCACCATTCCCAACAAAAAGGGGAAGCCGCTGGGCGAGGTGGTCAACGTTGAAAAGATCATTCGCGACGCCGTTCGCGGCATCGGCTACACGAACGACGACGACATCTTTCATGCCGACAAGATTTTCGTCCAAAACCTTCTCACCACCCAGAGTGCCGATATCGCACAGGGCGTGGACGCCAAGAAGGCCAAAGGCAAAAAGACCGCCGAACAAGGCGCTGGTGATCAGGGAATCATGTTCGGCTACGCCAGCAATGAAACCCGCGAATTGATGCCTGCTCCGATCATGTTCGCTCATCGCCTCGGCCGCGAGCTGACCAAGATCCGCAAGGCCGGCAAACTCGCTCATTGGCTGCGCCCCGACGCGAAGAGCCAGGTTTCCGTCGAATACGTTGACGGCAAGCCCACCCGAATCGTCAACGTTGTCATTTCAACCCAGCACGCCGCGGGCGTCGCACACAAGACCATCGAGCAATTCTGCATCGAGAACGTCATCAAGAAGGTGCTCCCCAAGAAGATGCTGGACGCGAAGACCGAGTTCCTGATCAACCCGACCGGCAACTTCGTCGTCGGTGGTCCTGAGGGTGATAGTGGCCTTACCGGTCGCAAGATCATCGTCGACACCTACGGAGGCATGGGTCGTCACGGCGGAGGCGCCTTCTCCGGCAAAGACCCGTCCAAGGTTGATCGCAGCGCCGCGTACATGGCTCGCTGGGTTGCCAAGAATGTTGTGGCGGCCGGACTGGCCGCAAAGTGCGAAGTGCAGTTCGCTTACGCCATCGGTCATCCCAAACCGACCAGTGTTCACATCGACACCTTTGGCACCGGCACTATCGCCGACAAAAAGATCCTCAAGGCCGTTCTGAAGGTCTTTAGCTTCAAGCCCGCTGACATCGTGTCCCAACTTAAGCTCCTGCGTCCGATCTACTCGAAAACGACCAACTACGGTCACTTCGGCAAGAACGACAAGGACATCACCTGGGAAAAGACGGACAAAGTCGCCGCGCTCCAGAAAGCCTCCAAGTAATCTCAACCACAGCACAGCAATACATCTAAATGTCAGATCCAGACTATAAAGTTAAGGACATCAGCTTGGCCGAATGGGGCCGCAAAGAGCTTGATGTCGCCCAACACGAAATGCCCGGCCTGATGGCCACGCGCGAGAAATACGGTGAAGCCAAGCCGCTCAAAGGCGTCCGCATTACCGGCTCGTTGCACATGACCATCCAGACGGCCGCCCTCATCGAAACTCTCGGTGAACTTGGCGCGGACGTCCGCTGGGCCAGTTGCAACATCTTCTCCACCCAAGACCACGCCGCCGCCGCGATCGCTAAGGCCGGCTATCCCGTCTTCGCCTGGAAGGGCGAAACACTGGAGGAATATTGGTGGTGCACTTACCAGGCCCTCAGCTTCCCCGGCGACAAGGGTCCCGAACTGATCGTCGATGACGGCGGCGACGCCACGCTCCTGATCCACAAGGGTTACGAACTCGAGAACGGTTCTGACTGGGTCAACACCCCTTCCGAAAGCGAAGAAGAAGGCGTCATCAAGGAACTCCTCAAGAACGTCCACAAAGAGAACCCGACCCGCTGGCACGACGTGGTCAAAGATTGGAAGGGCGTTTCCGAAGAAACGACCACCGGGGTCCACCGTCTCTACAAGATGGAGGAAGACAACTCCCTGCTGATTCCATGCGTCAACGTGAACGACTCGGTCACGAAGTCCAAGTTCGACAACCTTTACGGCTGCCGCGAGTCGTTGGCCGACGGCATCAAGCGTGCTACCGACGTAATGATCGCCGGCAAAGTCTCTGTGGTCGTCGGTTACGGCGATGTCGGCAAAGGCTGCGCCCAATCCCTCAAGGGATTCGGCTCCCGCGTCATCGTCACCGAGATCGATCCGATCAACGCCCTTCAGGCGTCGATGGAAGGCTTCGAAGTTGCCACCGTGGAAGACACCCTCGGTGTCGGTGACATTTACGTCACCACCACCGGCAACAAGGACGTCATCACCTTGGACCACATGCTCGCCATGAAGGACCAAGCGATCGTCTGCAACATCGGTCACTTCGACAACGAGATCCAGGTCAACGCCCTCAACAACCACGAAGGAGTGACCCGCGACGAAATCAAGCCGCAATACGATCGCTACAAGCTGCCAAGCGGCAACGAGATCTACATGCTCGCCGAAGGCCGCCTCGTGAACCTGGGCTGCGCCACCGGCCACCCGAGTTTCGTGATGTCCACCTCCTTCACTAACCAGGCGCTCGCCCAGATTGATCTGTGGGAGAAGAAGGATACGAACAAGCCCGGTGTCTACGTCCTGCCGAAGGAACTCGATGAAGAAGTTGCCCGCCTCCACCTCGCGAAGATCGGCGTCAAATTGACAACGCTCTCACAGGAACAGGCCGACTATCTCGGTGTTCCGGTCGATGGCCCCTACAAGCCGTCTCACTACCGCTACTAAGAGCGGGACAATCAATCACGAAAAAGGGCGTCCATTCGGACGCCCTTTTTCCTTCAATTCTTGGATAGCAGAATCAGAAGCCGACTCACGTCGACTCCTACTATCAGCAGCTCAGATCACGGTATCATCCGGAATCACTGCATTCTTCGGAATCACCACAATTCCATCGCGAATGCAGAAATTGTCTCCGTCCATATGCTCGGGCTTGCCTTCCGGACTGATCACCACGTTGTTCCCGATACGGGCATTCTTATCGATGATCGCCTCCTCAATGCGACAGTTGCTGCCAACGCCAATTGGAGGTCGGCCAGCGGCCGCATTCTCGGCGATTGATTCAGCAGATTCGAAATTGTCATTCCCCATGAGGACTACCCGATGCAATCGCGAGCCCGGATTGATTACCGCCCGGATTCCGATCATCGATTGGGAAATCTGCGCCCAACTGATTATGCAACCATCGGAAATGACCGCATGGTCAATTCCTGCACCATTGATCTTCGATGCCGGCAAAAAACGGGCGCGTGTGTAGATCGGCGCCTCCATGTCAAAGAAGTTGAATTTTGGCAGTTCGGCGGTTGAGTCCAGATTGGCTTCAAAGAACGAACGGATCGTTCCGATGTCCTCCCAGTAGCCTTCGTAGACGTATGAGAACACCCGGTGGGTGGTGATCGCATTCGGAATGATGTGCTTGCCGAAATCGGTCAGGGCGTTGTCCAGCAATTCCTCCATCACCTTCCGCTTGAACACGTAAATACCCATCGAAGCCAGCAGACGATCTCCCTGCGCTTCGATACCTAGATTTGCTTGCGCCGCCTTTGGGAGGGTCAGCGAATCGAGCACATCATCTTCCGTCGGCTTCTCCACAAAATGGGTGATGCGTTTGTCATCATCGATCTGCATGATGCCCAACGCGCTGGCGATGTTCCGTTCCACCGGCATGGTCGCCACCGTGAGATCCGCGTTTGACTCAAGATGCGTATCCAGAATGTGTTGGAAATTCATCCGGTAAAGTTGGTCCCCACTCAGAATCAGGCAGTGATCCCATTCGTCACCGAGATGAACGAGATTCTTGCGGACCGCATCAGCCGTTCCCTCATACCAGGAAGTGCTGTTCAAGGTCTGTTCGGCAGCGAGCAATTCAACGAAGCCGCTGGTGAAATGATCAAATTTGTAAGATTGTGAAATATGGCGGTGTAGCGACGCGGAATTGAACTGGGTCAGCAGATAGATTTTGCTGAGCCCTGAATTGATGCAATTGGAAATCGGGATATCGACGATGCGGTATTTGCCCACCAGCGGCACTGCGGGTTTGGATCGATCCTGGGTCAATGGGAAAAGTCGGCTTCCGGCTCCGCCTCCCAGCACGATTGATAGGACCTTGGATGGGTTGATTGCTGCCCTGTCTTTGCTCATTTTATAAATCCTGTCTTGCGAACCGCTTACGCCCAGCTCTACCCTCTCGCCCACCAACAAATCAAGCAACATCGCGTAACACCCCCCCCTATTTCACAGTTATGTGCGGCATCATCGGTTATATCGGAAAACAACAGGCCTCCCCCATCGTCATCGAAGGCCTGAGACGGCTAGAATACCGCGGCTACGACAGCGCCGGGGTTGCCGTTCTCCACGATGACTCGATCGATACCCGCAAGAAGCGGGGCAAGATCGACGAGGGCTTGGCTGTCGTCCACAAGGCTGACCCGCTGACCGGTCACGTCGGCATGGGGCATACCCGTTGGGCCACTCACGGATTGCCCACCGACGAGAATTCTCATCCGCATATGGACCAAAGCGGGAAGCTCGCCGTTGTTCACAACGGCGTGATCGAGAACTACGACACCTTGCGCAACAAGTTGACCGCCAACGGCCACGAGTTCAAATCCGAGACTGACACCGAGGTCTTGGCGCATCTGATCGGCCATCACTATGACCAATTGGAGAAGGCCGACCACGTTGATGAAAACGCCGCGACGCACCCGATCGCGCAGGCCACCAAGAACGCCTTGAAAGAAGTCGTCGGCACATACGGCGTGGTGGTCATCCACAAGAACCATCAGGGCGTCATGGTGGGAGCCCGCCGTGGATCACCGTTGATTGTCGGCATCGGCAACGATGAAAATTTCCTCGCGAGCGACGCTAACGCGATCGTCGCCTACACCAAACGAGTCATCTATCTGAAGGACTATGACGTCGTCACTCTCTGGGGAGACAACTTCAAGATGGAAACCGTCTCGGAGAACACCTCCAGCTACCAGATCAGCGACATCGAATTCGATGCCGAAGCCGCCGACAAGGGCGACTTCGACCACTACATGCTCAAGGAAGTCTTTGAGCAACCCCAGACGGTCAAGAATGCTCTCCGCGGTCGTCTCGACTACGAAGAGAGCACGGCCAAATTCGGAGGACTGAACATGTCGATAGCGGAACTCCGCTCCATCGACAAGATCGTCATCACCGCTTGCGGCACCAGTTGGCACGCGGCCCTTGTCGGAGAATATCTGATCGAGGAAATGGCGCACATTCCCGTTGAGGTCGAATACGCCAGTGAATTCCGCTACCGCAACGCTCCGATCGACAAGAACACCCTCTGCATCGTCATGACCCAATCTGGCGAGACTGCGGACACCCTCGCCGGTTTGCGCGAGTCAAAGCGACGTGGTCACACCGTCCTTTCGATCTGCAACGTTGTCGGCAGCACAATCGCCCGGGAAGCCGACGGTGGCATATACCTGCATGCCGGACCGGAAATCGGCGTCGCCTCAACGAAGGCTTTCGTTTCACAGGTGACGGTCTTGACGCTCTTTTCGCTGATGATGGGACGCATCCGCATGTTGTCCAATCGCCGCGGAACTCAGATTCTCAAGTCGCTGGAAGATGTCCCCGATCAGATCGCATCCATTCTGAAGCAGAACGATGAGATCAAGCGGATCGCGCTGAAATATCAAGCCTGCCAAAACTTCTTTTTCCTTGGTCGCCAGTACAACTTCCCCGTCGCCCTCGAAGGCGCGCTGAAGCTCAAAGAAATCTCCTACATCCACGCCGAGGGCTATCCTTCAGCTGAGATGAAGCATGGCCCAATCGCGATGATTGACGAAAACACGCCCACCGTGATCGTCATTCCGGATGATGGGCTCTACGAAAAGACTTTCTCCAATCTGGAAGAGATCAAAGCCCGCAAGGGACCCATCATTGCCATCGCCAGTGAAGGCAACGAGCAGATTAAAGGCAAGGTCGATGAAGTCATCTTTGTGCCCAAGACTTGGGAATGTATCAATCCCCTGCTCGCGGTCATTCCCCTTCAACTGCTTTCCTACCACATTGCCGTCGCCCGTGAATGCGATGTCGACAAACCCCGCAACCTCGCCAAGAGCGTCACCGTGGAATAAGACGAACAGAACTTTGCGAAAGGCTGTAAGCTGCAAATAAAGTCCGATTTCGATAATAAAGTCGCGCTCTGACAATAAAGTTGTCACTTCACGCAACTGCCAGTGTTTCGCTCATCGCGACCTTTGAGCGGGTATTGACGGTGAACCGGAATGGGGAGAGATCGGAGTTATCGCGATTCTCGCAGAACCGGACTTCACATTCCAAGTCTGTGGCGGCGAGGCAAGCGTTGGCATGCTGGGAAAGGACATCCAGGAGAGACGGTCCGATGTTCTTCTTGCAGGGATCATCCTCAACCCGGATTTCACCCTCCCGGAAGCGAGGCTGCTCGACACGATACTGGAGGTGCGGTCCTTTGGTGAACTTGCCGGTGGTCAGATGGAAGCTGGCCGTCTGAGGCAGGTCGAGGAGTTTGCGGAGCAGTGGTTTCAACTTGCGGAAGTTGAAAACGAGAGTGTCGCCTTGGGAAGTGCTTTCGGGGCGGAGGAGCGGGAATTCCGCCTTACGTTGTTTGGATGTCACGCATGTTGAAGGATTTCTGCGGAGCAGTGTTAATCTACCAGGTTTGGTTGATTACTGCCGGTCTCCCCTGACGTCGCTCGACCTTGTTCGGGCCACTCACTGTTTACAAAGCGTAATACTTTCTGCAGCCCTGATGCTCTCAACTCCTTGACCGGAATCATGTCGTCGAGGGTGCCTCCAACGATTTGAAGTGCTTTGGTGTAAACGCCGCCCGAAAAGTGCGGCGGGGAGGCGCGCCAAATCGGGCGCTCGAAAA
>Ga0055584_100005861_pt1 | contig 12038 bp, 10 predicted proteins | sample OSDHelmetaG_FD_58716 | JGI IMG/M metagenome (GOLD analysis project Ga0055584, IMG submission 58716) | Pelagic marine sediment microbial communities from the LTER site Helgoland, North Sea, for post-phytoplankton bloom and carbon turnover... | ecosystem: Environmental > Aquatic > Marine >... | reverse complement strand
TCATTTTTCCGGAGAAACGTGGAAAACTTATCTCACACTATTAATCATCGTTCAGCCATGTTGCTGAAAAAACTGGTTAACAGTTATATAACAGATGGTTTGCCTGTTGGCTCTAAAAAATTAGCCGATGATGATGAGTTGGGAATCAGTTCAGCGACGATTCGTAATGTGATGTCCGGGCTCGAGAAAAAAGGTCTGGTCGTGGCGCCCCATACTTCTGCAGGGAGGATTCCAACCGAGCAGGGTTTCAGGTTGTTTGTCGATAGTTTGCTCGAGGTTCAGCCGATTAATAACAGTGTGTTAACTCAGTTGAAACAGGAGCTTAACCCTGACCATAACAAGGAAGAGTTGATAAGCCATGCTAATCAGATGTTGTCTGAACTCACGCATATGGCCGGGATTATTACGATACCAAAATCCAGTCATTCGGTATTGAGGCACATTGAATTTTTGTCGTTACCCGATAAGAGAGTATTGGCAATTCTGGTTATCAATGAGAAAGAAGTTCAGAACCGGGTTATCCACCTCAACCGTGAATATAGCGCTGATGAACTTCAGACAGCGGCAAATTTTTTGAATCGGGAGTTTGCTGGGCAGGATATCTTCACAGTGCGTGAGAACTTGATCAATGATCTGCAGAATACGCAGAGCGACATGAACTCGATCATGCAGACGGCGATTGATGTTGCCGGAAAAGCATTCGACGACGAACTGTCTGCAAGCCAGACTTATCTGGTTAAGGGTGAAACCAATCTGATTCGTTATGATGAGAATACAGACAGGCATCAGCTGCAGTCACTCTTAGATGTATTTGATCGTAAGAGAGAGATGCTCGGTCTGCTCGATCGCTGTATTACTGCTGAGGGTGTGAAGATATTTATCGGACATGAGGCTGGTTTTGAAGGTTTAGGTAACTGTAGTGTTATCACCTCACCTTATTCAGTCAATGGAGAGACAGTGGGCGTGCTCGGTGTGATAGGCCCTACACGGATCAATTACGATAAGGTGATACCGGTAGTTGATATGACAGCAAAATTACTGGGGGAAGCCTTGAATTTATAAGGTTTATACCCATTTTGCATGCAAATATAGATAGTTATTGGAGTTTTGGCTAATGTCAGCGAAGAAAAAACAGGTTAAAGAAGTAATCGATGAAGAACTGATCGAGGATGTTATAGGGTCTGAGGAAGACCTATCTGAAGAAACCCCTGCCGATGAGGCGACATCTGGCGATGCAGATGTTGAATCAATCGACGATCAATTAGCCGCAGCGCTTCAAAAAGCCGATGACAACTGGGACCAGTTTCTTCGAACAAAAGCTGAGATGGAAAACCTAAGACGCAGAAATCAAAAAGACGTCGAGAATGCGCATAAATACGGCTTAGAAAAATTCATCAATGAGTTCATACCCATCAAAGAGAGTATGGAATTAGGTATTGCGATTGAAGATGCCACAGTCGATAGCCTGCATGAGGGTATGCAGTTAACACTGAACATGTTCACCAGTGCTTTCGATAAACTGGCGGTAGAAGAGATAAATCCGGTCGATGAGAAATTTGATCCTGAAGCACATCAGGCGATGACGATGCAGCCATCTGACGAGGTAGAGCCTAATACGGTGTTACAGGTTTTACAGAAAGGCTATCGCCTGAATGGACGTTTAATTCGTCCCGCGATGGTCATCGTTTCAAAAGCAGCTGAATAAACAGGATCTTTAACCGATTATCGACGCCAGATCGGGTAAAAATTAGCGAATAACCATTGAATGTGGCGGGATTAACCCCATATACATTCACAAGACAAACATAATTATTTCGGAGACACAGCAATGTCAAAAATCATCGGTATCGACTTAGGAACCACTAACTCCTGCGTAGCAGTAATGGATGGTGACAAGCCTAAAATTATCGAAAATTCAGAGGGTGATCGTACGACACCATCGGTAATCGCGTTCACTGATAATGACGAAGTCATTGTTGGTCAACCCGCTAAACGCCAATCTGTTACAAACCCTGAAGCAACCTTATACGCTATCAAGCGACTTATCGGTCGTCGTTTCGATGAGGAAGTCGTGCAGCGTGACATCAAACTTGTTCCTTACAAGATCATAAAAGCTGAAAACGGTGATGCATGGGTTGAAGCACACGGTCACAAGATGGCGCCACCTGAAATATCAGCACGCGTATTACAGAAAATGAAACAGACCGCAGAAGATTATCTTGGCCACGAAGTAACAGAAGCTATCGTGACTGTGCCTGCTTACTTTAATGATTCACAACGCCAGGCGACGAAAGATGCAGGTAAGATTGCCGGTCTGGAAGTAAAACGTATCATCAATGAGCCAACCGCTGCAGCACTGGCTTATGGTATGGACAAAAACCGTGGTGATTCCACCATTATCGTGTATGACCTCGGTGGTGGTACATTCGATGTATCTGTTATCGAGATAGCAGAGATCGACGGTGAGCACCAGTTCGAAGTGTTGGCAACAAACGGTGATACATTCCTCGGCGGCGAAGATTTTGATATGCGTCTGATCGATTATCTATCAGACGAATTTGAAAAAGATACAGGCGTTAACTTACATAGTGACCCATTGGCACTTCAACGCTTGAAAGAAGCGGCTGAGAAAGCGAAGATCGAACTGTCTTCAACACAACAGACAAATGTAAATCTTCCATACATCACAGCCGATGCCTCTGGTCCTAAACACCTCAATATCAAATTGACACGTGCCAAATTAGAAAGCCTGGTTGAAGATCTGGTCGCAAGTACTATCGGACCTATCAAGCAAGCCCTGAGTGATGCTGGTCTATCAGCGAGTGACATCGACGAAATTATTCTTGTCGGTGGTCAAACTCGTATGCCTAAGGTTCAGGAAGAAGTACAGAACTTCTTTGGCAAAGAACCAAGAAAAGATGTGAACCCTGACGAAGCAGTTGCGATCGGTGCAGCGATTCAAGGTGGTGTATTAAGTGGCGACGTTACTGATATCCTGTTGTTGGATGTAACACCATTGTCTCTGGGTATCGAAACCATGGGTGGTGTAATGACCAAACTGGTCGAAAAGAACACAACGATTCCTACTAAAGCGCAACAGGTGTTCTCTACAGCCGAAGACAGCCAGAACGCGGTTACCGTCCATGTTCTTCAGGGCGAGCGTGAGATGGCGACAGGTAATAAATCGTTAGGCCGTTTTGACTTGCAGGACATCCCGCCTGCGCCACGTGGTGTACCACAGATCGAAGTCTCATTCGATATCGATGCAAACGGTATTTTGAATGTTTCAGCTAAAGACAAGGCAACAGGCAAAGAACAGTCAATCGTCATCAAAGCATCGAGTGGTCTGTCTGATGATGAAGTAGAACAGATGATAAAAGATGCTGAGGCACACGCAGATGAAGATAAAAAAATGCGTGAGTTGGTCGATCTAAGAAATACGGCTGACAATATGATCCATGCTACTGAAAAATCGATGAAAGATTTAGGTGACAAAGTTGAAGCAGATGAAAAAGCCGCTGCTGAGGCTGCGATCGCTGAATTGAAAGAAGTTGTTCAGGGCGAAGATAAAGAAGCGATCGAAGCAAAAACAGCCGCATTAACTGAAGTTGCAGGTAAGATTGCAGAAAAAGCCTACGCACAATCTGCTGAAGCAGAAGCTGGCGCTGAACCTGGTGAAGGTGCGCAAGATCCACAGGGAGATGCAAGTGAAGAAGTGGTCGATGCAGAATTCGAAGAAGTTAAGGACGACGATAAGAAATAAGGATGTTTCTTGAAATGATAAGAAAGCCGGCAAATTGAAATTATCTGCCGGCTTTTCTTGTTGCTAACGATTTAAACATTACATAAAAATGCACTGAGCCGATAAAAACGATGTCTAAGAACGATTATTACGAAACACTGGGTGTAAAAAAGGATGCTAGCGCAGCTGAATTAAAGAAAGCATACCGTCGACTTGCGATGAAGCATCACCCGGATCGTAATGCAGATAATCCTGAGTCGGAGGCAAAATTTAAAGAAGCTAAAGAAGCACACGATGTCCTGTCGGATGCTCAAAAGCGGGCAGCTTATGACCAATATGGTCATGCTGGTGTAGACCCATCTATGGGTGGTGGAGCCCATGGCGGGTTCTCCGGTGATTTTGGTGACGTCTTTGGCGATGTCTTCGGTGATATCTTCGGTGGTGGCAGACGAGGCGGCGGAGCGCGTTCACAGCGTGGTAGCGATCTAAGGTATAACCTGGAATTAACGCTAGAGGAAGCAGCATTTGGTACCTCGGTAGAGATCAGAGTACCGACACTCGTAGGCTGTGAGACATGTGAGGGTACGGGCGCTAAAAAAGGAACGAGTCCAACCACCTGTGCGACCTGTGGTGGTGTAGGTCAGGTCCGGATGCAGCAGGGTTTCTTTGCAGTTCAACAAACTTGTCCTAATTGCCATGGTCAGGGAAAAACCATCTCCGATCCCTGTGGCAGTTGTAATGGACAGGGTCGCATACAGGAACAAAAAACATTATCGGTGAAGGTGCCTGCAGGCGTTGATAACGGTGATCGCATCCGTTTAGCGGGCGAGGGTGAAGCAGGTGAACAAGGTGGCCCAAGTGGTGATCTATATGTGCAGATGCATGTTAAACCGCATCCGATTTTCAAGAGGGAAGACAGTGACCTGTACTGCGATATGCCAATCAGTATGGTGACGGCTACTCTGGGTGGTGAGCTGGAAGTACCAACGCTCAATGGCCGATTAAATCTAAAAATTCCGAAGGAAACACAGTCATCACGCTTATTCAGAATTAAGGGCAAAGGTATTAAGCCTGTGCGTGGCGGAGCCGTCGGTGATCTATTATGCCGAGTTCATGTTGAGACGCCGGTTAAGTTGAGTAATAAACAAAAAGACTTGCTCAGAGAGTTCGAAAAATCGATCAGTCAAGACGGCAAACATAGTCCGCATCATGCATCATGGATAGATAGTGTAAAAAGTTTTGTCGACGGTTTAAAATCGTAAAAAAAGAATAATCGCATTTTATTACCTGAGGGTATAAATTCACCTGTGTGGAAACTCTGCTGATTCAAGTCAGCTCGGCTTCATCTTTTTCGTGCTCTGAATTATTCAGAGCTACAATAATTAATAATCTCGCGGGGAGAGGATATGTTCAATATTGCTGTCGCTGGTGCTGCAGGACGCATGGGAAGATCATTGATCAATGCATGTCATGACTCTAATGACTGTCGGTTATCTTCTGCAATAGAACATTCCGCTAGTTCATTATTAGGTAGTGATGCTGGTGAGTTGGCCGGCTTAGGCACTTCAGGTATAACCATTGTCGACCAACTGAGCGATGATTTCGACACCTTGATCGATTTCACAAGGCCAGAAGCCACCTTAAAAAATCTTGAGTTCTGTGTTGCCAATAACAAAAGCATCGTTATCGGTACAACCGGATTCAGCGACGAACAAAAACAACAGATTACAAAGGCAAGCGAATCTATAGCTGTCGTCTTTGCACCTAACATGAGTGTCGGTGTCAATCTGTGTTTCAAATTATTGGATATTGCCGCGCGTGTTCTCGGTGATGAAGTTGATATCGAAGTTGTCGAAGCCCATCATCGCCATAAAGTCGACGCGCCATCAGGTACTGCTATACGTATGGGCGAAGTCATCGCGGATGCGCTCGGCCGGGATTTAAAGGAATGCGCTGTATATGGTCGTGAAGGTATCAGTGGCGAACGTGATAGAAAAACCATCGGATTTGAGACCATACGTGCCGGTGATATCGTCGGCGACCATACTGTGATGTTCGCTGATATCGGTGAACGAGTTGAGATCACACATAAAGCATCGAGTCGTATGACGTTTGCAAATGGTGCTGTGCGTGCCGCCACATGGTTACAGGATCAATCTGCAGGCTTATATGATATGCAGGATGTGCTCGGTCTGTGAACACCATACGAGATTATCAATAATGTGTTGGATTATAAAATGAGTGAGAATATAGCCGTTGTTTTTCCAGGGCAAGGATCGCAAAGCATTGGAATGTTGGATGATTATTTAACAGATTGGCCGATAGTTAAAGAGACGGTTGAAGAAGCTTCAAGCGTTCTTGGTTATGACTTATGGGACATCATCGCTAATGGTCCTGATGAAAAATTAAATCAAACTGAAATAACACAACCTGCTGTGCTGGCAGCTGATATCGCTATCATGAGGGTAATGGCTCAGCAGTGTATGTTGAAACCGTTTGTCTTTGCAGGCCATAGTCTGGGTGAATATGCCGCATTGGTAGCTGCCGGGGCGATCGAGTTTACGGATGCTATCAAACTGGTTGCAGAACGTGGTCGACTAATGCAAAACGCAGTCGCCGATGGTGAAGGTGCGATGGCAGCCATTATCGGTTTATCAGATAATGTAATAGTCAAGATCTGCGATGATATCGCAAGCAGTACAGGTGAAGTGGTTTCTGCCGTGAATTTTAACTCGCCGGGACAGGTCGTCATCGCGGGAAATACCAGTGCCGTTGAAAAAGCGATCGAGGCATTAAAAGAAGAAGGTGCAAAACGTGCGATACAGTTACCAGTAAGTGTGCCGTCACATTGTGCTCTGATGAAATCTGCCGCAGACGAGTTCGGTGCGTTTATACAAACCATCGAAATTAAAACCCCTGCAGTACAGGTCATACAGAATGTCGAAGCCAAGTCTTATGAGAATGTTGATGATATCCGCGAAGCACTGGTAAAACAGATGTATTGTCCGGTGGAATGGACTCACACTATCCAGATTATTAGTGATGGCGCTGATGCCATTGTTGAATGTGGGCCAGGCAAGGTTCTCAGCGGATTAACGCGACGCATCAATAAAGATGTAGCGAGTTATTCTTTATCCACGACGGAATCAATGCAGAAATTTCTTGATGCAATGTAACAAGATATATCAAATATTAAATCGAATATAAGGGTCATGAATATAAATGAGTAAAAAACTCGATGGTGAAATTTGTTTAGTCACTGGTGCCAGCCGAGGTATCGGCAAAGCGATTGCCGAAAAACTCGCTAAAAATGGTGCGACTGTTGTTGGTACAGCTACTTCAGATGGTGGTGCTGAAAAGATCAGTGAATACCTGTCCGCTTCTGGTGGTAAAGGCATGTGTTTGAACGTGACCGATATCGAATCTGTCACATCGGTGATCAAGCAGATCAAAGATGAATTCGGACCGGTCAGCATTTTAGTTAACAATGCCGGTATCACACGCGATACATTATTGATGATGATGAAGGAAGATCAGTGGGACGATATTATTCAGACAAACCTGACTTCTGTCTATCGCTTATCCAAAGCGTGTTTGCGTACCATGATGAAGGCCAGAAAAGGGCGGATTATCAATATCGCATCTGTCGTTGGCTCAACGGGTAATCCCGGTCAGACGAATTATTCTGCAGCAAAAGCCGGACTATTAGGTTTCACGAAATCATTGGCACGCGAAATCGGTTCAAGAAATATAACCGTCAATTGTGTCGCGCCTGGATTCATCGATACTGATATGACAAAAGAATTAAAGGAAGAGCAACGCGAAGCACTGGTGCAACAAATCCCGCTCAATACACTCGGAAAACCAGACGATATCGCAAATGCTGTCGCCTTTTTGGCAGGACCTGAAGCAAGCTATATCACGGGTGAAACACTGCATGTCAATGGTGGCATGTACATGCCATAAGCAGTCTCTGCAAAAAAAACTCAAATAAACCAATATTTATAGTAATAAATAACGTTAAATATATCATATAAGTTATTGATATTAAAATAATAAAGAGTGTTTTTTAAGTAAATTAAATAAGTTGGCATGCTGTGCGCTAATTCACTAAAATACCGCGCAGTTCAAACTGACCGATAATAACAGGGGAATTTAAATGAGCAGTGTTGAAGAACGCGTTCGTAAGATAGTAGTAGAGCAACTAGGTGTTTCAGAAGAGCAGGTTACTACCAGCGCTTCATTTGTCGATGATCTTGGTGCAGATTCATTAGATACAGTAGAGCTTGTGATGGCTCTCGAAGAAGAATTTGAGTGTGAGATACCAGATGAAGAAGCTGAGAAAATCACAACAATGCAATTAGCATTAGATTACATCAACTCTCATTCATAGAGATTGTCTAGCTGTAGCGTATACAGCATTTGTTTATAGTCGAGAATTGACTTGTCTAAACGTCGTGTCGTAATTACCGGATTGGGAATCGTTTCCCCAGTAGGTCTTGACCTTAAACAGTCATGGACCAATATCGTCAATGGTGTGAGTGGCGTATCGAAAATTGACGATTTTGATACTGACGATTTTTCAGTGAAAATAGCCGCTACCGTGAAAGATTTTGACGGTTCAATGGCGATTGCACCGAAAGATATGAAAAAGATGGATCTTTTTATTCAGTACGGCATGGTCGCCGCAGAGGAAGCTCTGCAAGACTCAGGGTTGCAAATTACCGAAGAGAACGCAGAACGCATCGGGGTTACCATAGGCTCTGGTATCGGTGGTCTTCCAATGATTGCGGCTAACTATAGCAAAATGCTCGAAGGCGGCCCCCGGAAAATCTCACCATTTTTTGTTCCCGGCTCCATTATCAATATGATATCGGGCAACTTCTCCATAAAACATGGCATCAAAGGTCCCAATCTTGCGTTCGTCACTGCATGCACAACGGGAACTCACAGTATCGGACAATCTGCACGCATGATTGCCTATGGCGATGCTGATGTAATGATAGCCGGGGGTGCTGAGAAAGCATCTTCACCATTGGGTATCGGCGGTTTTGCAGCAGCACGAGCCTTATCGAGCAGAAATGACGATCCAACTGCAGCCAGTCGGCCCTGGGATAGAGACCGGGATGGTTTTGTATTGGGTGATGGTGCAGGTGTACTGATCCTCGAGGAATATGAACACGCGAAAAAGCGCGGCGCGAAAATTTACGCCGAATTAGCTGGTTTCGGATTGAATGGTGATGCCTATCATATGACGTTGCCAGTCGCTGATGGCAGTGGCGCAGCACGATGTATGAATCTTGCCCTCAAGGATGCAAATCTGAATCCTACAGATGTCAATTTTGTGAATGCTCATGGCACATCGACGCCGGCGGGCGATATCGCTGAAACCAATGCCCTAAAGTTGGCTTTGGGCAATCATGTGTCTGAGGTTGCAGTAACTTCGACAAAATCGATGACTGGTCATCTGCTTGGTGCAGCAGGTGGGATAGAGGCTGTTTTTTCAGTTATGTCCATCCATGATCAAGTGGCTTCGCCAACGATCAATCTGGATAACCCCGGTGAAGGCTGCGATCTTGATTATGTGCCGAATGAAGCACGTGATATGGCTATCGATGTCGTGGTTTCAAATTCATTCGGTTTTGGCGGTACAAACGGTAGTTTAGTGTTTAAAAAACTGTCTTAAAGATTTTTAAAATTTTACGGATAATCCGCGTGCTACTTTTATCCTCCACTATTATTCCTCTAGCAATAACTGATCTGAATTACTAATCCTATGTATTATCAAACGCAGGAATTACCTGAAGCGATTGATTTTACAGCGTTGCATCATCATTTCCCTGAGCGTTATCCGGTAGCGCTTGTCAGTACTGCTGAAAATAACCAGCAGGGTCGTTATGACATCTTATTTGCATTTCCGCAGATGACACTAAAATTAGATAACGAAAAAGTATTAAGCTCGAATGGTGATGTTATCGATGGTGAGTTTTTAACCGCATTGGATGACTGCTGGCAAAACGAGAGAGTAGATGCTGCTGACGACCCTGGTGATCTGCCCTTTACAGGTGGCTGGTTCATATTTCTCGCATACGAATTAGCCAGTGAGATAGAGCCTTCATTACATCTTGAGCCAGCAGATCCGACATTACCGGTCGCACTTGCGATGAGATGTCCAGCTGCGATAATTTATGATCATAAAACTGATGTGTCATTTATCCTGGTTGAGAATGATTCCTGTGATTATTTTGAAACGATCAAAGATGATATTAATAAGGCTCAGTCGATACCATTAAAGCCTCAAGCGATAGTTGCTACCTCGATCGTCGAATCAGAAGTGGATCCCTATCTGTACCAGTTAGATCGTATAAAAACGTACATAAAAGAAGGCGACATCTTCCAGGCAAATCTTTCCCGACTATGGGAATTGACGATAGAAGATGTGCCCAATGTCGATATTTTTAAACGGCTGTCACAAAATAATCCGGGATCTTTTGCCGCACTGTTTCAACTGGGCGATGTTGCGATAATCAGTTCATCACCCGAGCGACTGGTTTCGGTCAAAGGTAATAACATACAGACCAGACCAATTGCCGGCACCAGACCGAGAACAGATAAGATAGAAGCGGATAAATCATTATCTGAAGAGCTATTAGCTCACCCTAAAGAAAAGGCAGAACATATCATGCTGATCGATCTGGAACGCAATGATCTGGGCAGGTTGTGTGTGCCGGGCAGTATAAAGGTTGATGAATTGATGACACTCGAGAGTTACCAACATGTGCACCATATCGTTTCGAATGTGCAGGGTCAGATCAGAAAAGAAGTTACACCGGGAGAGGTGATACGCGCAGTTTTCCCGGGCGGTACGATAACAGGGTGCCCTAAGGTTCGATGCATGCAGATCTTGACGGAAATGGAACAGCAGGCCCGTGGTGCGTATACGGGCTCTCTGGGTTATATCAATCGTGATGGCAGTATGGATTTAAATATCCTGATCAGGACAATGGTTAGGATAAACAACCAGATAACGTTTAGAGCAGGTGGCGGAATAGTGGCAGATTCAGATCCGGATCGTGAATTGGAAGAAACGAGAGCAAAGGCTAAAGGCTTGCTGAAGGTGTTCTCATAAATGCTGCCTGTCTATTTAGTCAACGGTATAACCACAGAGTTTATCGACGTTGCCGATAGAGGATTAAACTACGGTGACGGTATATTTGAAACCCTGTTATATTCAGATGGTAAGTGTCAGTTCTGGGATCAACATATCGCCAGAATGCAAACAGGTGCAGAGAAACTCGGCATTGCATTTCCCGGTGAACAGGTTTTTCTTGATGATGTTTCGAGCCTGATCAGACAGAGCCGATCACAAGAACTGGCTATAAAGTTGATCTTGACGCGTGGTTCGAGTGGCAGAGGGTATGCTGTCAAAGAAAAATCGTTACCACTCAGGATCGCGTCAATCAGTGTTTATCAGCCCCGCATCGAATTACAAGACGGCGTTAAAGCCACGATCTGTAAGCAGACTGTTTCGATCAATAAAGGTTTGGCAGGGTATAAGCATCTAAATCGTTTAGAAAATGTTATCGCCAGAAATGAATGGAATGATGAATACCACGAAGGTATTATGCTAGATGATGAGAAGAATGTTATCGAAGGCACGATGAGTAATCTATTCATGATCAAAGATGGTGTGTTACAGACACCCGATTTAACGAGAAGCGGTATTGCCGGCGTGATAAGACAGAATATATTGGCAATCGCCAATCAGGAAAAACTCACTGTGGATGTAAAGCAGCTCTCTCTTGGTGAACTATACGATGCCGATGCGGTTTTTTTAACAAATAGCATGATAGGTATCTGGCCCGTAATCAGTATCGACGCAGTAAACTATAGTTCGGGCGATATCACGAAAGCCCTTCAAAAAAAATTACGACTATGTAGTAGCGATAATGCAAAAACTATTAAATAAATTAGCAGCAATCGGAATCATTATCACGCTCCTGGTGGTGCTCGTGGTTATCGATGTTTTCAACAGCATGAATACCATATTGGATGTTCAGGATAGATCATTCATAAATCTGGATAGAGGCGCAACGATTAGGACCTTGGCCAGAGACCTGCAACGAAAAGGTCATCTGAAACACAGGCAGTATCTGGTTGTCTGGGCTCGCCTTCAAGGCGTCGCTTCAAAACTGAAAGCAGGAGAGTACACAATCAATCCGGGTGATACGCTGACAGATTTACTCGATAGGATGGTATCTGGAAAAGTGGAGCAGTATAGGCTGACGCTGATCGA
>Ga0055584_100005860_pt1 | contig 12040 bp, 10 predicted proteins | sample OSDHelmetaG_FD_58716 | JGI IMG/M metagenome (GOLD analysis project Ga0055584, IMG submission 58716) | Pelagic marine sediment microbial communities from the LTER site Helgoland, North Sea, for post-phytoplankton bloom and carbon turnover... | ecosystem: Environmental > Aquatic > Marine >... | reverse complement strand
AAATTAGACTCCCTGTAAATGCGTATGGACTGGATTATATCTTCAGTTCCATACTTGTTTACTCTATTAAAATTTGACTAATTAAAGTTGTTTCACTTTTATCTACGCAGGTATGTGATCAACGTCACATTACTTGTATTTTCTGTAAAAAACTTAAAGATCCTATTCCTGCGATTAAAGAAAATGGGTTACAAACTTATTGTGCGAAGCTAGCAAGAATTTGGCTGCTTATTTGAATATTTTCGATGCAAAGGAAATTAAGCACAAGATTAATTTCGCCACATAAATGTTCGCCGCTCTAGTTGCTCACGGTCGGGAATGCAAAGTCCTCGTTTGTTGTGAACGATAAGAGAATCTTCCCTTAGTTTCTGAAATATTCGCGACACCGTTTCGCGCGAAACTCCAACTAAATTCGCAAAATTAGCATGCGTTATCATAGGGAAAATTACATACCCTCCGGGCTCTTCCTTGTCTGGTTTTGCCATCCTAAGCAATTCAGCGCAGGCTCGCTGTTCAGCTCCTAACAAGGTGTGATTCGTTAAGCGTTCATCTAAAAGACGAATGGTAGATGACATTCTACGTAATAGGGCCAAGGTCATCTCTGGATTGTGAGGCAACAATTTTAAAAATTCTGATGCTGGGGCAGTGGCCATTTGACAATGTGTGATACTACAAACCCAGGCAGAACGAGGTAGGCCGTCAATTGCAGCCAATTCGCCAAACATATCCCCTTCTTTGAGAGCTGCATAAGTAAAGGCACGACCAGTCTTTGAATAATTTAGAACGTGCACAGTGCCGGTAATTATAAAGTATACGTTGGAATCTTTCATCCCTCGCTCAATAATACTTTCATTTGGACTAAATTCTAGCCACCGACATTTGGTTGCAAAATTGTCTCTGGCGTTGTCACTTAAATAGGATAGCAGTGCCACATTAATAAGTCTTTTAGAGAAACCTCTAGCATTGGGTAGGTTCATTTTATACTCCTGAAACAATGTTTAAGGGTTTAGCAGAAAACTTCTCGTCTCATAAAAGTCCTTGAGGTTTCATAGGGCATTACTCAATTATTAGCATCGTTTTAGGCTTATTTTAATAATACATATCAATCATGTGTTGAGTCGAGGCCAACTTTTTCCACATGGCATTGGTTGATAAATATTGAAAAATGGTTGTGAAAGTATAGGTTCCGTCAAGCGCTCTCGTAGCGCATAATTGACTTTTATGGAGCCTTTTGATGAATGCTAATGGCTACAGTGACCTTTTGGAGCGCTTTGAACTTAAAACTGCCAAGGTTGGTATTATCGGTTTAGGTTATGTAGGACTGCCGCTTGCATTAGCTTGCGCTAAATGCGGCTTTACCACTATTGGCTTTGATGTGGATGAAGCCAAAATTGCGACTCTTGACCAGGGGCAATCGTACTTAAAACATATTTCTAGCAAAAAAATAAAAATAGCCATTGATAGTGGGGCACTTGATGTAAGTGGCAACTTTGGACGGCTTATGAATATGGATGCTATTTTGATCTGTGTGCCAACGCCCCTTGCGTCTGAAAATAAGCCGGATTTGAGCTATGTTACTTCGACGGCAGACACTATTGCCAAAAACTTACAAGTGGGTCAGCTTATTGTTCTGGAATCAACGACCTACCCTGGCACAACGGCTGAAATTTTGCGGCCTATACTGGAAGCTGGTGGCCTTAAATCCAACGAAGACTTTTATCTGGCCTACTCACCGGAACGTGAAGATCCTGGCAACCCAAATCACGAAACCTCAATTATTCCAAAAGTCGTAGGTGGCGACGGTGCGGAAGCCCTGAAGTTGGCAGAGGCAATGTACAATCAAATTGTCGTTAAAACTGTACCAGTTTCTTCGTTGGATACAGCAGAGGCAGTAAAGCTAACAGAAAATATCTTTCGCTCGGTCAACATTGCCCTTGTAAATGAGTTGAAGTTAATTTACGGCAAAATGGGTATTAATGTATGGGAAGTGATAGAAGCTGCTAAAACCAAACCTTTTGGTTACATGCCATTTTATCCAGGTCCAGGCCTAGGGGGGCACTGCATCCCTATTGACCCATTTTATCTGACCTGGCGCGCAGAGCAATTTGGTCAGAAAACACGCTTTATTGAGTTGGCTGGCGAGATCAATACGGCGATGCCAAGCCATGTAGTTCAAGTTCTAGAAGATGCGCTTAAAGAGCGCTTTGACAAAAATATGGATAGTGCAAAAATTCTTGTTTTGGGCGTCGCATATAAGAAGAACATCGATGATGTAAGAGAGAGTCCAGCCTTTGCTATTATTGAGATTCTGGAAGACAAAGGCGCATCAACGGACTTTTATGATCCCCATGTTGCAGAAATTCCGGAGACTCGCGAGCATATGCGATTGGCAGGTCGCCGCTCAATTGAATGGAAACCTTCGTTCTTATCTGATTACGATGCGGTTTTGATTGTTACAGATCATGATGAGGTCGACTATGCAGAATTAGTCAAGAAAAGCCAACTTATCGTTGATACCCGCAATTCAACAAGCACGATCGAGGACCCTGCAGACAAGACACTTTTAGCCTAAACAATAGCCTAAGATTTAGTAATCCACTTCTCATACCAGGCTGTCAAATTATAAAGGGTCCACAAGTGGAGGGAGTTATCGCGCCGTCCTTCAATGTGATCGCGGAATTGTTTGGAAATATTACCACGATTAAGAAAGCCACGATCCAAAAGCGGTGATGTTAGAACGCATGCTTCAGCTCGATGGCCAAGTTCACCACGTAACCATTCAGCCATAGGAGCCGCAAAGCCCATTTTTTTTCGATACAAAATGTCTTCTGGTAATAAATCTTTCAGCGCTTTTTTAAGTAAGTATTTTGTTTCACCACCTTTGATCTTCCACTTCATGGGAATGTCCATAGTGAACTCAACCAGCTTATGGTCTAAAAATGGAACCCGAGCTTCAATTGATGTGGACATGCCAATCTTGTCGACCCGCATTAGCAACAATTCTGGAAGACGCAGTCGAAACTCACTATAGGCCATGCGGGTTAGTTGATCCTGCCCTGGGTGTTTTTTATCAAAGGACTTTAGATAAGATGAGATGATGGCCCCACTGTCTGCATTGTTGAGGTCCGAAATATCGAGCCCAGCCTGTTCCAATTCGCAAAGGTTACTTGTTCCTAACGTGCTCTTCAGGGTGCGCCGCTTGTGGACGTTCCAGAAGGCATTGGCACCAGACCAGAAAAGCTCTTGGTTCTTGCCTGCTCGTGAGAGAACCTCAGCGATCTTATCAAAGCGTGGCGTTAAGACCGCTAGCTTTTCAGCAATAAAGCCAATCATTTTTCGCAAGATTGAGGGGAACTTAATATAGTTATCCCAAAACCTTCGGTGAAGTTTCAAGTAGGTCATGTAGCTATCGTAACCACAAAATTGCTCGTCAGAGCCTTCTCCAACCTGAACCACTGTAACGCCGCAATCTTTGGCAAGCTTTGAGACAAAATAAAGGGGGATGCAAACCCAGTCAGCAATTGGCTCATCTTGAGAGTATATAAGATCATCCACGTAACCTATCATGTCCGTCTCGTCGATTAGTATTTCGTGGTGATTAGTTTTAAATTCTTTGGCAATGCGATTAGCATAGTCCAGTTCGTTCAAATGTTTGTGATCCTTGAAGCCTACCGTGAAGGTATCAACAGGTCGATTCATCATCTGGCTCATCAAGGCGACATTGGCAGACGAATCAATGCCACCCGAGAGAAATACTCCAATTGGAACATCTGACATCATGCGCTTGCCAATTGCCTTTTCAAGGTGTGTACGAATGCCACGGGTATAGAATGTCTCCAGCTCAGATTCTGACAAATGACTAATTTTGGATGGATCAGTGCCCTGGCCTGGAACTGCATCCCAATACCGTCGAAATGACATTTCCCCGTCTTCGGAAACTTCCATTATATGGGCCGCTGGTAATTTGAAGATACCCTTGAACATGGTCAGTGGCGCTGGGGCAATCATAAAACTGAGAAAATGATTAAGCGCCTGTGGGTCGATGTCCCTCTCAATATTTGGATCGGCAAGGATCGCCTTAATTTCAGATGCAAAAACAAAGCGCCCATCTGTTTTGGTGAAATAAAGCGGTTTGATACCAATACGGTCACGTGCGAGTACAAGTTTTTTAAATTTACAGTCCCAAATGGCAAAGCTGTACATGCCTTCAAGGCGCTGAAGTAGGCCGTCTATACCCCATTCCAGATAACCGTGTATCAAAACTTCTGTGTCAGAGTGATCCGTTGCGAAGACCCGGCCGGCTTTTTCTAACAGTTTGCGAAGAAAAGTATGATTATATATTTCGCCATTAAATGTGATCCAAACCTTATCACGCCCGTCAGTCATTGGCTGTGCAGCCTTTGCTGATAAATCAACAATTGCTAGACGCAGATGGGCAAGCCCGATATTCCTCTGGGGTGATATCCACTGGCCATCACCATCTGGCCCCCTGTGGCGCATGGTGCGTTGCATGGCCGTAAGTTCGTCACTTTGAGGCGGGCATTTGGCTGTGCTATCTAGAATTCCGGCTATTCCGCACATGTTCTCGCCGAGCAATTGGAATTTGTTTTATATAAATATGTCATGTCTTGTGTAATCACGTAGGATCATTTCGGGTAATAATTTATTAGATTCTCTACAATACATTAACTCAGTGTTTTCCAGACTAATAGGATGGTAATGATAATTTGGCACAACCGTTCAAGCTATTGATCAATGGGCTGCATGCTAAATCTGGTGGTGGGGTAACGTATTTGCGTAATATACTGCCCTTTTTTGCCGCCGATGAAGCTATGGAAACGCATCTTTGTATTCACGAAAGTCAATCCGATACGTATAGAGATGTTTGTGATGGGATTGTACTTCACACTATGAATTTCCGTTCTGGCTTCTGGCGTTTGCCAATTTGTGAACAATTTTTGGTGCCACGACTCGCTCGTAATATTGACGCCAGTGTGACATTTTCACCAGCTAATTATGGCCCCCTGTTCGCACCAGGCCAGATTACCATGTTACGTAATGCACTTGGTGTTGCCTTTGTCGAAAAAAGAATTTCTAAAATTGCCTATTGGGTGATTATTTATCTGGGTACTTTTCTCTCGATGTTGCGCTCAAGAAAGGTAATTGCCGTATCAAATTTTGTTTTAGACACTACTGGCAAAATGTTCCCCAAACTATTTGCGGACAAGTTTTTAGTAATAAAACATGGTGTAAGCGATAATTACTCCCCACCACAGGAAGGACAACCCCGCGCAAATTTTATTCTGGCAGTATCGGATATCTACGTACAGAAAAACATTAGCTCTCTTTTATTGGCTATCGACAAGATTAGAAAAAAGCATCCAAATGTGCTGCTTAAAATTGCAGGACGTAAATTGGATCAAGGATATTTTGACGACTTACAAAAAATTATCACGGATAGTGGAATGGAAAATAACGTCAATTTCTTGGGCTCGGTTACGCAAAATGAGTTATCTTACTTATATAGAACCTGTAAATTTTTTGTGTTTCCGTCTCTTGTCGAATCTTTTGGCAATCCATTAGTTGAGGCAATGGCGTCGGGAACTCCAATCGCTTCGTCTAATTTAGCGGCAATGCCAGAGGTTGTTGGTACGGCTGCCCTTTTGTTTAATCCAGCCAGCATTTCTGACATGGCAAGCGCTCTTGAGAGACTTTATGAAGATGAGGATTTGCGCTACAATTTGAGTGAAAAGTCACTACAGCGGGCCCAGTTATTTTCTTGGTCGAACACAGCAAAAGCGACCTTGGAAGTAATTAAAAACGTTGCCGCCGAGGGTCGTGAATGAGCCTTAAATACCTAGCGCGCCAAGCTTTTTCACTTCAACCACATATAGCAATTGTAAAGTCATTGGTTTATGGCTTGCGCATACTCAAGGCCTGTTTTCATCAGTTTGTCCAACGTCAAAGCTTGTCTTTTGAACCAAAGAGTGAGGGTTGTCTTCAAAGTTTTCTTGGTGAGTTGAAGGTTGACTCGTCTTCGGTTCCAATAAGTAAAACCCTGGATCATCAGTTTAATCTACTTGGGTCGGGCTGGGTCAAGGTTGCTGGTTCGGCTGATATATTGCAGATTTCACCTGGCAATAGATTACGTTCAGCCAACATTCGGGCCATGATTGATTTTGATTATTCACCTATAGACTGGCAATTGGATTTTAAATCGGGCTATCGCTGGCGGGAAGATTGTAAATCAGGAACCCTGCGTTATGGGCATGAGCCGAGCGTTGATGTGAAAGTGCCGTGGGAACTAGCGCGAATGCAGCATCTTCCCTGGTTGGGTATGTCTGGGGATGATTCAACTGCAAAGGAATTTCGTAATCAGGTGCTGGATTTTGCTTCAGCTAATCCACCTGGTTACGGAGTTAACTGGTTGTGTACCATGGATGTGGCTATCCGTGCAGCTAATATACTTATGGCTTATGATTTGTTTGTTGCCCAAGGAACCAAATTTGACAAAGGCTTTCAAAGTGAATTACTTGCCCTGATTATTGCTCATGGCAAACACATTATGGATAATCTTGAATGGCATGACGTTCATCGGGGCAATCATTATTTAGCTAACGTTGTTGGCTTGCTATTTGTCGCCGCCTATCTACCAACCACTAAGCAGAGCGATACTTGGCTAAACTTTGCTATCCAAGAATTAATTAAGGAAGTTGAACGCCAATTCACGTCGGATGGAGCTAATTTTGAGGCCTCAACCAGTTATCATCGACTATCTGCAGAATTGGTCATATACGGCACAGCTTTGATTTTGGGTATGAATAAAGAGCCTAAGCTCCCTGATTGGTATTTTGAGCGTCTTGAACGCATGGCCGAATTCACAATGCACATAACCAAGCCCAATGGTCGGATCGTGCAGATTGGTGATAATGATAGTGGCCGTCTTTTCAAATTATGCCCGTTGGCAGAATTAGATCACCGGGCTACGGTTAGCGCAATTAATGGCTTGTTTAATCGTAGCGACCTAGCCGATTTTGCTGGGACGAAGACTTTTTTCGAGGCTTCTGTCGTCAGGACTTTGGCAAAGGGGCAGAAGATCGTTAGTTACTTGAAATCTGGCGAAAGCCCACGGGCTGAAGGGATATCTATAAAAGAGAATAATACGAATAATTTGAGTGTAATAGCAGACACCACAATTGAGCTTCCAGACGCTGAAGTGCTGAACGGCCTTGTCACATATGCCTATCCTGACTTTGGTATCTATATTTGGCGTTCATCAGTGTTTTTCTTGTCTGTTCGCTGTGGACCTGTCGGGCAGAATGGTAATGGTGGACATGCTCATAATGACCAGTTGGCAATCGAGTTAAACATTGAGGGAGAAGATTGGATCGCCGATCCAGGTACATATCTTTACACACCGTCTCCAAAAGATCGTAATATCTATCGTTCTGTTCATGCCCACGCAACTCCAAAGCTTGGACTGCAAGAACCCGCAAGGCTTGATCTGGGTATGTTCAGACTTGAAGATAAAGCCCATGCTAGGTGCTTCAGTTTTGGCCCGGATGAGTTTGGGGGATCGCACATGGGATATGGCAAGCCATGCCAACGTTCTATTGTGTTTAAGGCTGGAAATATTCGCATTTTAGACAAGGGGTCAGTGATGGAGCAATGTGATGCCAAACCAATAACCGTCAGGGACGCTAATTCCTTAAGGAATCTATGGAAGCTGGATTTGTCATTTTCTCCTAGCTATGGCCAGAAGGATTAACATTTCTCCACCAGCTTTATGGATAATGAATTTATGCAATAGCGAAGACCTGTTGGTGCCGGTCCATCATTAAAGACATGGCCAAGGTGGGAGTCACAGCGCGTACAGGTGACTTCTATTCGCATCATTCCGTGTGTGTTGTCTTCATGTTCTGTGACTGTTTCCCCCGGTGCGGTTTTGTTGAAACTTGGCCAACCGCAACCACTTTCGAACTTGGCGTCAGATGTGAACAATTCCTCACCGCAGCATGTGCAAGTGTATATGCCTGGTGTATTAGAAGCATTGTACTTTCCAGTATACGGGCGTTCTGTTCCTTTTTCTCGGCAAATTGCGTACTCTTCTGGTGTTAAAATTTTTAACCATTCTTCCTTTGTTTTATTAATTTTTTCGGTCATTTTTCTAATCCTTTAAGTGTTTTGCAAACGTTATCTGTGAAGCCCACTAGCACGGTCTCTTGTAGTTCAAACACTGGACGCTTGATAAGGGTTGGTTTCTCAATGGCTAAAGTTATGAACTTTTCCTTATCAATGGTTTGCTTGTCTATGTCACTTAATGCACGCCATGTGGTTCCACGCCGGTTAAGTAGGATTTCCCAGTCGACAAGTGAGATCCACCTGATAATCGTCTCACTTTTAAGCACTTCAACACGAATATCTATGAAATGATGTTCAAGGCTTTCAGCTTTCAGCCATGTGAGTGTTATGAGGCAAGTATTGCAGTTCTTCAATCCGTAAACAGTGATCATCTTTGTGGCGTAACGCGTTCCAGTTTGCTAAAATAGTCGTATGTTTAATTATTTATTCAAGGAGTAGACTATGCTTGCTCTTGTTTCGCCAGCCAAAAAACTTGATTTCAGTGAAATGGCCGCGCCAATATTTCATTCACAACCAGATTTTCTCGAGCAATCAACAGTTCTGGTTGAACAGGCCAAGAAATTAAGTCAGGTAGAGCTTTCCCGTATGATGAAACTGAGTGACAAACTCACTGATCTTAATTTCCAACGCTTTAAAGCGTATTCAACACCTTTTACTAAATCTAACGCAAAGCAAGCTGCATTGGCGTTTAATGGTGATACATATGTTGGATTGGATGCACTGAGTTTAAGCGAGGATGATCTTATTTATGCACAGGACCATCTTCGAATTCTTTCTGGCCTGTATGGTCTGCTTCGGCCCCTTGATCTCATTCAGCCTTACCGCCTAGAGATGGGATCAAGGCTTAAAAACCCCGAGGGTGCTGACCTTTATGAATTCTGGGGTGATGATCTTGCACACGCCATTGATAAAATTGTAACGACACACAAAGAGCCAGTAGTAATTAATTTAGCATCCAATGAATATTTCAAGGCTGCTCGTCAGAAGACCATACAGATGCGGGTAATCACACCGGTGTTTAAAGAGGTCAAAGATGGTGTTGCCAAGGTACTGGGCCTATTTGCAAAGCGGGCGAGGGGTTGTATGGCCCGTTACATCATTGCTAATCGCATTGAAGATTCTGAAAAGCTAAAAAAATTCAAAACCGATGGCTATGCCTACGAAGAAGAGCTGTCCAATCAAGATACCTGGGTCTTTACCCGCCAAAGGTAAAAATAGAGTGTCGGTCTCGCCCGCGACAAAGAGAGTAAGTAAGGTGGGATAGAATCCTTCAGGAATGGGTAGGCTATTATATTTAAAGCTTCATAAACTATCCTAAAGTTAGCAATCGAACTATGGTAGATTGATGTCACAATAGGGCTTGTGATTGCGTCCAACTAAACTCAGCCTTTAAAATATTTGCGTAACTCTAATCTTTAAGCGGCGCATTTTTAGATTTTTTAGCGAAAGCTACAGATTTACAAAATTTTGCAAAAGCTCGTTTTGATACAATAGTTGTAAATGTTCTACTGGGGTCATTTTCACAAACTTCTCGGTATAATTCAGGGGCCTGTGCAACTAGTTCATTTATCTGCCAAGGAAAACGTTCAAAAGCAGCGACGGCAGAACCAATTAGTGCTGGAGCATTATGCATCCATTTTTTTGAACTTTTAGCTGTGAGCAATCCAGCAATGGCCAGAAGGGCTGCCCTATTCCAGCAGTCCTTTGAAACCTGATCATCATACTTTTCCAGAAGTGCTTCATTGTCCTCTCCAAGAGAAAATAAAATGTCAAACTTGTCTGTAACACCGCTGGCGTAAAGAGCATGAACACGTGATAGGATTGGGTGCAGATTAACCGCCGCACAATTTTTGCCACCAGGGCAGGTATCACAAGTTCGCATAGCGGTTCCTTTTATTTACATTTTAGGTGCATCTAGAACATTCTTATCAAGAATGTAAGTCGTTGACAAAGTAGATTACTAAACTTGAACTCCATAAAATTATGGTGCTTTCATTATATTTTCGGCTTATTGAGGAACATTCTGGGTCAAGAAAGTACTGAAATTTTTTTTCGGTTGGCACTAGTAGGCCTAATTTTCTGTCCTTTATGTTTCATCGGTTGTGGGTCAGGAACTATGGCATGGGTATTTTTCAACAATTCTGGGCGGTGGCAACACCGGGTATTTTCGTGTTGCTGTGGAGTACAGGATTTGTTGGCGCAAGAATGGGTGCCCCTTATGCAGATCCGTTTGTATTTCTATTGTACCGCTTTGTTATTCTGGCTTTTTTACTAGGTGCTGCTGGGTTCATTTGGCGCGCCCCTTGGCCAAAAAACTGGCGCCAGGTGGGGCATTTGGTGGTGGTTGGACTGCTAATTCATGCCAGCTATCTAGGAGGTGTGTTCTGGGCTATATCCAATGGGGTTTCTGCCGCTATTGTAGCTCTTATCGTTAGTATTCAGCCACTTCTTACGGCTGTTGTAGCTCGCCCATATTTGGGAGAACCAGTCAGTAGCCGACAATGGACCGGCTTGCTTTTCGGTTTTACTGGGGTTGCCCTAGTTATTGGAGATGACATAAATCTTGTCAGTAGTAGTGGGGTAGGGATCATTGTTTGTTTTATGGCATTACTGGGTATCACACTTGGAACTCTTTATCAGAAGCGCCATGGAAGTGAAATGGATTTACGAACAGGTTCGGCTATTCAATTCTCTGCCGCTGCTATCGCAGTAGGGGGGCTAACGCTTTATTTTGAAGAACGTCCAATAGAATGGACTGGTGAGTTTGTTTTTGCCCTCGCGTGGTTAATTGTCGTGCTATCTATTGGCGCCATTTCACTTCTGTATTTGTTGATCCGTCAGGATGCTGCATCTAAGGTTGCAAGCTTGTTTTATTTAGTTCCACCTGTTGTTGCTATAGAAGCTTATTTAGTGTTTGGCGAGACACTGAATTTTTTTGATATTACTGGAATGATTGTCGCGATGGGAGCTGTGGCGCTTGTCCTTCACACTCAAAAGTTAGAGGTTAAGAAGGAGTAAAAGAAAAAAGTGAATTATGTCTCCATAATATGGACTATGCCTTTACATCATCCTTACTGGGCTTATTTTCACGGTGAAAAATGTAAAGTCCGCTCCCGGCTACTATAAAGGCGCCTGATATGGTCCACAGATCAGGTAAATCGGAAAACAGAACATAGCCAAACAAAGTCATCCAAAGCAAATTTGCATAGGTGAACGGAACCACAGTTGGTGCTGGAGCATGCTCATAGGCTTTAATCATAGAAAAATGTCCAAGATTTGATGTCACTCCAAGTAGAATCATAATTAGCCAGCCCTCTGTGTTTGGCGCGATCCAATAGAGAGGAACCAGGCTCGACAATATGATCGTCCCAGATGAGGCCGTATAAAAAAGTGTTGTCATCGCATTATCTGTTCGCCCAAGGAACCGTGTTGATATCTGATAAAGGGCATAAAGACAGGCGGCTCCAAGTGGAAATAAGGCCGTTAACTGAATCATCCCATAGCCGGGCCGAATGATGATTGTCGCGCCGATAAACCCCACAAAGATACCAGCCCACCGGCGGGCCCCAACCCGTTCTCCCAGTAGGGGCATGGAAAGGATAGTGACCAATATAGGCGCCACAAACATAATGGAAGATATGTCGGCAAGTGCTAGTTTTGATAGCCCAAAGAAAAATAGAACTGATGTTCCTAATAACAAAAAAGAACGCACTATTTGTAGTTGTAGCTTACTTGTAACAAGTACATTTTTAAGACTTGGGCCCAGGAAAAGCACTAACAAAACAAACTGGAAGAAATATCGTGCCCAGACAATCTGTATAACCGAATAGTCCGCCATTAGAAATTTGGCAGAGGAATTTGTGACAGAAAACATCATCATTGCGCCCATCATCCAAAA
>Ga0055584_100005859_pt1 | contig 12041 bp, 11 predicted proteins | sample OSDHelmetaG_FD_58716 | JGI IMG/M metagenome (GOLD analysis project Ga0055584, IMG submission 58716) | Pelagic marine sediment microbial communities from the LTER site Helgoland, North Sea, for post-phytoplankton bloom and carbon turnover... | ecosystem: Environmental > Aquatic > Marine >... | reverse complement strand
TACGTACGATCAAAGACGGTCCTTGGCGGCTTGAGCATGTTCACGATTACTAGAAAAAGGCTTGTAACAAGCGTTTCCACCTTAGTAGTGGTGCTCTTTGCTTGGATAGGACTATCGGCTGCCGTGCTTTTGTTAACAGATAAAGCGCCTGCAGCACTTGTTGTCTTGCCGAGCGGCGACTTCTTTGCTCAAATGCCAGACGATGCATCTATTATATCTCAATCGCCATATTCGATCACTCTTTCAAGTAAAGAGCCATCCTTCACCAACCGCCTCTATGAAGCGGGAGCCTTGTTGGTTCTCCCCGCTGGACTGGAGGGCTGCTTGCCAGCGGATTTCGCGGGCAGGAATCAAAGCTAATTTTTTGCTAATCGGTTTTATCGTCGGCCTGAGTGTGAGCGTCGCAAACGCGTTGCCTCTTTCCTCTAATCCGCACTTTGATCCCGCCATTTATGTGCATCCAGAGACGGTAGGCAAACCATGGCCTAATGCCAAAAACCGAGGACTTTTGGCGTTTAGAGGTAATCCAATGCGGAGCTACTACGGCGAAGGGCCTCTGCCAACCAATCCTAAGATCCTTTGGCGTAAGGGGCGGTATTGCGGGCGCTCATCTGTCGGTAAGTCGTCGAAAGTCTGGTGCGGAACTGGTTGGACGGGTCAGCCAGTGGTGTGGGAACGCGAAGACAAAACTGAAGTCATATTCGGGGCCTATGATTACAATGTCCACTTTCTGGACAGTCAAACAGGTGAAGATGTCCGTCCAGTCTTCAAGACCCGTGACATTATCAAGGGTTCCGTGAGCTTAGACGCCGATGGTTTTCCTCTGCTGTACTTTGGCTCCCGTGACAACTTCATGCGGGTCATATCGCTTGATGGAAAGAAGCCCAAAGAACTTTGGAAAATCAACGGCAACATGCCCGGCCGGGTTTGGAACAACGACTGGGATGGTAACCCTCTTGTTCTGGGTGATTACCTGCTGACCGGGGGAGAGAACTCCTGGTTCTTCATCGCGAAGCTTAATCGCGAGATGGTTGACGGCAAAGTCACGGTCAAGCCTAAGATCGTTAGCAAAATCAAAGGTTTTACGAGGGATCTATTTCGCAAGATCGGCGACAAAATGGTCTCGATTGAAAACTCTGTCGCTGTCTTTCAAAACAAAGTTTATTTCTCAAATGGCGGCGGTCTCGTTCAAGGGTATGACATCGACAAGCTAATTGCCGGAGCCAACCGTGAAGAAGCACAGGTTTTCGAGTATTGGGTTGGAGATGATGTTGATGCGACGATCGTGATCGACCAACAAGGTATGCTCTACGTTTCGATTGAAAAAGAGCGCCGCGCGAATAAAGCTCAAAAGCTTTCTGGTCAACTCGTCAAACTCAACCCGCTAAAGCCTGAAGATCCTATCGTATGGAGCGAGGAGTTCCTCAATCCTGCTGGTGGCAAGGGCGGGCTCTGGGCGACGCCGGCACTTTATGAAGACTTTCTCTATGTCGCAACTCATCCAGGTGATCTGGTGGCCATTAGTCGGCACAACGGCAAAATTACTTACCGTGAAAAAATCGGTTGGCACGCCTGGTCTTCACCGGTTGTTGTTGATGGTGAATTGCTAGTCGGAACTTGCACTGGAAAGCTCAATCGCTATTCACTCAGAAATCCAGCGAAACCAAAGAAGATTTGGTCATTCCAAATCCCCTCTGGCGGCTGTGTTGAATCAACACCAGCTGTGTGGAAAGGTCAGATCTTCGTCGGCAACCGCGATGGCTTTTTCTACGCCATTGGAGAGGACGAACGCACAGACCTTTGGTAATCTAGGAATCTATTCCGCCGCTTGACGCTTTGGCAAAACCCAATTGGTTCTTGGAAAATGGCAAGTGTAGCCATTTGGAATGCGTTCAAGGTAGTCTTGATGTTCTGGCTCCGCCTCCCAAAAATCACCCACAGGCTCGACTCCGGTGACGACCTTTCCAGGCCACAGGCCAGAAGCATCCACATCTGCAATTGTATCGAGCGCAGTTGTCTTTTGGGTTTCATCCACAAAGTAGATGGCAGAGCGATAGCCCATTCCCATGTCGTTACCCTGGCGGTTCAGCGTTGTCGGGTCATGAATTTGGAAAAAGAATTCAAGCATCTGACGGTAACTGGTCTTACTGGGATCAAAAAATATCTCAATGCCCTCGGCATGAGTACCGTGGTCCCTGTAGGTCGCATTGGCGACGTCGCCGCCGGTGTAGCCTACGCGTGTTCGATTAACACCAGGTAGTCTGCGGATTAAATCCTGCATCCCCCAAAAACAACCACCAGCGAGTACCGCGCGTTCTTCAGCCATTTGTTAAACCTTTCTCTACGTTCCCTACTAACTTAGGCTTGAGGGGTATTATTTACAAACACATTTGCTTGATCGCAATCCGTGTTATCCTGTTGAAGCAAACTGCAGGAGGCAAGCATGAAAAAAACAGCAGCTTTATTATTGTTCGGAGCTTCAATAACGGTAGCATCATCGGGGGCAGTCGCGATTGACTGCGCGCCAACGGAAAGTGACTCTTTAGGGCCGTTCTTTGTGTCTGGCATGCCGGTAACTTCATCATTGGTTCGGTCTTCGGCCCGCATAGGAGAACCTCTTCTTGTGCTCGGGCAAGTGCTGAGCGCGGAAGCGCCCCATGTGCCAATTGCGTCTGCGAGGCTCGAGGCCTGGCAAACCGACGGTGAAGGTGACTATTTCCCCGCCAACAATGGCCCCGCGAGCAACTATAAAGACGAAGAGTTGGATCTACGTGGGACGGTGGTAACAGATCAAATCGGATTCTATCGCTATGATACCTTGAATCCTGGCGCTTATTACCCACGACCAAAACACATCCACTATATCGTTTCCGCACCGGGGTTTAAACAGCTCGTGACCCAACACTATCTTGGCGAAGTTGGGCAAGTACCTAATGTGCCCTGCCGTAATGGTGTTATAGAGCGCAGCTCTGGAACGGCGACGTTTTCTGCTCCGCCAATCTATCTGGAAACCTCTCGATGAAGACCAAACAATCAGACCAATTGAGACTTTTCTACCATCCATCAAGTTCGGCCTCCATGCGGGTAATACTTTACCTACGGTGCCGCGGGGTGCCACGCGAGGCTGTAGAACTGGTCTCAACAGGAATAGGAACCGATCACCGTGGTATAGTCGTGTTTACAATGCCTGAAGGCGATCCAGTCACCGAGGTCTTGGGCACAACAGATCTAACGGCCTTTAATCCGGAAGGTCGCGTGCCAATCTTGTTGTTCCCAGATGGTCGGAAGCTGACCCAGACAGGCCCGATCATCGAATACTTGGAGGCAACTTTGAACATTCCTGGTGGTCAGTCCCTTTTGCCAGAGGATCCTTGGGCGACCGCGGAAGCCAAACGGATCATGTGGATCGTCGCTGCCGATACACAACCCTATCAGAACATCCCGTTCATCATCCAGGCTATGGGAGAATGGGGAATGGTCAAGGCCGAACCAACCAAGCATCCATTGCGAGAACACTACATTCGCCGAGAGTTTGGCGCGATTGAATTGTTGCTGCAATCTTGTGCTGGCAGATTTGCCGTTGGTGATAACATCACTCTAGCCGATTGTTTTCTGGTGCCTCAGATCCGCAATGCTTTGTTGACCGATATAGACCTGGATAGGGAGTTTCCCATTCTCTGGTCCGTTTGGGAAAACATGCTAGCAGTGCCGGAGGTTATGCTAGTTCTCGAAGAAGCAGGAGGCGTGGTTCAGCCAGCCGTTTTCAATCCGGAAAAATTTCAAACCTACACAAAAGAAAAATAGAGCTGGAATGAAAAGGGCACCCCGACCGGGATGCCCTTTTTTGGTTAACTGAAACCAAATTCTACTGGCGAGCAATTTCCTGCCAGTTGCCATCTTTGATGACAGAAATGATGATCTCATCTACACCTTGGTGATCAGTGGCAGAATAATCCACGTGGTTGCCTGAAACCACGTCTTCATAGTCGAGGCTTTCCATGCCTGTCTGGAAGGAAGATGCATTCAAATCTGCACCGGCCGCTTCCAGAGCTTTAACAAAGGTTACAGCAGCAGAATGACCTAGAAGTGCGCCTGTGCCAGGTAGCTTCTCGCCAGTTGCAGCTGTGTATGTGCCGAAGAATTTCTGTACTTCAGGCTTGTCCATGCGTGACAGCAAGTCCGCCCAACCAGAGGCAGCGTAAAGACCTTCTGTGACGCCACCAGGTACTTTCGCCATGACTGTGTGGAAACCAGCAGAAGAGTTCAAAAAGACCATATCAGCGATGCCAAGTTTTTTAGCAGTTGCAGAAACAGTGATCGCTTGGCGAACGCCCAAAGCCATTGTCACGATTTGACAGCCTTCAGCTTTCAGCTTTTGCAATGAACCAACGAAATCGGCGTCATCTGGCTTGTGTGTGGTCTCGGTGACGAAGTTGATACCATCGTTCTCGGCTGCGGCATCGACAGCACCCTGCTGGATTTCTTTACCAAAATCAGTTGGTAGATACATTGCGCACACCTGTGACACGCCTTTTTCAGCAGCCAAATAGTTCACACCAGCTTTGATCTGGCTGTAGTAAGAAGCCGTACCGCCGTAATGCAAGGGTGAGAATGGTTCTACCATTTGACGAGCGGCAGAAAGCGGAGAAACGTTAGGAATTTTCTTCGCATCTTGCAGCTTGAAAGCCGCGATATTCATTGGTGTGCCAAGCGACAGCAACATAGCAAAGACTTTGTCACCGTTGATCAGTTTGTTCATACCCTGAATGGCTTTTGGCATTTGGTAGCCGTGATCTTCGACAACAAAACGAATTTGGCGACCATGGATACCACCATTGGCATTCACTTCGTCAAATACCAATTGAGCAGCTTTAGTCGCTGGTGCGCCAAAAGCTGCAAAAGGACCGGACAAATCGTTGTTCGAACCAACGAGAACTTCTGTGTCAGTGACACCTTGTTCTGCTTGAGTGAATGAAGCCATCATGGCCGTGGCTGCCGTAGCAGCCAATAGTGTTTTTAAAAGTTTCATTAACTTTTCTCCCTGTATTGATCGTTGGATTGTTCCAACAAACTACACCGAAATTATGGCAAGAGTCATCTCAGTACATTTCGGCAATTAAATTAGCGTGTTTTGATTCAACAAAACTACGCTTGAGTTTCATGGTTGGTGTCAGCTCATCGTCTTCCGCTGTCAGCAAAATGTCGATTAGACGGAAGTCTTTGATTTGTTCCACCCGTGCGAAATCTTTGTTCACCTGGTCGATCACATCTCTGATCAGATCCTGAATTTCACGCGCAGCACAAAGCGAGGCATAGTTTGAGAAAGGCACCTTTTTGTCTTGGGCAAATTTCTCAACGTTTTCTTGATCAATCATCACCAAGCAAGTCAGGAACTTGCGCTTGTCACCAATGATAACAGCATCGGAAATATAGGGCGAGAACTTGAGGCGGTTTTCGATTTCAGCGGGGGTAATGTTCTTACCACCTGCGGTGATGATGATGTCTTTCAAGCGGCCCGTGATGGTTAAATAACCTTGGTTATCCATGTGGCCGACGTCGCCAGTTCTGAGCCAACCATCTTCGGTAATGGTTTCGGCAGTTTTGTCTGGTTTGTTCCAATAGCCTTGGAATACATTGCCGGAGCGGTAGAGGATTTCTCCGCTTTCGCTGATTTTCAATTCTGCACCAGGTACGGCTGGTCCGACGGTACCGACTTTGTTTTGATCGAAGGAACAAATGGAAATGACCCCACTGCTTTCGGTCATACCGTAACCTTCGAATATCGGAACGCCAATGGCGTGGAACCATCTAAGCAGTTCTGGTGCAATCGGAGCGGCCCCACTGCCGGCGCGTCGCATACGATCCATGCCCAACATGCGGCGCAGGTTCTTGAGGACTGCGAAATCCCAGAATTTATAGGACCATTCCAGCGAAGTTGGAACCGTGTCGCCGTCAAATTCAATGGCGGCCTTCTTCTCACCGACTGCTAGAGCTTTCTTGAATGCCCAACGCTGGAAACCGGTTGCATCGCTGATAAGAATAGAAACGCGGGAATATATCTTTTCCCAAACCCGCGGCACAGCAACAAAGGTGTGCGGGCTGACCTCTTGGAGGTTATCGAAGATCGTCTCTGGACTCTCAGCGAAGTTCAAGGTGGCTCTCGAGGCCATAGGCGCGAAACTGGAGAAGACTCGCTCCAATATATGGCAAAGAGGCAAAAAACAGAGCTGTTCATCGGTCGGGTAAGTCGGCACGAGATCATTACTGGAGGTCAAAGAGAAAACAAGATTGCCTTGTCCGACCATTGCTCCTTTTGGAAGGCCGGTTGTGCCAGAAGTATAGACCAAAATCGCCGTGTCTTCTGGTTTGGATTTCTCTATTTCTTCTTCGAAGGTCGTCGGGTTGTCTTTTAGATAAGACTGCCCAATCTCATACAGCTCATCGATGAACATGACTTTTTCGTCATCAAAATCGCGCAAGCCTTCGTCATCGAACACGATAACCTTAGTGAGGCCTGGCACCTTATCTTTGACGGAAAGAAATTTATCGAGTTGCTCGTCATTCTCAACAAACAAAAACCGACTGTCAGAATCGTTAACAAGGTATTCAAGCTGGGTCGCAGAGTCAGTTGTATAAACGCCGGATACAATGGCGCCAACGGCTTGCCCGCCTTGATCGGCAAAAAGCCATTCTTTGCGGTCTTCTGAAAGAACAGAAATTACTTCGCCACGCTTAAGACCTAAGGCCAGCAACCCTAGTCCAAGCAAGCGTGCGTGATCGTAATAGTACCGCCAGCTGTAGGAGTGCCAAACACCGAGGTCTTTTTCGCGCATGGCCGTGCGGTCACCAAGCTCCTCTACGCGCGCTTTAAAGAGCTTTGGAATGGTGTCACACCCATCCAGGTAATAGGGGCCTTGAGTTAAATCAGCGTTGAAAGTTAAACCATTGTTGGTTTTTTGCGCTGGCATTTGGGCAGTAATATTAGACATTTCATTCATGCTATCCGTCTCCCTAACGCCAAGTCTTGCGTTGCTTCCAGCGTTTTTGTCCCCGCTGGCTTTCTTCTTGGCTGACGCCCAAATAGAACTCTTGCACGTCTTTGGAATTGTTCAAGGTTTCCGCGTCATCTTCCATTACAATACGTCCGAGCTCCATCACATAACCGAAGTCGGCAGTGTCGAGCGCCACGCGAGCATTTTGCTCGACCAACATCATGGTCACTCTTTGCTCTTTGTTGAGACGGCGGATGATTTCAAAAATTTCCTGAGTGAGCAAAGGTGATAGGCCAAGACTAGGCTCGTCCAACAGCATGAGCTTGGGCTGAGCCATCAAACCTCTGCCGATGGCCAACATCTGTTGCTGTCCTCCTGACAAGGTACCGGCGGCCTGGGCGCGCCTTTCTTTTAGAATGGGGAAATAGGAATAAACCATTTCCATATCATTGGCCGAGGCTGCTTTGTCGTTCTTGGTATAAGCCCCAAGTTCGATATTCTCGGCGACGGAAAGCAGAGGGAAAATCTCACGACCCTCGGGTACGTGAACGATGCCCTTACGGACCACGCGGTCAGGTTCCTGTCCCTGGATTTCTTCACCCAAAAAAGCGATCGTGCCTTTTTCGGGGTCCATCACACCGGAAATGGTTTTCAGCAACGTGGTTTTTCCAGCACCGTTAGCGCCGAGAACCGTCACAATTTGACCTTCGCGAACTTCTAAGCTGACCCCGCGGATGGCGACGATTGGGCCGTAATAGCTCTCTAAGTTATCAATCTTGAGAATGGTTTTGGGACTTGCGTCATTTTGTTGATTCATTGATTTGTCCCTCAGGTCTTTGAAATGCCGGAGGTGCCGAGGTAGGCCTCGACAACTGAAGGATGGGCCTGAACTTCTGTCGGCGTGCCTGTCGTCAGTTCTTTGCCGTCATTCAGCGCCAGAACGCGATTACAAACCGAGGAAACAAGGCCCATGTCATGTTCGACCATTAACACGGTGATGCCCATTTGCTTCTGTATGTCTTCAATCCAGTAGGCCATGTCCTGGGTTTCTTCAACCGAAAGGCCAGAGGCGGGCTCATCGAGCAGGAGGAGTTTTGGCTCACTGGCCAGTGCTCTGCCTAACTCAACAACCTTGCGAACCCCGTAAGGCAAGCCCGCAATCATTTTCTCGCGGTAAGGCTGGAGATCGAGAAAGTCGATGACCCGTTCTACGGCTTCCCGGTGGCGACGTTCTTCCCGGCGTGCTTTTGGCGTAAAGAAGATTTCAGACAGCATGGATGTTTTCCGGTGCCGGTGCCGTCCAACGAGCAAATTTTGCAACACCGTTGCATGTTCAAATAGCTCAATGTTCTGGAAAGTCCTGGCAATCCCTTGAGAGGGGACTTGATCACTGCCGAGCTTTAGGAGGTTTTGGTTATTGAAGGATATCGATCCTTCAGCAGGGTCATAGAAGCGAGAAATGAGGTTAAACAGCGTCGACTTACCCGCGCCATTGGGACCAACAAGACCAAAGACTTCGCCTTGTTGTACTTCCAGTGAAACATTGTTGACCGCAACAACTCCACCGAAGCGTAAAGTGACGTCTGAAAGAGAAAGCAAGCTCATTGAACGCGCTCCGTCTTAAGATAGGATTTTTGGCGACGGAACATGTCTTTGCGATAAAAGGGGAAAAGCTCAAAATAGGTCCGAACTTTTAACCATCTCCCATAGAGCCCCATGGGTTCAAACAGGATGAAGGCGATCAAGATCACTGCAAACAGACCGTTTTCGAGACCGGGAATGTGGACGTTAATGCCGAAGGAGGTCTGTAAAAGGGATCTGCCGTTGGCGATAGCAACTGGGATAATGCCAAAGACGATGGCACCAAAAAATGCGCCGTGTATAAAGCCCAAGCCGCCGATAACAATCATCATCAACAGAGTGATCGACATAACAACGTCGAAGGTCTCATTGGTGACATAACCCGCCGAGTGCCCAAACAAGGCGCCAGCCAGTCCGGCGGTGGTGGCCGACAGGAAGAACGAGCTCGACTTGGTCATGGTGAGGTTGATGCCCATGGCTTGCGCGGAAATTTCTGAATCACGTACAGCAGTGAACGAACGTCCCATCGGTGCACGCAAGATGTTGCGGTAAGCCATGATGATCAGCAGAGCCACAACCAGCACCAGATAATAGAAGAGATAAGGGTTGGCGTATTTGTTGATCTCTAGGCCAAAGATTGAGATGTCGGGCACTGCCAACCCGGAAATGCCGCCGGTCCAGGGTTCTAAAAGAACAATAAAATCACCTGTCAGGATTGACATTGCGAGTGTTGCTAAAGCCAGATAGACACCGTGAAGACGGAGCACAGGGAGGGCTATCAACGTTCCGACAAAACCAGCCGTCAGTCCGGCCAATGGGAACGCTAAAAGCCAAGGTAATCCTGCGTTCAAGTAGATGACATTCATGTAGCAGCCCAAGGCCATAAAGGTCGCGTGGCCAAGGCTCGGCAGCCCGGTGTGTCCCGTTAACAGCATCAAACCCATTGCGGCGATGGCGAAAATCATAACAGAGGTGATTTCACCCAACAAATAGGGATCGCTCAAGAAATGGAAGTAGAGAGGGATGGCCATCATAAGTCCAAACAACAGGAAGTACCAAAAGGCCTGTGTCTTATGTTTAAACCAGTTGATGTCGGCGTCGTAAGAGGTCTTAAAAACGAAACGCATGGATCAGACCTTCTTCTTCTGAGTTTGAGAAAAGATCCCGCCGGGACGGAGAATCAATACAAGGAGTAGGATAGCATAGGGCGCGATCTGTGAAACGCCTGGTGGGCCATAGCGAGAAGACAAAGGCTCAACGATACCAATGATTATGCCACCCAGCAAAGCGCCGGGCAAAGAGCCGAAACCGCCGATGGCAGCAGCTGCGAAAGCTTTAATACCAAGAAGCCCAGCAGAGGGGTCAATAGCGCCCTTTGAGGCGAAAAGAATGCCGGCAACCGCTGCGACTGCTCCAGACAGCCCCCAAACCAAGCTTTGAATACGTTTGACTGGAATGCCCATGTAATAGGCTGCGAGCTGGTTTTGAGATGCCGCCTGCATAGCGACACCGATCTTGGTCTTAGAGAAGAAAACGAACAAACAAGCCGTTAGGATGATCGTCACGACAACGACTAACATTTCATCAACGCCTAACACGACGCCCCCAAACCGGATATCTTGGCCAGCGAAAGGCGTTTCGAGCGATACGGGCTCGTGACTCCAGATGGTACCGGCAATAAAACGAAGGATAAAGCCCAGCGCGATTGTCAGGATGACGATTGAGGTTTGAGACTGGCCAAACATGTGCCGCAGAACACCCCAGTTGAAGAGGTATCCAAAAACGGCCATGACCAAGATGGCCAGCGGTACAGCGATCCAAAAACCCTGGCCCATAAAGTCGTCATTAGCGAAGCCGATGCAAACAAAAGCACCCAGCATCATAAAATCGCCTTGAGCAAAATTGACGGCCTCTGTTGCTTTGTAAATCAAAACAAAACCGAGCGCGATTAAACCATAGACGCAACCATTGGCCAAGCCACTGGCCAGAAGTTGAATGAAATCCAATACCCTGCTCCCTGTAAAGTTTTATTTTTAGTTAAGGGTGCGACAACCCTATCCAGATTAAGTTCAAGAGTCCATGCTGATATGGCCCATTTGCTCCTAAGAGGACGGGTAGTTTCAGATAAAAAATTATTGTCGTTGAAAGATGCATCAAGCTAAGGCAGTCTGAGCCCAAATTTCAGAAGGCACCGTTATGAAAGCTCCTTTCTCAGATCTCTTTAAACCCGGTCTCCCCGCACCCGCGCAGAAATGGACAGGGTGGCCAGAGTTCAACTTCGTTGGTGGCCACAATGACGAAGCCTCGATCCCTGTTGATGCCTTGAAGGAAGCCATGGACCGAGTTTTGACCCGGGAAGGTTCGACTCTGGGAACTTACTTTCTGCAAAGTGGCCCGCTCGGATTTGCACCACTGCGAGAGTACCTGACGGATAAACTGGCTCGCTATTCGGGCATTAAATGCGAAACTGACGAGATCCTTCTGACCTCTGGTTCTCTGCAAGCCTTGGACTTGGTCAATGGTTTGTTTCTCAATGCCGGTGACACTGTCATTGTTGAAGAATCAAACTACGGCGGTATTTTTGCAAAACTGAATGCCCGCTCGGTCAACATGGTGGCGGTCACAGTTGACGAAGATGGTATGATCATTGATGATCTTGAGGCCAAACTGGCTGACTTAGAAAGCAAAAGTATCAAACCGAAATACATCTATACCATCCCAACAGTTCACAATCCGACCGGGACTATTTTGACGCTGGAGCGGAGACTGCGCCTTATAGAGATCGCAAAATCCAAACAAATCCCGATTTTTGAGGATGAGTGTTATGCTGATTTGATTTGGGATGGGGAGCGACCACCAGCCCTGCGCGGCTTGGATGATAGCGGGCTCGTCGTTTATGTGGGGTCATTTTCCAAATGCATTGCGCCCGCGCTTCGTGTTGGTTTCATCGTTGCGGACTGGCCTGTGATCGCACAAATTCTACCGATGAAAGGCGACGCTGGTTCTGGTGCCTTGGAGCAGATGTTGCTCGCTGAATATTGCTCTGAACATTTCGATGATCACATTGAGAAATTGCGAGCCACCTTGGAAGGTAAACTAGATGTTTTGATCGAAGCCTTGGAAGAAAATTTTGGCACAGAAGCCGAATTTTCTCGCCCGCCTGGGGGGATCTTCCTTTGGGTCAAACTGCCAGAGGCGGTTGATAGTTCACGTTTGGCCATTGTTGCTGCTGAAAACGGCGTAGAGGTTAACCCGGGGAGGGAATGGTCACTGGAAAGCGATGCGGGAAACTGGATCAGGATCTGTTTCGCCAACCCATCACACGACACGATCCGACAAGGCATGGCTAACCTGGCAGAGATATCCCGTAAAGAATTCGGGCATCCACGGTTCATTGCCAACAAATAGCTTAGCTGTAGAAGTTCAGACCTGATCTGACAGTTTCCGGATTTTGATGCGGTGTCTGTC
>Ga0055584_100005858_pt1 | contig 12042 bp, 7 predicted proteins | sample OSDHelmetaG_FD_58716 | JGI IMG/M metagenome (GOLD analysis project Ga0055584, IMG submission 58716) | Pelagic marine sediment microbial communities from the LTER site Helgoland, North Sea, for post-phytoplankton bloom and carbon turnover... | ecosystem: Environmental > Aquatic > Marine >... | reverse complement strand
TTTCTCCCTCTAACAAGGGGCGTTGCTAATAATATAGCATTTTTACAGTTTTTGAGTGAATTTGATATAATAAATTGGCTCAGACCTGGTAATACCGAATTTTTAGGAGTACATCTTATTCATTACAATATTTATAATGACATATTAGTAGACTTTAGTGGCACATTTTTATCCTCTATTTATGATTCATTACCAAGTTTTTTTGTTGAAAGAACTGGTAATGTTTTTTCATTAAACTTCGTTAAATTTTATTTTCCAGAAATATACTTAATTGGTGGTGGATTTAGGGGGAGTATAATTACTGAAATCTTTCTTAATTTTTCTTATATAGGTTTAATATTTTTTGGTATAGTATTTGGAAAATTATTTTCTACTAACAACAATTTATTTATTTTGAATAGTCTTTTGATTTATATTTTTGCATTTTCAATTAGCTATGATTTTGTTTTAATCTTTCAGCAGATTTTTCTTATTAGCATGATTATTATTTTGTTTTATTTTATAGATTTATTTTTAACAAAAATTTCAAGGAAAGTTTAAAAATATGTGTGGAATTTCAGGAATAATTAATCAAAAGCATACTATGGATTTACCTATTTCATTAATGGTCAATTCTCAGCAGCATAGAGGGCCTGATTATAGCAATTATGAGATAAATAATCAGGTTGCATTAGGACATAACAGATTAAAGATTATTGATTGCTCTGATAAAGCCAATCAACCAATGTCTAATAAGGATCAAACCATACATATTGTATTTAATGGTGAGGTCTATAATTTTAAAGAATTAAAACATAGATATTTTTCAGACGATTTAAGTTCTTTTAATACTGGATCTGACACTGAAATTGTTCTAAAAATGTATGAAAAATTTGGTATCAAGTGTCTTGATAAGTTAAATGGTATGTTCGCTTTTGCAATCCATGATTTAAAAAATAAAGAAGTTTTTTTATGCAGAGATCGTTTTGGGATTAAGCCATTATTTTTTTACCAAGATTCAGATTATTTTATTTTTTCATCTGAAATAAAAGGTATTTTAAGTAGCAATCTTATTGAAAGAAAAATTAATAAGAATGCAATAAGTGAATTTTTATTTTATGGAAACACTCTAGGTGAAAACACTTTATATAATGGTATTAAAAAATTAGAATCAGGACATTTTCTCAAATTCGATTTAACTACAGAAAAATTTTATTTAAAAAAATATTATGATATTTCCTCTGCTAAAGAAATAAAATTTGATTCTCATAAATTATTTTCTTTATTTGAAAAAAGCCTTAAAAGACAAACAATTAGTGATGTTGATATAGGTATTTTTTTAAGCGGTGGTATAGACTCTTCAATTATTGCATATATGTCAAAGTATATAGGCAAGGATATTACATGTTTTACAGCTCAATTTGGAGACCATAACAAAGAAGACGTTTTATTTTCGAAGCTAATTGCGAAGGAATTAAATGTGAAACATTCTATTCTTGAAATTCAAGATTTTAACGTAGATGAGACTTTTCAAAAAATGATATACCATCATGATTCACCATTTTCTGATGCTGCAAATATTCCGCTTTATTTGATGACTAAAAATCTACCCAATAATATTAAGGTTGTTCTTCAAGGGGATGGAGGTGATGAACTTTTTGGTGGATATAATAGATATCAAATTATTAAGCATAAATACTTTTTAAAATATGTATTTCAATTAGGATCACCTTTTTCGAGTAGTTTTAAAAGACTAAGCAATGCATTGAATAAAAAAAACGATTATGAGAAATTTGCATACTTATTGTGCGAAGATAAAAATCCTGATGTAAATATATCATATATGAACCAATCTTTTTTTGACGATATAAAATTTCCTAAAACAGCAATTCATCGGTACAAAAGCATATTTGAGTCTATATCTAACAACAAATCTACTTTGGATAAACTATTTTATATAGATTCTCAAATTATATTACCAGATATATTCTTTGAAAAGGTTGATAGATCGACGATGGCAAACGGTATTGAAATTAGAGTACCTTTTTTAGATAATGATATTGTTGAGTATGTGTCAGGAATTAAGTCTTCTCATAAAATTAAATTATTTAACTCTAAGTTGCTGTTAAGGAAAACATTTGAAGATAAAATTAATACTCAAATTTTTAAGTCTAAAAAAAGAGGTTTTGGGGTACCATATAAGTCGTGGCTAAAAAATGAATTAAAAGATAGATTCATAGATTCCGTTCTTTCATCTTCAAAAATGTCTGATATTTTTAATATAAATAAGATAGAAAAGCTATATAATGAACATTGTATAGGTAAAAAAGATAATGGGTTCTTACTGTATAAGATTTTGACTTTTGCTTCTTGGATTGATTTAAATGAAGTAGAAGTTTAGAAAGTAATTGTAGTTATAATTTTATCATTGGGGGTAATATCAATTTCCAAAACATTAATTTTTTCTTTTTTCATATAAGACTCAGATTTCCAACCATTTCTTTTTATTATTTTTTTATTAGATGATATTGTGGCATATTTATTTTTGACTTTATTGCTAGAAAAAATCCATTTTGTATTATTTATATTGTTTAATCGAAACCTAAGTACTCCTTTATCAAAGTGACTATTAAATATATCCGTAATAATAACCTCACTATTAAATAATTCTATTTTTCTTCTATGTTTTATTGATCGATAATCTTTAATTGTACATTCTATTTTTTGTAGACTGCTTTCTTGAAAAGTATAGGACAAATTCTTTGGAGATAACCAATCCATATACAAAAAATTACTTAATTTTCTCATATGATCTTTATTGTCAAATTCAGCTATATTGTGTCCTTTCGCACCCCTAAAATAGTTTTCTTCTATATTTTCATTATAGGAAAAAGTTCCTGCATCACATAAAATATTATTATTTTTTACATTTAGGTCTAGATGAAGACTATCTGCTTGTGATGGCCTGAAGTAAAATGAGGGGTATTTAAAATATATTTTAAAATTGTTATTACGTAAGATAGCTAAGCCACTATTTTTATATAAAATACTTTTCTTTTTCGAACTATGAACTTCGTTGATTGTTATTTTCATCCATAAGCTTTTTGCATTATTTAATTTATTATTCTCAAATAGTGAGTATCCAAGAAATATATGCGCAGCAAATTGTATGGATGGTCTAAAGTCGTTATAAGAACTGCTATCAAGAGGTATTAATTTAGCCCCATCATTGTTGCCAATATTTGGACACGTACCATTTTTTTCTTGCGTAAAATTATAAAGAAAAAATATCGCGTCTTTTATTTTTTTATCTGTTTTTTTATCAAAACCACTTTCATTGAATATTTCAGTAATTATTTTCCCAATTGACAAGCCATCGAGCATTAGGCGATGATAGTTCATTGAATACTGGCTAAAACCCCCATCATCAAAAATTAATTTTTTAACTCTATCTTTAATAACTGCTCTACCTTTTATGATATATTTTGATCCATTTAAATGATTATTTTTTAAAACTATTCCTCCTGATAACAAGGCTATTGCCTCTATTAATCCATGATTATTATTCTGTGCAATACCATATTCAATTGTATGATAAATTTTATCTAAATGAATTTTTAACAAGGACTTTAAATCTTCGGTGATATTTCTATGATTATTAAGGATTATAGATGTACAGATTAAATTTAATAATCTTATTGATGCCTCTTGAGCGCAAATCCAATTGATTCCCTTATAAGGTTGGTTATTTTCATACCAATTCTGAATCCAACTATTCAATTTTGATAAATCTTTTTTACTTCCATTGCTTATTCGTTGTGCAAAATATATTGACCAATCAAATCTTGATAATTCCCAAATATTTTTTAAATCTTCTATTTTACTAGTGGGAATTTTATTCCAATAAATATTTTGATAATTATACTCTTTATTTGATAGATAGTCCTTAGACCAAAGAGGGTAATTTCTAGTGCTCGTATTGTCTAAATTATATCCATACATTGATATATTATTTAACCAAAGGTTTGCTATTGGGTAATCCTTCTCATGAGGTTTAGAATTGTCATAAAAAATTTTTTTTAATTTAAAATCAACTGACTTATTAGCTATTGGATTTAATGATAGTCTAAGTTTGACTTTATATTTTAGAAGAGTCAGTAAGCTGGGAATACCTAGCTTAAGTATGGTATTAACTTTTTGAAGCATGAATAGAAAATTTGCTAACTTCATAAATTTCATCAAATGGTATAGGTGAAGGTAAACCGCTTTTTATGGAATTGATAAATTCTAGTAAACATTTTTTTTGCCCTTTATCCTGGGAAAACAATTTTATATTTCTAAAATTGTTCCAGCCATAGCCACGTAATGTTTTAAAGTTATCTATGTGCAATATTTTTTCTTCACAGAAAATTTTTATATCTTCTTTCGAATGTGATTTACTACCATTAGAAAAATAATTGATACATCCAATCGAACCATCTTCAAATGTTAAAGTTAATATAGCAGTATCCATTTGATCATTTTTTAAAAAAGAGGTATTGATATCAGTAATTTTTTTGCCACAGAGAAATCTCATTAAATCAATATGGTGACACGCCTCACCAAGTATTCTTCCCCCTCCAACTTTTTTATCATTAACCCAATGATCTTTTGGAATAAATCCGCTATTAAATGTAAATATAAAGCTTTTAGGAGAATGACAGTTTTCTAACAATTGCTTTGCTTTAATTGTTAAAGAAGAAAATCTTCTATTGAAGCCTATCATTATTTTACTATTAAATTTTTCATAGTTTTGTTTAATTTTATCTAACTCTTCCAATGAAAGGGCTAACGGTTTCTCACAAAAAACATTTTTTTCTTTTTTGATACATTCATTGACCATTTCAGAGTGTAGATTATGTCTTGTAGTGATAAAAAAAGTGTTTGACGAAGAATCGCTTAAGGATTTTTTAAAATTTGAAGAAGAATTAGAAAAACCAAATTTTTTACCATAAATAGTTCCGCTTAATCCTTCCTTAGATATAACTGTATCAAGGTTTAAATTCATTTTTTTTAATAGAGGTATGATATTTCTTTGTGCATAATTTCCACAGCCAACAACAGATATTATGGGGTCTGTACTATTGAATGATTTCTGGCTTATTTGAATAATATCTTCTATCGTTTTTCTATTATTTGAAGAATATTCTAGTAGTATGCTAATAATATTTTGTGAATTTAATAGAGAGTTATAAGCATTGCTTACATCATCAAATTTATATTTTTCAGTTAATAAATCTTTAGTAACTATTTTCCCTTCACTCATTAGTTTTAAGACGGCATCAAAATTACGCTGCTCTGTCCACCTAACATATCCAATAGGATAGTCGATCCCTTTATTTTCATAGTTGTTATCGTATCTTCCCGGACCATATGAGCACGATACTTGGAAGCTGATTTCTTTTTCATACAAATCAGATCTATCAAAATGTATATCTACAACACCAACAAGAATTATTTTTCCTCTCTTTCTAGTAATTTTTGATGCTAACTTAATAGGCTCATTAGATTTGGTGGAAGCTGTTATAATTGTCTTATCAACCCCTATATTTTTTGTATGATTTAAAGCAAATTTTTCTTCTGACCCTTCTTTGCCTAGGTGAAAACTTTTTGCCCCAAATTTTTCTGCTAACATCAACTTATCGTCATCAAGATCATATGCTATGACATTACACCCATTTGCTTTTAATATCTGTATTGTTAGTAAGCCTATAAGTCCAGATCCTACGACGGCTACAGTTTCTCCCAAGGTAACATTTGCTAATCTTATTCCGTGCATAGCAATGCTAGCAATTACCGTAAAAGATGCTGTTTCATCTGAGACATTATCTGGAATGATTGCACTGAGATGCTTTTGTGTTGATACGACTTCTGAATGAGATGCATTAGAAACAATCCTATCTCCCATTTTATAATTTTCAACTTCTTTACCAGTGGCAATAACTGTTCCTACATTTGAATAGCCCAAAGGTATTGGGGTATTCAATTTGTGATTTACAGCTTCTATTGTAGGCACTAGTCCATCTGTTTTGATTTTATCAAGAACATCTCGAACTCTATCTTTTTCTTTAAGAGCTTTTTGTAAAAAATTTGACTTACCAAAGTCTAGCAACATTCTTTCGGTTCCAGAGGAAATTAAACTACACTTTGTTTCACAAAGAATTTCTTGCTTACCTATTGAAGGTGTAGGACAGTTTACTAGTTCAATTTTACCGTCATTTATATGCTGTACTAACTTTTTCATTACATAAATTTCCTAGTCCATAAGTTAATACACATTATTGCAAAAATACTATATGTACCATCAATATAACCATCCGCATCATCTTCAATTAATTTTGTAACTGATATAGGATCAAAAATCCCATCTTTTTTAAGTTGGTCATTTGATAACAAATCATTTTTCAAGTCTAACAAGTCTGTTGATAGCCACTCTCTTAAAGGAACTCCAAAACCTGTTTTTGGCCTATTCATTATGCTTTTGGGTATATAATCTTTCATTGATTCTTTTAACAGCCATTTATTTGAATATTTTTTTTGTAGTAATTGATGAGGAGCTTTTAATGCAAATTCTACTAAATCATGATCTAAATATGGGACTCTAATTTCTACTCCATGAGCCATACCCATTTTATCTGAATAATTTAAATTGTGATCAGCTAAAAAGTGAAGACGTTCTATATGTAACATTTTATCTAATTTTTTAGTTTCATCTGGGAGGGCGTTTATTGATGAATAAATCTCACCATCATATTGTGTTGATTTATCAATAAATAAATTGGATACAATATCTTTTTCAAGCCAATTAAAATAATTTATTATTCGCTGATGATCGTCATTCTGGATATTATCTAAATATTTTTTTACCCTTCTTTGATTTACATTCCTTGTATCTAAGTATGAGGAGCTCTTTGATAAATAGCCTCTTAATTTTTTTGGTATATAATTAATATAATCATCTAATTTTAATGCTGTATGTCGTCTATAGCCCGTAAATATATCATCAGCACCAGTTCCTCCAAGAAGAACACTTATCCCCATTTTCTTTGCATGCTCTGCAATAAAGTATGTATTAAGACAAGCAGGGTCTCCATTGGGTTCATCCATAAAATAAATCATCTTTTCAAGATCTTGGGATATAGTATTTTTTGTACTGATAGTGTTTAGATTAACATCTAAGTAATCTGCCATAATTTTGGCATATTTATAATCTCCAGTAAATCCATCTTTTGATTTTTCATTTAATTCATCATCATGTATAGTAAAGCACTCTAGTCTTTCTTTTAATATATTTTTTGACATTGATACTATAGCAGAAGAGTCTACGCCTCCTGATAGAAAAAATCCTACTGGTACATCAGAGACTAACTGCCTTTTTACTGCTTTCTCTATTTTTTCCTTACATTCATCAATAATATCCGATTCTTTTCCTCTTATTTTTTCTAAAGAGGGTTTAAATGTTTTGTATTGAATTTTTTTTATCTCTTTTTTGTTATTTATAATGATACCATGTCCAGGAAGAAGCTTCTTGATATCTGAAACAATTGTTTCTTCTCCTGGTGACCACATAAATCTTACATGACATTTGGCTGCATTGATATTGATATTTTTTTCTGTGAGATTACTAGATAATAAAGTTTTCATTTCACTAGAAAATGCAAAATTATTATTTTTATAGATGTAATAAAGAGGTTTAACTCCCATAGGATCACGAAAAAGATATATCTGATTTGATAAATTATCTCTAAGTGCGAACGCAAAAATTCCATTTAGATCTTTTAGAATTTTTATTCCATGCATCGCAAAAGATTCTAATATAACCTCAGTATCTGCTGAACCTCTTAAGCTGTATTGTGAACCTAAAAATTTTTCTTTTACAGTTTCAGTATTATATAATTCTCCATTATAGACTATAGTATATCTTCCGTCTTTTGAAGTCATCGGTTGCGCGCCTGTTTGACTTAAATCTCTTATTGCAAGTCTGGTATGTAAAAAAAGACAATTCTGATCTTCCCAATGCATTATTCCATGGCTATCTGGCCCTCTATGCTTAATTGAGTCAATACCATACTTTTTTAAGTGTTCCAGCTCATTTTTACTGTTACCAAAATATCCTGCAATTCCACACATAATTATTAAAGTATCTCCATAAATTTCTGTTTAGCTGATTTAATACTAAACCTTTTTTCTAGTTGATTATAAGCATTCTCAATCATTTCTTTTCTTAATTTAAAATTACTTAATAAAAGAATCATTTCTTCTAAACTTTCCCTGTTTTTGACAGGAAATATTAAGCCATTCTTCTTATGTTGGATTATATCTGGTAATGATGTTGTGTCAGATGCAACAATGCATAACTTATGCATCATAGCTTCAAGTATAGTATTTGGAAATCCTTCTGCATGCGAAGGGAAGATAAGGGCATCACAGGATTTTAAATAATTTAATTTTTTATCTCTGCTGACCCAACCTTTCAGAATAATATTATCTTTTCCAAAAGATTTAATTTTGTCACGCGCCTCTTTTAAATCTTTTCCATCGCCACAAATATAGAATATAAATTTTTTACTTGGTACATTTTGAGCTGCTGCTATCAAATCAAAAACACCTTTTTCTCTTGTAACCCATCCTAAGTAAAGAACTTTGATAGGGCTATTATCAAATATTTCCTTGTTATTCTTTTCAATATTTATCCAATTATCTACTACAAGTAATTTTTTATTTGATATTCCATGCCTAGAAAATTCTCCTTTCCAAAAATGGCTTTGGCAGACAACGTAATTAGAGAAAAAACCAACTATTTTTAAATATATTTTTAATAAATATGATTTATCTAATTGTTCTACGAGATATCCAGACCTAGGACAAAATATAACATTCTTCATCAATATTTTGCCTATTATAGCCATGAATCCTTTCTCAAGAAAACTAAGCCCATCAGCAGAAAAAATTATGATTGATTTACAACTAGGTGCTAAGAATAAAAAAAGGATTATTCTTTTCAAAGCATGAAGCGCTCTAATGAAAATATTAGGTGGAGGAATACTGATCATTGTTGAATCTATTTTTACTATTTTGTAATGATTCCTTAAAGATTTTTCAAGCAAAATAGAGGCAGTATTTTGCCCACCCTTAACTGTATCGCTTTTTCGGAAAGATCCGATAAATAAAATTCTTTTCACTTTTGTTATAATAGATTTTTTAATTATAGTTATTTATGCTAATATAATGTAATTGTAGACTTAAAACACTATGGCAAAAAAAACAAATCCTAAATTTCTTCATATAGTAGGCGCTAGGCCAAATTTTGTAAAGGCATTCCCTTTAATTAAACATATGAATAAAGATAATGACATATCTCAGGTCCTTATTCATACAGGACAGCATTATGATTATCAGATGTCGCAGTCATTTTTTGATATATTTGAGATTGAAGAGCCCCATTATTTTTTAGATATAGGGCATCATGATCCAATTATTCAGATTGGAAAAATTATTGAAAAGATGTACAAAATCTTAATTAAAGAAAAGCCAGATTTAGTAATAGTGTATGGAGATGTGAATTCTACCGTAGGAGCTACTGTAATCGCAAAAAGACTAGATATCGATGTAGTTCATGTTGAAGCTGGTCTCCGATCTTTTGATATGGGTATGCCAGAAGAAATTAATAGACTGATTGTTGATAAATTATCTGATTTACTTTTGATACATTCAGAATCTGCTAAAGATAACTTAACAAATGAAGGCGTGCACCCAAATAAAGTTAAATTTGTTGGTAATATTATGATTGACAGCCTTGTCATGATGAAAAGCAAGATTAATAAATCAATTCTAGATAAGTACAATTTGAAAGAGAAAGAGTATTGCCTTCTTACTATGCATAGACCATCAAATGTAGATGATATATCAGCAAGAAAATTAAATATTGATTTCATTAATGAAGTTTCTAAAAAAATCAAAGTTATATGTCCCATTCATCATAGAATGAAGGAAATGGTTGCAAAATTAGACAATTCTAATTTTATTGCAGTTGAACCTCTAAACTATATTGATTTTCTTAGTTTGGAAAATTATGCAAAATTTGTTATTACAGACTCAGGTGGAGTTCAAGAAGAAACATCTTTTTTGAATGTGCCTTGTTTTACTTTAAGAGATAATACTGAAAGACCAGTAACAATTGATATAGGTACAAATCAACTAATTGATACAAATTATAATGATTTCGAAAAAAAATTACGTTTAGTATTATCAAATATTGAAAAAAATCAGTTATCCAGAATACCTCTTTGGGATGGTATCACTTCTGAAAGGATTAAACGTGAGTTATTAGATTATGTAAAAGGAAAAAAATGAAAATTGCATACCTCCATGACTATTTTACAACACCCCAAGGTTCATCAGGTACAAGATCATATGAGTTTGCTAGAAGATTAGTTGAATGTGGTCATGATGTATCAATTTTATGTACAAATCACGATAGATTTTTTCATGAAAAAAAGGCGTTTACTGGAGATCTAAGAAAATTAAGTATAGATGGAATTAAAGTTATCCAATTTAATGTTCCCTATTCAAATAAGTTGAGTTTTAATCAAAGAATGATAGCTTTTCTAAAACAATCTTATTTATCAGTTAAGTATTTAGTTAAAAATGACTTTGATATTGTTTATGCTTCATCACCTCCAATTTCATCAGGTTTAACAGCCATCATTTATAAACTTTTTAAGAGAAAGAAAATTATTTTTGAAATAAGAGACTCATGGCCTGAAGTGCCAATAAAGCTTAAAGTTCTTAAAAATCCCGTTATCATTTTTTTAAGTAAATTTTTAGAAAAACTAATCTACAATTATTCTTCAGCTTTTGTTGTTCTTTCACCTGGAGCAGGAGAAAGAATTAGAGAATTAGGTTTCAAAAAAAAAGATATAGTACTTATTCCAAATGGATGTGATACAGAGTTTTTTAAGCCAGTTATTTTAAAAAGTTTTGGGAGTATTAATGCGGTATATTTTGGAGCGCATGGGTATGCTAATGGTCTGGAATATTTAATAAATTTTTCTAAGTGGCTAAAGGAAAATAAGACTGATACAGATATAAAACTTAATATACATCTTATTGGAGATGGAATGCTTAAGGAAAGCTTAATATTAGAAGCTTCAAATAATAATATAGATAATATTTTCTTTCATGATCCTGTACCCAAAAGCGATTTACCCTTATTCCTTAAAAAAATAAAAGCTAATGTAGGACTTCAATTATTAAGGAATGAAAAAGTTTTTTACTATGGTACATCACCTAATAAGTTTTTTGACTATTTGTCACTTGGTTTGCCTGTTATTAATAATTATAAAGGCTGGGTTGCGGATATGATTTCTGAAAATAAGTTAGGATTTTTTGTGAGACATGACTCTTTTGATAAGCTATATGAAGCCTTTATTTTGTTAAGCAATAAAGACACTCAATTAGAGTATTCTAAGAATGCGAGAAATTTTGCAGAAGTTCACTTTTCTAGGAGTATTCTTTTTAATAAGCTAAAAAAGTTAATAGAAAATGTATAACTTCATAAAAAGAGTGCTTGATTTTACGCTTAGTCTTATTTTAATAGTTTTATTTTTCCCTGCATTATTTGTTATAAGCATAGCGATATTTTTTGATTTAGGATCACCTGTTTTTTTTAAACAAATGAGAGGTGGTTTACATGGAACATCTTTTTTTATAACTAAATTTAAAACAATGAAAAATAGTGATAAAGAAAATATATCAATAAAAGATGATAAATATAGAACTTCAAATCTTGGAGAATTTTTAAGAAAATATAGCATAGACGAGATACCTTCTTTAGTAAATGTTTTAAAAGGGGATATGAGCTTTGTTGGACCTAGGCCACTTCTTGCCAAGTATGATAAACTTTATAACGAAGAGCAAAGAAGGCGCTTTCTAGTTAAACCTGGTATTACGGGTTGGGCGCAAGTTAATGGAAGAAATTCTATTTCTTGGGAAGAAAAATTTAAATTAGATATTTGGTATATT
>Ga0055584_100005857_pt1 | contig 12043 bp, 12 predicted proteins | sample OSDHelmetaG_FD_58716 | JGI IMG/M metagenome (GOLD analysis project Ga0055584, IMG submission 58716) | Pelagic marine sediment microbial communities from the LTER site Helgoland, North Sea, for post-phytoplankton bloom and carbon turnover... | ecosystem: Environmental > Aquatic > Marine >... | reverse complement strand
CTTTTCCGGATCGATTTAGCAGCGATCAGAGGTTGACCGGGGGTTAAATAAATCACTTACGCCCGGCTGCTCAGCCAGGTGTGTTTTGCTCCACCCAGCGAACACCGCTGGACAGTTGCTCTTTCTTCCAGAAAGTCGCTTTTGACTTCAGCATTTCCATCATTTCCCGACAGGCGTCAAAGGCCGCAGCACGATGGGCTGACCAGACTGCCACTAATACGATGGGATCATTGGGAAAAATCTCACCAACACGGTGCAATATCAGGACATCATTTAACTGGTGTCGACTCACCGCAGTTTGCGCAAGTTCCATCAGTTGCTTTTCCGTCATACCAGGGTAGTGTTCAAGAAACATTGAAGTCACATCATCGCCCTCATTAAAGTCACGCATCGTACCGACGAAAGTCGCGCAAGCGCCATAACTGCCCACGGCTAAGTCCTCACTGGCGGATTGATACCCAGCCAGTTCCTGCCAGGGGTCATAAGGCTGCGGACGAATTTCTATTTTCATCAGAGGCTAACCGCCGGTTACCGGGGGAAAGAAAGCCACTTCATCACCATCCTCTACGGTTTCATCCCATTCTGCATACTTAAGATTGCGGGAACACAATAGATTTTCCGGTGGCAACTGGGTTACCACGCGCTGCCACACTTCCGCCACTGTGATCGCAGACTCCAGCTCCAGTTCTGTGGTGTCCAGGCCCATCTGTTCACGCAGGCTGGCAAAGAATTTCACACTTATCTGCATAGACAACTCATTAATCAGCTTTTATTCGAGATTTGATAGCACGATAATACCGTATCTATCTATTCAGCCCTACAGCAATTTATATCATGGCAACTTCCAGCGTAAGACAACTGATACCAGTGAACATCGCGGTTTTAACCGCCTCCGACACCCGCGGCGAAGCAGAGGATAAATCTGGTCATGCCCTGGTTGAGCGGCTGAACGCCGCAGGTCACAAGCTTGCTGCCAAGAAAATCACACCGGACGACGTTTACCAGATACGGGCTGTAGTCTCAGGCTGGATTGCCGACCCTGAAGTTCAAGTCGTCATTACCACTGGTGGCACCGGGGTCAGCGGCAGAGATGGTTCGCCGGAGGCGGTGGAACCGCTTCTGGACAAAAAACTCGACGGCTTTGGCGAAATGTTCCGGGCGCTGTCCTATGATGACATCGGCACTTCCACTCTGCAGTCCCGCACACTCGCAGGTGTCGCCAATGGAACATATATATTTGTACTGCCCGGTTCTACCGGCGCCTGCAAGCTCGCCTGGGAGAAGCTGATCAGTCATCAGCTGGACTATCGAACAAGACCTTGCAATCTGGTGGAGATGATGCCCCGGCTACTCGAGAAATAACAATAATTTAAATTTTACCAGAGCGGCATTGAACAGGTAGGTATACATCGGCTCATTCTTCAAAATGAAGAATACCGAATGGATGTCCCCGGCGGCCAAGAAAGTCGAGCAGCGCCTGGCGCGAGATAGTGGTCGTACGCGTGTTTATTAACGGGTGTATGTGTAGCGCCGGATGCGCCATCAGCGATTCATCCATCAGAAACCTGACCTGATGAGTGACGTCATTAAGTATGGAGAACGCACTAACCGCCCCCGGCGTTACACCGAGGTATTGCATCATCCTGGCAGAACTGGCAAAGGAAAAGCGATTGGTGCCTGCGCGCCGGGCGGCCGCTTTGAGATCAACCAGACGATCCTCGTGAAGACACAGCAGCCACATTTCACCCTTTTTGTTGCGGACAAACAGATTCTTGGTATGGCCGTAATCGCAGGGCTCTCTCAGAGACTTGGCGTCCTCTACCGTCCACATCGGGGCATGGTCAACGGTTTTATGAGTGATACCCTGGTTTTCCAGCATCACCAGCAGCTCATCCGATGACATCGGTGCACTGCCGTCAATCAGTTCAGTAGGCGTCGGTTTATCTAACAAAATTAAATCCGTACTAATCCAGGCATTCTGACAGCCCCGGGGAGGCTGTCGTTTATAATTGCTGATTTTACGTTCCCCTCAGTAAACATGTCGAGAAAACGCACTTCTTCTCCCCGCACCGAGAGCAAGGCCCCACCTGCAGAGTTGCAGAAACTGTCAATTGCCCGATTTTCCGAGAACGCATACCTCAATTATTCGATGTATGTCATTCTGGATCGGGCACTGCCGAGCATTGCCGACGGTCTCAAACCAGTGCAGCGACGCATCGTTTACGCCATGTCCGATCTCGGGCTCCATGCCGGCGCAAAGTTCAAGAAATCCGCACGTACCGTGGGAGATGTCCTGGGCAAATTCCACCCTCACGGTGATAGCGCCTGCTATGAAGCAATGGTTTTGATGGCACAACCGTTCAGCTATCGCTACCCCCTGATAGATGGCCAGGGAAACTGGGGCAGCCAGGATGATCCCAAATCATTCGCTGCGATGCGTTATACCGAATCACGCATGACGCGGTATGCACAGCTGTTGCTTGCTGAACTGGACCAGGGGACCACAGAGTGGACCGCTAATTTTGACGGCACCCTCAAAGAGCCGTGTCTTCTGCCAGCAAGGTTACCTAACGTATTGCTCAATGGCGGTTCTGGAATCGCCGTGGGGATGGCGACCGATATCCCACCGCATAATATGCGTGAAGTGGTCAGCGCCTGCGTGCGACTGCTGGAAAATTCCAAAGCGACCATCGCTGAACTATGCGAGCATATCAAAGGCCCGGACTTTCCAACCGAGGCTGAATTGACCTCCTCTCCTGAGGACATCCGGCAGATCTATGAAACAGGCTACGGCTCTCTGAAGCTGCGTGCTGCCTGGCAGAAAGAAGGAGGAGAGATTGTGATAAATGCTCTGCCATATCAGGTGTCCGGCGCAAAGGTGCAAGAACAGATTGCTGCGCAGATGGTGGCTAAAAAGTTACCTATGGTCACCGATCTTCGTGATGAATCAGATCATGAAAGCCCGGTTCGACTGGTGATTGAACCGCGTTCAAACCGGGTTGACATGGACGCACTGATGAACCACCTGTTCGCCACTACAGATCTCGAGCGCAGCTATCGGGTCAACATGAACATGATTGGCCTGAACGGCAGACCGCAGGTGTTCGATCTTAAAAACCTGCTCAAGGAATGGCTCGATTTTCGACTGGAAACAGTACGCAAGCGCCTGCAGTTTCGCTACGACAAAATCATTCATCAACTGCACGTTCTCGAAGGCTACCTCATTGCCTTCCTTAATATTGATGAGGTGATCAAAATAATTCGCAGCGAAGATAAACCCAAGCCGGTTTTGATGAAGCGATTCAAGCTCAGCGATATCCAGGCTGAGGCAATACTTGAATTGAAGTTACGCCGTCTGGCCAAGCTCGAGGAAATGAAGATTCGTCATGAGCACGAAGAGCTCGAGAAAGAGAAGGAATGGCTTAATAAAATTCTCAAATCTCGTGCCCGCCTGAAAACCCTGGTCAGAGATGAGCTGATCGCAGACGCTGAAGATTATGGCGACCCGCGACGATCACCCATCATCCAGCGGCAGGCTGCAAAGGCCATGGATCACAATACTCTGGTACCGGCAGAGCCTGTCACTGCTGTACTGTCAAAAAAGGGGTGGGTGCGTGCAGCAAAAGGCCATGATGTTGATCCACTGCAACTGAACTTCAAATCTGGTGACGCCTTTCTCAGCGCTGCCAAAGGCAAAACCAACGAAGTTCTACTGTGCATCGATTCAAACGGGCGCACCTACTCTCTACCTCCGCATTCACTGCCGTCTGCACGCAGTTTCGGCGAACCGTTGAGCAGTTTAGTCAACCCTCAGGCTGGTGCCCATTTCTGTGGCTTGATGATGGGGCACGAAAGCGCTGAATATCTGCTGTGCAGCAGTGCCGGCTACGGTTTTGTCGCTAAACTCGGCGACCTTGTCAGCCGCAATAAAGCGGGTAAAGCCACCCTCAAAGCTGCAGAAGGAGTTGACGTAATGATCCCGCAGAAAGTACATGACTTCGATGATGACTGGGTTGCAGTAATTACCAGCGCCGGACGACTGCTTATCTTTACGGTTGGGGAGCTGACCCGGTTATCAAAGGGAAAAGGGATAAAGCTGATCAACATACCCGCAGCACAATTCAAGGCTGGTGAAGAAAACGTGGTAGACCTGACAGTTTTCCAGGAGGGTGATAGCTTGCGGGTTACCAGTGGCAAGCGACACCTGAATCTTAAACCCGCCGACTTTGATAATTATGTTGGACAACGAGCACAGAGAGGTAAGTTTCTACCCCGAGGCTTTCGCCAGGTTCAGACCATCGAAGCTGTTAAAAGATAATCAATACAAACATCAATGCAACAAAAGCAAATGACTAACGCCCTGTTTCAGTCTGAATTGCCCCATCTTGATCTGATCTATCGCGGCAAGGTACGCGATGTCTATGCCATTGACGATGATCACATGCTGATTATCGCGAGTGATCGACTGTCGGCATTTGATGTAATTATGGCGAAACCAATTCCCGGTAAAGGTGAGGTCCTGACACGGGTGGCTAACTTCTGGTTTGCGCGTACCGAGCATCTTATTGCCAACCAGCTGGCTGACATCCGCCTGGAACAGGTAGTGCCCGATGCGGAACAGCGGCGCATAATTGGTGATCGAGCCACCATTGCCAGGAGACTTAAGCCACTACCGATAGAAGCAGTGGTCAGGGGATATGTTATTGGCTCGGGCTGGAAAGACTACCAGTCCTGCGGAGAAATCTGTGGCATACCATTGCCACCAGGCCTGCAACAGGCCGAGAAACTGAAACAGCCCATCTTTACCCCTGCCACCAAGGCTGCGTTAGGCGACCATGACGAAAACATCAATTTCGACCAGGTCAGGGAGATGATCGGCACTGAACTCGCCGAAACCGTAAAAAATGTCAGCATCCAGATATACAGTGAGGCCGCTGAGCATGCGCGCCAGCGAGGTATTATCATTGCCGACACCAAGTTTGAATTTGGCCTGGATGATGAAGGCACGCTGTACCTGATAGATGAAGTGCTTACCCCGGACTCCTCAAGATTCTGGCCTGCAGATACTTATCGTCCTGGCACCAGTCCGCCGAGCTTCGATAAGCAATTTGTTCGCGACTACCTGGAAACACTGGATTGGGACAAGACCGCGCCGGCACCCGATCTACCTGACCATATTATCGAACAAACAGCAAAGAAATACGCCGAAGCAGAAACACGCCTGACCCGCAACTGACTCAGCCTCTTGAGGCGACTGATTTCAGCCACCTTCTCAGCCTGCGGGTTGTGCAGCCTCGGGCTTACCCTTGAACCAGTTGCGCACTGTAGAAAACAGTCCGTTACGAGGTGGCTTTGAATTACCATCTGCTGACACTTCACGTCCGGCAATTGTTGCTTCACTGCCGAGGAACTCGCTGTCAGGAAAATTCAGCTGCAGAACACTGCGAGCATCAGCTGCAAGGTCTTTCAGCCCCATCGCCGTATAGCTGAATACCAGCAATGCCAGCGCCTCTTCCACCGCCTCGGTGTCCGGATACTCTTCAATTACGCCTTTCGCCCGATTAACCACTGCAACATGGGCGCCACGGGAGTAATAATATTCAGCAATGGCTATTTCATGCTTGGCCAGCGTATTGGTCAGGTAACGAACGCGCTCACGGGATTTGGGTGCATACTTGCTTTGCGGGAACAAGGTGTAAACATCGCGGAAAGCATTTAACGCATTGAGTGTCAGCGTAGGGTCTCGATCACTGAGATCGTTTTTTCCCAGTAACAGGCCAAGTGTTGATTTATCCTCTTCGAAGCTCGCCAGCCCTTTCAGGTAATACGCATAATCAACAGAGTCATGTGTTGGATTGAGCTTTATAAAACGATCAGCCGAAGCAATGGCGAGACCTGGTTCAGTGTTGCGATAATAAGCGTAAATGGTATCCAGTTGCGCCTGCTCAGCATAAACACCATAAGGAAATTTTGCCTCGAGGGTTCTCAGACGCTCTACCGCTGTAGCCCAGTTTTTCTTTTCCATGCTTTGCTTGGCACGGGCATAGAGTTCTTCGACCGTGGCATTTTCATCCACCTCTTCTTTCTTGAACATCGCACAACCCGACAGCATCGAAGCTATCAGGATAAGGGTCAGCCAGTTTCTAAATTGCATTGCAGTGGGACAGGGGTTATATCGTAGAATCCAGGTGATGCGGTATGAATGGGATTGTTTCAAGGGCTTCACCCGTAATCCGCCTATTTTGCCACATAAAACAACGGTTTTATACCAACCAGCGGCGTCTCGCCGTTATCTGAAATCACCCCCTGATGCCCGCAATGACCAAACCCGACACACAATTCAACCTTGATATTCCGCAAAGTCTGGAAGGAATGCGAGTAGACAGGGCCATTGCCGAGCTGCTACCTGATTATTCTCGTGCAACAATTCAGCAGTGGCTCAAAGACGGTCATATTCTGCTTCATGACAAGCGGATAAAGCCCAGTGAGAAACTACATGGCGGCGAGCAACTGGCGGTGTCAGTTCCCAGGATACAACCTTCAGAATGGCGAGCGCAGAACATCCCGCTGGAAATCATATATCAGGATTCCGATTTACTGGTACTCAATAAGCCAGCGGGCCTGGTAGTGCATCCCGGAGCAGGCAATCCTGAAGACACTCTACTCAATGGTTTATTGTATTTTGATGCGGCATTGCGACTGTTGCCCAGAGCAGGCATTGTTCACCGGCTGGACAAGGACACTTCCGGATTGATGGTGGTGGCCCGCAGTGAAATGGCACGGCAGCACCTGATTGAACAGCTCAAGGACCATTCCGTCAGCCGCCGATATCTCGCACTGGTAACCGGGGTCCCTGTAACCGGAGAAACAATCAACCAGCCTATTGGTCGCCATCGATTTGACCGCCTGCGCATGACCGTTACCGAACGTGGTAAACCTTCCATCACCCACACCCGTATAAAGCAGAAATATCGCTGTCATGCCTTGATCGAGGCAAATCTTGAAACCGGGCGAACCCATCAGATTCGGGTACACCTGAGCTGGCGTGGCTTCCCCCTGGTCGGCGACTCCCTGTATGGCGCGCGACTAAAACTGCCAGTGGGTGCCACTCCGGCGTTAATAGAGTTACTGAGCGGCTTTAAGCGCCAGGCATTGCACGCAACCGGTCTTACCTTGCAGCACCCCCGCAGCGGCGAAATGCTGGATTGGCAGCGGGATGTCCCTGCTGATATGGCGCAACTCATCAACGCATTGGCGCAGGATCTGGCCGCCTACAGGGAAACTGGAGAAAATGAACAATACTAGCCAGCAACGCGTCAGTGGCAGTCTCCGTCTGGAGTTACGCGGAATAGTGACATTCATCGTTATGATCTGGGTCATTTTCCTGCTGGACCGGTTTCTTCCTCTGGAACGGTTTGCACTGACGCCTCGCCAGGCTTCCGGGATTCCTGGCATCCTGCTTTCACCTTTTCTGCACAAGGGTTTGGGTCACATCACCAGTAATACAGTACCCCTGACATTGCTTCTTTTGCTTCTGGCAGGCTCAAGAGCGGATAGTAAAAAGGTGGTTCTGACCCTGATCCTGATGTCTGGAACCCTTCTGTGGCTATTTGGCCGGCCAATCCCGGTGGTAGGGGCAAGCGGGCTGGTATTTGGTTTAATTGGATTTATGCTGGCCAGTGGTTTTTTTGAGCGGCGCCCCCTCGCCATCGTCGTTGGCGGTCTGGTGGGCTTCACCTATGGTTCTACTGTGTTCTGGGGCATCCTGCCAGGCCAGAAAGGTATATCCTGGGATGGTCATCTGTATGGTGTGATTGCCGGAGTGGTTTGCGCCTGGATATTTGCCAGGGCACGCTGAATTGCTCCACTTCCTGGAATATGGCTTAATTCAGCGATCAAGACCATAAGACCCAACCTGGAGCCAACAATTGTCGAGCAATCTCTGGTCCCTGCTGCAACCATCGCTGATCCAGCATGCCGCGCGCAAGGCATGGATATGCCGCCAGCGAGAGGGCAATCGAGAAATCAGCTACCGGCAAATTCATGATGCAGCTGTATGCGCTGCCCATGATCTGCGACAGGCTGGTGTAACTGAAGGGGATACCGTAGGGATCACCGCACCGAATGGGCCGGAATGGACTGTTGCCGCCCTCGCAGCGTTCCGCATCGGCGCCAGTATTGCACCTGTTCATATTGGCAACAGTGATCATGAGATTGCCGCTCAGGTAACAGCAGTGGACCCAAAGGTAATGATGACCCACGAGTCCAGGCTGCAGCATCCAAACCTGATGGCCATTACCCTGCAGTCCGATGCGGCAAAGATGAAAACCGAATTAGCCATTGCGCCAGCAGAAGACCCCTACGCAGTTGCGGCCCGCATCTACACCTCTGGCAGCACCGGCACACCCAAAGTTGTCCGACTCTCTCATGCCAACCTGGCTTCCAATGTGCTGGCCGCTGTAAAGATAGAATCATTTAATTCGAGCGATCGATTTATTTCACTATTGCCATTCTCTCATGCCATGGGAATAACCGGAAACGTCAATCTGCCCTATTATGTCGGCGCCACACTTGTGGCGCCGAAAGTGCTTGCCGCCAGTGAAATTCTGGCAGCGTTACAGGAGCAAAATATTACGGTAGTCATTGCGGTTCCAAGATTATTTCGTAATGTGATGCTGGGACTTGAAAAAAAGTTTTCCCAGGGGGGGAAAGGTCTGGCAGCCTATCGAAAAGTGCTTAAAGCCTTACCCAAAGGAATGCGTCACTACCTCAATGGACCAATACGAAACAAGCTCGGCGGAAATATCAAGGTATGGGTAAGTGGCGGATCCCACCTGGATGGTCGTATCAGTAATTATTATCACGAGCTCGGCCTGCCGCTGCGTCAAGGTTATGGGCTCACTGAAACCTCTCCATTGAGTTGTGTGCAGGAAGCTTTTGACGACGCCCTCGAGAGCGTTGGCCGTCCTATAGAAGGGGTAGAAGTGAAAATCGTTGACCCCGATGAAAACGGCAATGGTGAGGTCTGGATCAAAGGTCCCAATGTCATGCTGGGCTATGAAGACGAAGGCCAGACCGCCGATGCGTTGCAGGACGGATGGTTTAAAACAGGAGATATTGCACGTATTGACAGCCAGGGCCGGGTCACCCTGACCGGTCGGTCGAAACGACTGATCGTTACCGAAGCTGGCAAGAACGTTTACCCTGAAGAACTCGAGACCCTGTTGGAACGGGACATAATGGTCAAGGAAGCAGGCGTGCTGGAAGCAGACATGAAGCCGGTTTGCGTATTGTCAATGGAAGGCGATGATTCTGCCGAGGAGGCACGTCGAGTATTGAAGGAGTTTAATCAGCTGGTATCGAAGCATAACCAGATTATGCGATTCGCCATCGTTGATGAATTGCCGCGCACACCACTGGGGAAAATGGCGCTGCAGGAACTCCCTGTGTTATTTGAACAGCACGAGGTTCAATAGCTGTTTCAGGTTTGGTTGATAACATCTTAACCGGCGAAATTTTGCTGTATGAGATGGTAGAATCTGCGCCGCCACTACCAAGGATCAAGTCTTGCAATACATCAGCACTCGCGGCGCAGCGCCAAAGCTCGGATTTTCCGATGTCACACTGACCGGACTCGCTACCGACGGTGGCCTTTACCTGCCGGAACGCTGGCCCACCCTGGACAATGAACAGATTCGACGACTACGTGGCCTTTCCTATGCAGATCTGGCTACCGAAATTCTCGGCGCTTTCTGCGGTAATGAAATTCCCCGCAGTACCCTGGCAGACCTGACTTCCCGCGCTTACGCAAAATTCGATCATCAGGCAATTGCACCGCTGAAACAACTTGATACTTCGCTTTTCATCATGGAACTGTTTCATGGCCCTACCCTGGCCTTCAAGGATTTTGCGCTGCAGTTTCTGGGTCAGTTGTTTAATCACTTATTGAGCAACAGAAACGAGTCCTGCACCATTATCGGGGCGACATCGGGTGATACTGGTTCTGCCGCTATTGAGGCGGTTCGAGGCCTGCCTTCGGTGCAGTTATTCATGCTCCATCCTGAAGGCAAGGTTTCTGATGTGCAGAGGCGACAGATGACCACTGTACTGGATCAGAATATTCATAACCTTGCGGTAAACGGCACTTTCGATGACTGCCAGAATATGGTCAAGGCGATGTTTAACGACGCTCCATTCAGAGCCAGGCATAACCTGTCAGCGGTCAACTCAATTAACTGGTCACGTATTGCCGCCCAGGTGGTCTATTACTTTCGTGCAGCGCTTGAACTTGGCGCGCCTGACCAGACCGTGAATTTTTCTGTGCCCACCGGAAATTTTGGTAATGTCCTGGCAGGTTATGTAGCCAGGAAAATGGGGTTGCCTATTGATAAATTGATTATCGGCACAAACAGTAACGACATATTGACTCGTTTTTTTGAGTCAGGACGTATGGAGCAGAAAGGAGTTAATCCCACCCTGTCACCCAGTATGGATATCCAGATATCAAGCAACTTCGAACGCTACCTGTTTGAACTACTGGATCACGATGCCGAGAAAATCAACACACTGATGCAGGAGTTCAGTCGCAATGGTCAATTCAGTATTGACGATGCCGCTCTCCATCGGGCACGCCAGCTATTCTCCGCCCATCGTCTCAGCGATATGGAAACACAGGATGAAATTCGCAGGGTTTATCGCCAGACTGGAGAAATCTTAGACCCCCACTCGGTCATTGGTGTAGCGGCAGCAAGAATCTATGGTGAGGCGGGCACCCCAACGGTAGTACTTGGCACCGCGCACCCGGCCAAATTTGCAGGTGCTGTTGAGCAGGCGACCGGAGTGCATGTAGATTTACCTCCTGCAGCCGCCCACATAATGCAAGGGGAAGAGCGTGTAACAAGAATCCCTGACGACCTGCAAGCTATCCAGACGCTGATAGATCGGACTGGCTGAGGGTCTGGGTGCCCTCCCTCTCTGCTCCTTGAATGGATGTACCACTTGTACCTTATTGATGCGACATCACGGTAATTTGCATATAATGCGACGATAAGCCGTTTAACCGGCAATGATCGTTGAGCGTAATTCATGTTGGCTCCTTGCCAGCCTTTAGAGCATTTTTTCTTAGATAAACCGCTGAAGACCTGATTTTTATGGCCAGGAATCCAAATATCGCACAACTCTGGCCAGTATCTATTTTGACCCGTAAATTTGGCAAGTACCAGCAGGTCAATCCACAACTTATCGAATTGTTTGAGCGGCACCGTAAAGCACATCCCGGTCCACCGGGGCCAGTGTATGTAAGCGCGGATAATTTTGCCGCCGAAAGTGAAAACCCGACTATCCAGGCGCTGCAGAAATTTATTATGGATGGTGTGTTTGAAATTGCTGCTGAGGTCAATGGCCCCTACTGGAGCAAGAATCAGACGATTAATGTGCACCTCACCGGTTTATGGTTCCAGATCAGCAATCAATACGGCTTCCACGAAACCCATGTCCATGGCAATTGTTCATGGTCAGGGGTTTATTACGTCCAGTCCGGCGACAGCAGTAAGGGTCCTGATGATCTGGCGGCAAACGGTCAGCCCAATGGCATTACTCGATTTTATGGACCAAATACCGAATATCAGGCGGGTGGCCATGGAGATCTGGGGAATTTTTATTTGCAGAATCATACCTTTGACTCCTATCCGGAGGACGGTAAACTTGTAATCTTTCCGTCACATCTTAAACACATGGTGTTTCCCTATTTTGGCGCTCAGGATCGAATTATCGTCTCCTTTCATGCCCAGGTTAATGGCGAGCGGGAATTAAGGTACAACTACGGATCGACATGACCACACCTCTACTTTCAGTAAAGAATCTATGGGTACACTTTCGTGTGCACGATAGTGTTATTGATGCGGTAAGAGGGGTGTCATTCGACGTATATCGGGGCAAAACACTGGCCCTCGTAGGTGAATCGGGTTCCGGCAAATCAGTGATCGCCCGGACTATTCTCGGCATCCTGCCAGATATTGCCGATCCCTATAATGGCAATATCTTT
>Ga0055584_100005856_pt1 | contig 12044 bp, 12 predicted proteins | sample OSDHelmetaG_FD_58716 | JGI IMG/M metagenome (GOLD analysis project Ga0055584, IMG submission 58716) | Pelagic marine sediment microbial communities from the LTER site Helgoland, North Sea, for post-phytoplankton bloom and carbon turnover... | ecosystem: Environmental > Aquatic > Marine >... | reverse complement strand
CGGGTTGCATGGTCACTGCAGAAGCCGGATGGCTACACCGGACCCTTGCTGGGACGAACACCCGGGTAGTGCTAGGGACAAATCTGCCGTACGCGGAGTGGAGCCATCCGATCAATAAAGTGCCGTCTTGAAAAATTGCCCGCTGTCGATCGCACAACGACGGTATCGATACAAAAGATGTTTCCTACTCGTTGGTACGAAACTGTAAACTTTAAGGGCATCTCAGCAATCTGTTGTCATTCGTAAGGGAAAACTATGCCTGGCGGCCGCCCGCGCTCAATTGATCTCACCGAGGCAATGCCCATCATTCTTCGTCTGTTCTGGCACGACGGGTACGGAGCATCAACTCTCGAACAAGTCGCAAGTGAGCTTGGTGTCACCAAACCGACACTGTGTCGGACGTTGGGAGAGAAAGAAGCAATTTTTTCCGCTGCCCTTGAGGAATACCATCGGGTGTACATTGCGCCGGCCGAAGCTCATCTCGAGCAGGCACCTTCTCTGCGGCTTGCGCTCGAAGGGGTGTTTGACGTCTTTGTGGAGCGCATCCTTGATGACGATCTTCCGGCGGGCTGCTTCCTCGGTGATAGCGGGATGTCTGGCGACTTTGGGAGTGGACTGATTGCCGACACAATTGGCCGGCTTCAAGGGGGCTTGGCAGCAAGAGTTCAACAGCGAGTTATTGCCTCCATCGCTGAAGGCGAACTTCTGTCGGATAGTTCTCCTTCAGCTGTTGTCCCGTTTATCCTCGGACAGTTTTCAGCACTGTCAGCTATCTCGCGGGTGCGTCCAGATAAGACGCAACTCAAAAGCGTTGTGAGTTACATGATTGCTGGATTGCCGTGGGCCGTAATGCAGTAATGATGGTGATTCTCAATTGAGCCTGAAGATGACTAAAAGCCGTGATATCAATCGCTAGTGGGCTGGTGAGTTGAGAGTCGCGATCACGCCGTAGTGGTCGCTGGCAACCACACCATCGACAGGGGCAATACCAAAACGCTCAACAATGACGGGGTTCCCTGATGGGCGCTGTCGAGGCCATCCTGACATCACATAATCAAGCCGCCGATTCGGCCAAGCAGAGTCAACGACATACGGATTTGCTGCCGAGTACGTGACACCGTCACCGTTCCCACATTGAGCCCATGCATCGGTGGCGACAAAACCTGCAACATATGCGGGCCCTAAACCTGTCAGACGCCGAATCTCGTCACTGTCGGGCACTGCGTTGAGATCACCAATGAGAATTGGGGGAAATGATTCCTTTGGGTCGCCGCGTTGTGACGAGATAAGTTCGCAGATCTCTTCAAGTTGGCGCTGGCGGAGCAAGCTGTTGTCAAACCCATGCGACAGGTGAGTGCAGAACACCTGCACCAACCCGAACGGTGCATCGATCTGTGCCCACAGCACTGTGCGATGCGGCGGCATCTCGCCAACGTCGAGATAGTTCCAACCTGACTCGAGAATCGGCCACCGGCTCGCTATGACATTTGCGATTCCCCATCGATCGTGCTCAACATCAGGGGATACTGCGATGTGGTAGCCAAGTTCTGACTTCAGTTGTTCAACCTGATCAGGTTCACGGGTGCTGACTTCTTGAAGCCCAATGATGTCAGCGTTGAGACCAGCAAGTGTCGAGAAGATTGCAGGTTGACGTTCTTCCCAGTTGCCGTGACGACACCACAGATTCCATGTTGCGACGCGAATCACGCAAACCCGCTCATGCCGACATTCCACCAATTTCGCCAAGTAACGCGGCGACCTCAATGAACCATTCACCGTCATCGGGGGTCAATACGTACGCCATGACATGGCGTTGCGCCGTTCCGAGTTCTACAAGCACGTCGCGTGACTCGCCGATGAGTTGGCATGAGGTCAACGAGATTGATGGATTCTTCAACAAGAAGCCGTACTCATAGGAGATCATCCGTTCAAACTGCTGCACGGAAATGTTCGAACGGAATGCGCTCGATGAATACGAAAGGGCAGCAACAAAATCTCGTTGTGAGATGGCAGCGGTTTGCGCCTCGATAACAGATGCGATTGCACGTGATTCGTCTGCTGTGCATATGTCAACAGGCAGAGTTGACGATGTCGTTGACGATGTCGACATGTCAGTTACGACGTCATCAGAAACAGTTGTCGTCGACTCGACTGGTTCGATGAGTTGCACTGCGGCCTCACCGCTTGAGCAGGCTGCGAACAACGCAGCGCTGGCTCCTAAGCCAAGAAGTTGTCGGAATGTAAAGGAGAACATGGGCTGGACAACCCGAACCTACAGTGCTCCACCGGTCTACGCTAACGGAGTGCCAAACGATCTCGCTGCCCATCACGAACAACTTGATCGCAACGGTTACACGATCGTTCGCGACGCAATTGATCTTGATCTCGTTGCGGCTCTGCTCTGCGATGTCCACCGCCTGCAAGACGAACTAGGACGCGCCCCGGCTGGTAACAAGTTTGAGGGAAACCACACAACGCGTACCTACAACCTGCTTGCCCACAGCGAGATCTGGCAGCAAGTTCCAGTTCATCAATCGGTGCTGCCCCTCGTCGAGCACGTGCTCGGCAAAGAATGTCTTATTTCGAGTCTCGCCTCAATCGCAATTGGTCCCGGAGAACGTGCTCAGGTGCTACATGCTGATGATCAAGTGCAACCGCTCGCCAAGCCCCATGTGGCGACTGTGTGCAATTCGATGTGGGCCCTCACTGATTTCACCGAAGAGAACGGTGCAACCCGACTTGTTCCGGGAAGTCATCTTTGGAAGAACCCTGACTACCGCAACGGTGAATCAGACGTCGAGACAATTTCTGCAGAAATGTTAAAAGGCAGCGTGCTGATTTGGCACGGAAGTTTGTGGCATGGCGGGGGAGCGAACACAACTGCGGAAGAGACGCGTGTCGGTGTGGCGATGAATTACTGCGCCGGTTTCATTCGGCAACAAGAAAACATCCAACTCGGCACCCCGCCCGAAGTGATGGCCACGTTCACACCTCAACTTCGCGAACTGTGCGGTTTGGGCGTTTATCGGGGTCTCACCGGCAACATCGATAAACGCAGCCCCGCTGAAGTCTTCTACGGCGACGAACCGTCACGTCAGATCTGGGACCAAGACCCGATCGGCGGTGGCTGAGTTGAACCAAGTGAGCAGCATCGTTCAGCTCTGTCGAATGGTGTTTCGTTCACTTCTTGTGTTTCTCGGAATCCTGATGACAATCGCTGGCCTCTCACGCCCGGCACTTGCTCAAACAAGCCAGGTTCATGTCATCGAAATATCAGGGACGATAGATCTAGGAGTTGCCGCATTTCTCGAACGCCAAATTGACGAAGCAGAAAGCAATGGAGCAACTTCGTTCATCGTGGTTATGAACACACCCGGTGGCCGTGTTGACGCTGCAGTCAGCATGCGCGATGCACTACTTGCCACCGACGTCCCGACACTCACCCTTGTCGACACAACCGCTCTCAGTGCAGGCGCTCTCATCGCTCTCGCCACAGACACTATTTATATGGTGCCGGGAGCCGTCATTGGAGCTGCGACTCCAGTCAATGGGGTGACAGGAGAAACCGCAGACGCAAAAGCTATCTCTGCAGTTCGAGGCCTGTTCGAGTCAACGGCCGAAGCAACAGGAAGAGATGCTTCGTACGCAGCGGCAATGGTTGATCCTGATGTGGAAATTCCGGACATCATTGAACGAGGAGATCTCCTTACCCTCACTGCCTCATCGGCAGTAGAAAGTGGCCTCGCAGCAGCAGAAATTGCTGGACTCGACGATGTATTGATCGACCTTGGCGTTGACGCTGACTCAGTCGCTGTCGCAACACCAGGACTACTTGAGACAATTTCTCGATTCGTCACTTCCTCAGCGGTCGCCGGGCTCTTACTTCTCGCTGCAATTGGACTGCTGATTGCCGAGGTCACGACTGGGTCTGGCGGCCTTTTTGCTTTCGGAGGCATCGCCTTCTTCGCCTTGTTCTTTTGGGGTCATCTGCTTGCGAAACTTGCCGGCTGGGAAGACGCCGTGTTGCTTGCCGTCGGAATTCTTCTCATCGCTGTTGAAGTGTTTGTCATTCCTGGCTTTGGTGTTACCGGTATTGCCGGGTCGATAGCGCTTGTCGCAGGAATGGTGATGTCGTTGCTTGGACGAAACCTTGACTACGCGCCATCTGGAACACTTCGGACGGCGTTTCTCACCGTCGTGGTAGCGCTTGTCGGAGCGGCCTTTGCGGTGGCCTTGTCGATCAGATTCATCTTTCGGAGTTCCCGACCGCAGCGAGTTGATCGAGGAATCATGCTGAGAAGCACTGTTGCTCATGGCGAGTCACCAACCGTCCGACCCCGGAGATGGTTGAATTTCTTCGATGGCAACGAACGGTTAGAGCGTTCGACACCTTCCGTGGGAGACTCGAATCCCGGTGCTTCAAACGAGGAATTCTCTCCGGACGAATAATGAGGTGACAAAATGATTCCAGGCGACGTGTTTGCTCTTGTCTTACTTGGTGTGGTGATTCTTTTCTTCGGCCTCATCCTGTACTTCGTTCCGATAGGGCTATGGATCACCGCATTGTTCTCTGGCGTGCGAGTGCGGATCGCAACGCTCATCGGTATGCGGTTGAGAAAGGTGCCACCCGGCCAAATTGTTCGACCTCTGATTAGTGCAACGAAGGCAGAAATCGATCTTGAAATTGGGCAGATGGAGGCACACTTTCTTGCGGGAGGCAACGTGGGAAGGGTCGTCGATGCGTTGATTTCTGCAGATCGAGCGGCAATCGACCTTCCGTGGAAACGCGCTACGGCAATCGACCTTGCCGGCCGGGATGTGTTGCAAGCCGTTCAAATGAGCGTAAATCCAAAAGTCATCGACACCCCAAGAGTTGCCGCAGTCGCAAAAGACGGAATTCAAGTTGTTGCGGTAGCCAGAGTGACAGTTCGCGCCAACATCGACCGCCTAGTCGGCGGAGCAGGAGAAGAAACGGTCATTGCTCGCGTCGGTGAGGGAACCGTGTCCGGAATTGGTTCTGCCGAGAGTCATAAGTGGGTGTTGGAAAACCCTGAAGCGATCTCGAAGCGTGTTCTCGAACGGGGACTCGACCAAGGAACTGCGTTCGAAATCCTCTCGATTGACATTGCCGACGTTGACATCGGGCGAAATGTGGGAGCAGAACTCCAGACAGATCAGGCAGACGCCGACAAAAAGATTGCCCAAGCGCAAGCCGAGCAACGCCGCGCAATGGCAGTCGCTGAGGAGCAAGAAATGCGCGCTCGAGTTGTGGAAGCAGAGGCCCAGGTGCCGCTTGCTTTGGCAGAGGCGCTGCGTTCAGGAAATCTCGGGGTCATGGATCTTTACCGCATGCAGAACGTGCAGGCAGACACCCAGATGCGAAGCAGCATCGCAGGCGACGACGACACCGCAGAACAGTGAGTTCGATTCCACCAGGTTGGTATCAAGATCCATCAGGGGAGTACCAGTATCGGTACTGGGATGGTCAGCGCTGGACAACGAAGACGGCCTACCCCAAAAATGACCAACCGGCTCGCCTAACCGAAGAGCCGCAGCCAGCGAATCTGGCGCAACAAAAGACCAGGAGCACGTCGGCTTCTCGAACTCCAGGTCGTCAAGAGGCTCGAAGCGAGCAAGCGGTCGAGGTATCCGAGCAGGAACTCACCGCTCCTCCGGTCAGCCACCAGCGGGTGACAAACGCACCCCGAGAGGTCAAGCGACATACTCGGCTGCAGCCTGAGCTACGGAGTGTTGAAGAGCACACTCAGATGCGAGGAGCTGCGTCCCAAATGCTGACACGGCAGCAGCGCATTCGTGGCTTGTTGCGTGGCGGCCTTCAAGATGCCGTGATCATTAACGAAATTCTTAGCCCCCCAGTCGGCCTTCGCCGTCAGAGCGAACAAGATTTGTAACGGCATCGAGCGTCGATCAACGTGCTCTGACTCGTCACCGTTGACAATGTGGGGTAAAGGTAATTCTGAAGCACCGTTATCAAGGAGTTCCCCCATGGCATTGAGTTCGAATCCTCTCGAAAAGAAATTTGTTGAGGTGAACGGTAAACAAATGGCCGTTCACGATTCTGGGTCAGGTCGAGCTGTTGTCTTTCTGCATGGCAACCCAACGTCGTCGTACCTGTGGCGGAACATCATTCCGCACTTGGCATCGGGTGCACGCTGTGTGGCTCCTGACCTCATCGGTCATGGTGATTCTGACAAACTCGACGACACGGGGCCTGGGCAATATTCGTTTGTTCAGCATCGCGAATATCTCGATGGCGTCCTCGACGCGCTCGACCTCGGTGATGACATCATTTTGGTCATCCACGACTGGGGGTCAGCACTCGGGTTCGATTGGGCAAACCGTCATCGCGATCGGGTCGCAGGAATTGTGTTCATGGAAGCGATCGTTCGCCCCGTCACTTGGGACGAGTGGCCAGACCTCGCTCGTCCAATCTTCCAAGCACTCCGCTCCGAAGCCGGAGAAGAGATGATCATGACAAAGAACCTGTTCGTCGAAGCAGTGTTGCCAGGCTCAATCATCAGAAATCTCGAACAGGCGGAAATCGACGAATACCGCAGGCCATTCGTTGAACCCGAACACCGCCGCCCAACACTCACCTGGCCTCGACAAATCCCCATCGACGGTGAACCAGCCAACGTTGTCGAGATCGTCCAGTCATATGCCGACTGGTTGTCGGGAGCACCACTGCCAAAACTCTTCATCAACGCTGACCCCGGGGCAATCCTTACCGGTCCCCAACGAGAGTTTGTGCGGTCATGGCCAAACATCACCGAAGTCACCGTGAAGGGCAGCCACTTCATTCAAGAGGACAGCCCAGATGAAATCGGCCAAGCCATCAACGACTGGATGAATGGCCTCTAGAGCCAGCAACCTTGTTCTGCAGGGCTCGATACGTCGGGAGAAAATGATCGTGAACGAGTTTGTGGCCGGGGAAATTCTTGTTGAGACAGAGGAATTCGCCGATTACGGCGGGTGGTCACTTGACTCCCAATTTGCGCACGAAATGGGATCGCCGTACCTACTTGCGCACGGATACGGCCGACTTGTTGACGACGCCCGAACCACGATCGAAGTTGTCACCGCCGGCCGCTACCAGGTGTGGGCCCGAACAAAAGACTGGGTTCCCGCTCACCACCCCGGCCGCTTCAACGTTGCGATCAACGGACACGTCATCGAACACGAATGTGGCAGTCATGGCGGAGACTGGGTGTGGGAACACATCGGTGAGATCGACCTGCAACAAGGGCCGGTCGACATTGCGTTACGTGACCTCACAGGGTTTGACGGAAGGTGCGACGCCCTCTTCTTGAGCTCGACAGGTTCCCAACCAGTTGACGGGATAGACGAAGATGCCCATCGTTGGCGAAAAGAGCGACGCGGACTGCGGGCCGAACCCGAAGAGGTCGGAAGTTTTGATGTCGTCATTGTCGGAGGTGGAGTGACCGGCTCGATCGGTGCGCTAGCCACAGCGCGACTCGGCCGAACCGTGGCACTCATCCAAAATCGACCGGTGCTCGGAGGAAATGCAAGCACGGAGATCGGCATCGGACCCCGTGGAGAGAAAGGCCCATTCGTCGCAGAAGCAATTTCTCGAACTCCCGAGGGAAACCTGCAGGTGCACCAACAACTCAATGCGGAACCCCATGTTGAGATTTACACCGAGTTTCAAGTATTCGATCTTGTCTCTGACGCGGGAACGATTTTGTCGGTAGACGCTCGACACGCCCGTAGTGGGAAAGAAATCCGTATTTCGGGAGCCCAGTTCATTGACTGCACCGGAACCGCAATTCTTGGAATGCTGTCAGGGGCCCCGACCATGTTCGGAATCGAGAGTGCCTCGGAATTTGGTGAGTCACACGCCCCGCCGGAGCGCCTTGATCAACACCATGGCCACACACTGTTTTTCCGTACACGAGAAGCGGAACACCCTGTCGACTTTCCCGATGTGCCCTGGGCAACCGAAGTCGCCAAAGACTTCGCCGACCTTGGTGGTCAAGCGATTGAACCTGGCCGAGATAACGGTGATGGGCCCGTCATTGACGCCTTCCGACCCGATGAAGATGATTCATTTGGGAATCTCACGAGGAGACTTACGCACTACTGGGAATACGGGCAGTGGAACGACCCTTACACCGAAGGTGAACACATTCGAGACCACTTGCTGCGAGCTGTGTACGGAACGATGAGCAACATCAAATCGATGGAAGCCGAACAGTGGGCCAATCTCGAATTTGACTGGGTCGCGTTCGTGCCCGGTCAAGGAGAGTTTCGTCGTTATGTCGGTGACTACATCCTCACCGAAAACGACATCCGGGAACACACCGAATTTCCAGATGCAATCGTCGAGAATTCAGGTGCCTTTTGCCTGCACCACCCGATCCACGAGGAATATGACTTCCGCCTGAAAGATTGGACATGGGACACCCGTGACGACCTGCCGTTCACTGTCCCGTTTCGCTGCCTGTACTCTTCGGCGATTGACAACCTGATGATGGCCGGCAAGCACATCAGTGTCACTCATGTCGCAGGATCGGTCACCAAGTTCATGGGTAATGGCGCCCAGCACGCAATCGCTACGGCATGCGCTGCGGCCCTGTGTGTCAAATATGGTGCAAGCCCGCGCCAAGTGCATGACAACCACCTCACCGAACTTCAAGAACTCGTTGCAGACATCCACTCGGCGTAGCACCCGAAGAGAACTTCGCTGCGAAAGGGCACCGACTCCTCACCATTCCACCGAGCGAATTACGGTGGCGAAATGGACAGTCAAGACGTTGCAAAAAGCATGCGAGGCTCCATTGGGATGCTCGCAATGCACTGGTTACTCGCACCTTCAACCACAGAGCAGGCTGTTGAAGCCGGCATGCCAGACGGTATCGCAGGCTATGCGGTTGGCAGGCTAGGGGTATTGGGCGACTGCCCTGTCGACAATGTGGTGGCAGCGGCATTCTTTTGGAACCCTGGATTTCTTGCAAAGCAGACCGTAAAGGGACGCGCGCAGTTTGATCCGAAAGACGGGGCAGCGATTTACGCAAAGATCTGTCAGCAATGGGGCGAAGACCACCTCAAAGGTTTCGACGGCGTTGAGCGACTCGGTGAACTCGCTGAACGGGTTGTGAACAACGCAAGCCCGCTCGGAGCACCCCTCTTTGTCGGCTGGCGTGATCAGACACTCCCAGAACCGGGCGCAGGAAGAACAATGCAACTCTGTCAGACTCTGAGAGAACTCGGATTTTCACGATTCTGCTCAGCGATGCTCGGCTCGCACCTGTCGCCACTTGAAGCCATCATGAGTGGACCAACTGGCGTATGGAATGCAGAACTCTTTGGCTGGGAAGCCCCATTCCCTGATGGGGAACCTCATCAAGATCTTCGAAAAGAACTCGAGGTTCACGCAAACACACTTCATGCACCAGATTTTGAAGTCCTAAGCCCCGAAGAGCGCGAAGAGTTCGTAGCGCTCTGCAAGCAGGCGCGCAACCACGCAACATCTCTGATGACCGAGGGTTCAAGCGCAATGATGCCGGGTAAGTGAAATGCAGGTTGACATCGCCTCAGTTGATCATGCGCTAATGACGACGAGGGCGGTCCGCCGCCGACTCGATCTAGAACGACCAGTTGACCAAGAAATTCTTCTGGAATGCATAGATATCGCAGAGCAGGCGCCCTCAGGTGGCAATCAGGGGAGCCGCCGTTGGATCATTGTTCAAGACCAAGAGATTAAAGATCGCATCGCAGAGATCTACATGGAATCTGCCGGTCAATGGATGATCGCATCATACGAAAAACTCGAAGGCACCGGCCACCCGCAAGAAAAAGTAATGGCATCAGCGGCGCACCTTGCGCAACATTTAGCTGAAGTGCCTGCCATCGTGATTCCCACCATCATCGGGGTTCATGATGGAAGCGGGCGACCAGGATTATTCGACTCAGTGATCCAATCAACATGGAGTTTTTGTGTCGCTCTGCGCGCTCGCGGCCTCGGATCAGCGTGGACAACCGCAATACTTTCTCGTCGAGACGACCTCGCAGAACTGCTGGGAATTCCCGAGGGAATGACGCAAATCGCCATGCTTCCCGTGGCGTGGATGAAAGGCACCGATGTCCGCCTTGCGCCCCGACGGCCAGCGCGAGAGGTCACCTACTTCGATCGCTTTGCAACAACCTGGGCGACGGGGCCCAACGCCGACCACACCATCGACGATGGCCCCGGAGTCGTAGTCGAACGGGATATCAAGGCATCGCCAGCATCGGTATGGCAGTTTGTCAGCGATATCAATTTCGGAGCCGCATACAGTTCAGAATTTGTTGGCGCACGCTGGGACGACCCCGATGCGGAAATCACCGTTGGCTCATCATTCACCGGGTCCAATCAACACGAAGCAATTGGCGAATGGGATGTGCCGTGTTTCGTTAGCTCATACTCACCAGAGCGATCGTTTGGATGGGTGACATCTGACCCCGACAATCCCGGGGCGCAGTGGCTTTTTGACCTCGAACGAATTGCGGGCGCAACTCGGCTCCGATTCTCTGTCACGCTTGGGCCAGGCCCGTCAGGGATCAGCCATGCCATCGCCCAGATGCCAGAGAAGACCAGCAAGATTATCCGTCGGCGACTTCTGGAGCACCGAAGCAACATGGAGGCCGTTATCGAGGGTATTCAGCGTGAAGCAGAGCGCATTGAACCCCCGAAGCCAAAAGACGGCGTAAAGGCACCCCTCAGTTGAGGTAGGCCGTTGCCGGCGAGGGGCAGAGCTGATGTCGTGCACAATCAATGAGTGGTCAACGTCGCGAAATGTGAATGCAACGTTGCAGATGCCGCTGCCTCGAATAGTGAGACGTAGTTGGAGACGTCTGCGAACATTGCGATTCATGATGTGTTAAAAACACCTCATGACGACAAATGGAATTCACCATGTTGCGTATCGATGCAACAATGCAAAAGAGACTGTCGACTTCTATCAAGCGGCACTCAATATGGATCTCGTGCTTGCCATCGCCGAAGACAAGGTGCCCTCGACAGGTGAGCCGGACCCGTACGTGCACGTTTTCCTTGATGCCGGTGCAGGCAACGTGTTGGCATTCTTCGAATTGCCCAATTCGGCGCCGATGGGGAAAGACCCGAATACTCCTGATTGGGTGCAACATATTGCGTTTCACGTTGACGACTTCGACGCACTTGTTGCCGCTAAAACTCACCTGGAATCCATGGGTCTTGAAGTGCTTGGGCCAATTGACCATGGAGTGTTTGACAGCATCTATTTCCATGACCCCAATTCACATCGCCTCGAACTCAGCGCATGGAAGGCCTCTGCTGACGAATTGCAGCGCCTCCGTGACATTGCTCCGGCGATGATTAAAGAATGGGATGAAACCGGAAAGATTCCGACTCATACGCAGTCGCTCCATAACGGGGACTAGGCGTGGAGGCTGACAGTCTTCGCTAGGTTGGCACCATGGAGCCGACGCCGTACGTCGTAAGTCACGAACTGTCGCGTCGCATTCAGTTCTGCGTGTTAGCGGGTGCGCTGACCCTAACTCTGCTCCCGGTTGTTGTATTCGGGGTGACATCGCAGCGAGTTCGAGATGCAATTCTGCCGATCGTCGTTCTTGCTCTCGTGGCTGGATTTCGGAAGTTGACAATCAGTGTGGCGCCTGAATCGTTGAGCGTGTCATTTGCGTATGGGTGGCCGCGCCGAACGATCAAACTGTCAGATGTAACTGGTGTTTCGGTACAGAGAATGCGATCTATTTACGGGTGGGGGATCCGATTCGTGCGCAATGGAAGTCTCTGGAGGGCAGCCGGGCATTATGCGGTGCGCCTTGAACTCCTTAATGGCCGCTATTTGTATCTTGGAGCATCTGATTGCGAGGTCCTCGCACGCGAGATCAGCGAGCGGTTACCCGCCCGCTGACATCAACTCAGAATCGCGGCTACCGGTCAGCAGGTTCCAGATGCTGAACGAAGGCTCATTGCAGCAACCCCGAGATGACCGGCGGAGAAGCTATTTCCGTCTCGTTGA
>Ga0055584_100005854_pt1 | contig 12047 bp, 15 predicted proteins | sample OSDHelmetaG_FD_58716 | JGI IMG/M metagenome (GOLD analysis project Ga0055584, IMG submission 58716) | Pelagic marine sediment microbial communities from the LTER site Helgoland, North Sea, for post-phytoplankton bloom and carbon turnover... | ecosystem: Environmental > Aquatic > Marine >... | reverse complement strand
GCTGGTCTGTGCATAGGGACTGTGCTGCGGTCTCTGTGCATGCGGTGACCGTCGCCGTCGTCATTTTGCCATCGGTAGATGCCGCGTCGAGTGTGAGCTGTGCGTTGCCGCGCCGGTCGCTGGGCCACGAGATTTCGGCGCGTCCCCCCGGGAGAATAGATAATCGCTCACCTGTCTCGAGCAGTGCGTAAAGTGTGCCAGGGCCGGGGTTGTCCACCTGCCAGGCGATGTCCTGTCCCGCGGCGAAAGCGGCCTGTTCGAGTAGGCGTGCAAGGAGGGTTATTTCGCCTGGACTAGAGTCGGCCACCTGTGCCTTTTCGGGCGAAGAATACAAGCTGCTAGGGCGTGAAGCATCGAGGTAGAGTTTGCGGGTGAGTTGCGCGCCCTGCGCGTCGCAATAGTTGGCTAGTATGACGGCTTCGCTCGGTAAGACGGTATCGCGTTCGGCAAAAGACGGGCCCAAGGAGATGGCATCTATATAGATGGCCACGGGCACATTGTCGTCGATATGGGCACCGAGTTCAAAGCTGAGATTCGCCAATAGGCCTTCGCCAAACAAGCCGTCGCCGGAGAAGACGGCCATGCCATACGAGGCGAGGTCGCCGTCAATTTGAGGTGGGCCGGGGGCGATAAAGGCTTTGGCTTCGGTCGCTTCAGCCGTAGAGCCTTTGGCTGCTGTAATGGCCGCATGGGGCGTCCAGCTAAAATCGAATTTAATCTGGCGAACTCCCTGCATCTGACGGGCGCCAACGAGAAATTCGACGCGATCTCCGGCCTTGAGGCCGCAGGGCGAGCTCAGCGTTGCAAATCCAATTTCGACATCGGCATTGGGGCCGGCTTGCGCGCTATGGGCTATGGCGAGTACTAACAAGTAGAAGGTGCGGAAAATGGTCAAATGAACTCCTGATGACGAGCCTGCAAACTTGCTAAATCTAAACAACGGTGAAGGGGGGGCAAGCGCGGGGTTGCGCTCTTGAGAGATTTTGCGCGACGGCGTATATTGCTTGATTCGAAGCGTTTCTCCTATTCCACTGAGAATTAAATACATCATGCGCCTCTATCCCGTCTGGAATATTCGTCATAGCGATCCATATGAATCGCTGGTAGAAACGCTGTTGGCCGTGCGCAAATTGCAGCGTGAAGACCTCGAAGTGGGGCCAGAGGTAATGCACGACCCCGCTTTGCTCAAGGATATGGACCGCGCCGTTGAGCGCGTGGAAAAAGCCATACGCGGCAAGGAGAAGATCATCGTCTTTGGCGATTACGACGTCGATGGTGTATCGAGTACGGCTGTTATGCTCGACTTCCTCGAAGCCGTTGGGGCCGAATGTGATTATTTGTTGCCCGACCGCCACAAGGATGGGTATGGTCTCAAGCCGCCTGGTGTCGAGCGCGCTTTGGCGCAGGGCGCTAGTTTGATTATTACTGTCGACAACGGTATCTCGGCTTTCGAAGCTTTGGAGTTGGCGCATGCGCGCGGTGTTGACGTCGTCGTTGTAGATCATCACCAGCAGCTCGAAAAATTGCCCGTGGCCATTGCTATCGTCAACCCGAATCGGCACGATTGTACCTACCCCTTTAAAGAGCTCGCTGGCGTAGGTGTCGCGTTCAAGGTCGTGCAGGCGCTGAGTGCAGTTTTTATGGAGGGAGATGAGAGGCGGCGTTATCTCAACAGTTTGTTGGATCTCGTCGTATTGGGCACGGTGGCCGATGTCATGCCAGTGTTGGGAGAAAACCGCGTCTTTATACAGCGTGGACTGCAGATACTCAACCAGACGAATCGTCCGGGGTTGCGCCAGCTTAAGGGAGTGGCCGGTTATGCGGAAAAAGCAGTTAAAACGATGGGGGTGGGTTTCCATATTGGCCCGCGCATCAATGTGGCCGGACGTCTGGAAAAACCCGATATAGCTTTGGAGTTAATTCGCGCCAAAAACGATCCAGAAGCAGCGCTCCTAGCCGACGAGTTAAACAAGCTCAATGCACGGCGTCAGGCGCTACAGCGCGAGGGTATGGACGAAGCCGAGAGTTTGGTCAGTGGAGATGACTTGGCGCGCGATCGCATTATTGTAATTTTGGGCGAATGGAAGTTGGGCATTGTCGGACTGCTGGCGGGCAAGCTCTGCGAGAAGCACGTGCGTCCCGCCGTGGTATGTAGCGAAGATGCCGGCGGGGGAATTTACGTAGGATCGGCCCGCAGTATTCCCGGTTACGATATTAGCCGTGGTATAAGTGCCTGTGCCGAGCATTTAGTGGCCTATGGCGGGCACCCCGCGGCGGCGGGATTTTCGCTAAAAGCCGATTCTTTTGAGGCTTTTCGCATGGCACTTATCGAACATGCCAATAACCATCTCGACGAGAAGGATATGCAGGCCGAGCTCGATGTGGATATTGTAATGGAGGCGCGCGATCTGGATATTGCGACGATAGAGGCGATGGCGGAGTTGGAGCCTTTTGGCAATGGCAACGCGGTGCCACTCTTTGCCATGCGCGGTTGCAAAGTTTTATCGCGACGACAGATCGGGCGCGGCGGCACCCATCTCAAGGTCGAGTTGGAAATGGGGGGCCGGCACTGTAATGCGCTGTGGTGGAACCAGGGCGATGTGGCAGACAAGATTCATCCGGGCCAGCGCGTCAGCGCCGCATTCGCTTTGGAAGAGGATAGTTACGCCGGCAATGGGGCCGTGCAAATGGTAATCAAAGATATGTATTTGGAAAGGTAGTGACGAACAATGATTAGCAGCGAATATACCAGAGACCTCTGCGTGCGCGGGGCGGACACAAAGATACTGATGTTAGTTGTCGATGGGCTGGGAGGCCTGCCACATCCGGAGACGGGTTTATCTGAACTCGAGACGGCCAAGCTGCCGAATTTAGATGCACTAGCCACCGCTGGAAGCTGCGGATTAATTTCACCGCTGGGCGGTGGTTTTACTCCGGGCAGCGGGCCGGCACACTTGGCGCTCTTTGGCTACGACCCGTGGAAGAGTGAGATTGGGCGGGGGGCGCTGTCGGCGTTGGGTCTGGGCGTGGACTTTCGCCCTGGTGATGTGGCGGCGCGTCTCAATTTTTGCACCGTTGATGCCCAAGGCAACGTGACCGATCGTCGCGCCGGTCGCATCCCGACTGAAAAGGGGCGTGAACTGTGCAAAATATTGGCCGCGGTCGATATTCCCGGCATTCAAACTGCGGTTGCCGCGGAAATGGAATATCGCGCTGGGGTCGTCTTTCGCGGCGAGGGCTTGAGTGACGGGGTCAGCGATTCAGACCCCCAAGTGACCGGGGTGCCGCCCAAAGCACTGGAGGCTCATAACGCCGAGTCCACGCGCATGGTAGAGGTCGCCAACGTCTTTATGCAGCAGGTGCAAGAACTGCTCGCCGAAGAGGCCCCCGCTAATATGGTGCTCATGCGTGGTTTTGGTCGCTACCCCGAATTGGCGCAATTTGATGATGTATATGGTTTGCGCGCTTTGGGTATTGCGGGGTATCCGATGTATCGCGGGGTTTCCGGGGCCGTAGGTATGGATACGGTCGAGGTCAATTGGGATCTAGACTCGGAGTGCACAGTATACGAAGAGCGCTTCGCCGACTATGACTTTGTTTATATGCACGTCAAAAAAACGGACAGTGCGGGCGAAGATGGAGATTTCGATCGCAAGGTCGAACTGCTCGAAGATGTCGATTCCCATATGCCTCGGCTTCTCGCGCAGAAGCCAGATGTTGTGATCGTAACGGGAGACCACTCGACCCCCGCTATTATGCGTGGTCACAGCTGGCACCCAGTGCCGACCTTGATAAAGAGCGAGTGGGCGATAGCCGACGCGGCCCAGTCTTTTTCTGAAAGAGGGTGTCAGCAGGGTAGCCTCGGCGTACTGCCTTCATCGGCTCTAATGTCTTTGGCATTGGCGCATGCTCGGCGCTTAGACAAGTTTGGCGCTTAGACGTGATTCCGCCACTGCGCATTGCCCACCGCGGTGCTTCGGGCCGGGGCTTAGCACCGGAGAACACCCTCGCCGCCTTTGAAAAAGCCATAGAGATCGGCGTCGATATGTTGGAAATTGACGTGCGGACTACGGGCGACGGGCATATTGTAGTCTTACACGACCCGAGTTTGGACCGCACGACGGACCGTCAGGGGCTGGTGCGTGATATGACTATAGACCAGGTGCGCCAAGCCGATGCCGGCCATGGTGAGCGCGTTCCCCTCTTGAGTGAAGTGCTCGATTTGGCGCGGCATCGGGCACAGGTTTTGGTGGAGATTAAATCTGACTTCGTCGCCGAGCGCGTGTTACAGAATATTTTTGATGTGGGCCTAGAAGACCAGGTAGTTGTTCAGTCTTTCAACCCCCAGACCGTGCAGCGCACGAAGCTGTTGGCTCCACAGCTACCGGCTTCCTTGCTTGTCGGGCAACTGCCGACAACGCCGTCGCGGGTGCGGGCGCGGCGCTTAGTAACACAAGTGCTCGAAGTTGGTGCGAACGCACTTTCGGTCTGGCATGCGACATTGACGCCGCCTCTAATAGAGGAGATGCGCAAGCGCGCGATCGCGGTTTGGGCCTGGACTGTGGACGAGGATATCATCATGCGCGACTTGGCCATGATGGGAGTACAGGGCATCATCACCAACTATCCCGATCGCCTCAATAGGGTTTTTGAAGACCTCGTGGATAGCGGACAGGTGCAGCCGCCGCTAGGACGACAGCGCCAGAAGCGCAGTCGGTGGAGTAGGCGTCGTCAACTGCGCAAGATGCAGGCGACTCGGCGGCGCTATTAAAGGCGATGATGACCGATGTGCGCAGCGGGGCGCGACAAGCCCTGCTCATGGCGCTGGTGGCTACGGCTACGCTTGTGCTGCGTCTGCCGACGCCCGCGACCGAGGGGTATATCAACCTGGGAGATGTCGTGATTGTGGCGTCATCTCTGCTCTTTGGGCCCTGGGCTGGCGCCGTTGCTGGTGGGATTGGTTCGGCTATGGCCGACGTCCTCGGTGGTTATGCCCATTGGGCTCCATTTACCCTATTTATCAAGGCTTTAGAAGGGGCTGTGGTTGGGGGGATATTTAGAGGCGAGTTGGTCAACCTACGGGCTTATGTGCGGGCAGGCTTTGCCGGAACGGTGGGAGTCGTCTCTATGTTTCTCGGTTATTTTGCCGTTGAATGGATGCTTTATGGTCCTGGGCCAGCGCTGGCGAGCGCCTTGGGCAATGCTATCCAGGCCGGGTGTGGCGTATTTTTGGGGCTCCCATTGGCTATTGCCCTGTGGCGCAGCGGCTTGAGTCATCGGGGAAAAAGCGCTTGACGCGCTGCCTTTTAGAAATCTATATTGAATAAAATTAATGAGTGTATCTCTTTTTCTTTTTTGATAGATAGGTCGAATTTATGCCGTCGTCTCCCGAACTAGAAATACTGAGTGCTTCCCCACTTATGCACGGTATGGGTGAAGAGGAATTAAAAGCCTTGTTGAGCACTACGGAGAGGCGTTTATACGAAGCTGGCGAGCGAATTGTAGAAGAGGGGACGCCGAGCGACTGTCTATTTATACTGGCCGATGGGGCCGTCGATGTCGTTAAGGGTATGGGGGACGAGGCGGTTACGCTCTCGACGTTAGACGAGAGTGGCGATTTTTTCGGCGAAATGGCGCTGATCGATATCCTTCCTCGTTCGGCCAACGTATTTGCCTGCGGACAGACTCGAATACTGGCTTTCCCCAAAAAAGTGCTAACCACTGTATTTGCCAAGGTGCCGCGCGTGCAGATGACGCTCGTGCTCAATATCGCCCGCAATTTATCACTGCGTCTACGCGAAGCTGACTCGCGCATTGCCACACTTTCGCGCGAGGCGAATACAGGCAGCGAAGGGAGTTAAAGAAAGTGGTTGAAAGCCCAGATCTTCGAGAAGCTTTTCTAAGTGAGTCACCGCTTTTTGACGGGCTTGGCAAGGCGGAGATAGATGACCTTGTCGAGCGCGCGGAAATCCACGAATTCACTGCTGAGCAGATCGTCGTCGAAGAAGGGACCTTGGGCGATGCCATCTTTTTATTGTATGATGGCAGGCTCTCTGTGCACACCCGTGATGAGGAAGGACGCGACGTTGAGTTGGCTACTTTGGACCGGCGCGGTGCTTTTTTTGGCGAAATTTCCTTGGCCGACTCTGGGCCGCGCTCGGCGACCGTGCGTGCTGATAGTGGTGCCGTGCTCTTAAAATTATCACTTGATGCTCTTAATGCATTCTTCGCACAATTTTCCGATGCACAAGTTGTGGTTCTGCGCAATATTGCTCGCGTTCTCGCTCAGCGCCTACGGGACTCCAACGCGCTGGTTTCGACTATTTCTTCATCCTAAGCGAGTTCAGTTAGCATGCTCGGGACGGCGCTCGCCTGCTTGTTGCTGGTCGTTGTTGCTCTGAAATACCTCAAGCCCTTTGGGCAGCGGTGCCCAGAGTGCAACCAGCGGCGCGAGGATATTGAAATGCCGCTCTGTGTGAACTGTGGGTGGATTTATGAGGTGCCCGGAGAAGACGATGAGGACTATATTGATGCCGAAGAGGAATCTAGGTTCTGAATGGAATGGGTAATTGCCGTTCTGGCCATAGGCTGTCTTTTTTTTGCCTTCCAGATCATTATGGATTACATCAAACACAAGGCGGTTGCAGGTCCACGCATTCTGCACTTAGAGGCCACGCGTGCTGATCTAGAAAAGCGCATAGAGATGACTAAGGGGCAACTCGAAGAGGCGCAGGATCAATTGGGGCCGGCTCGCGAGGAAGTTGAGGAGTTGGAACAGGCTTATTTGCAGCTCCAAGAAGAGATACAGGCCGAGCGCGCAAAAAGTCGGCGCCGAACACCTTTGGTCGATGGAGATGGAGGAGGTAACTAAGCGGTGATAAACGGGCTGGTCAGAGTTTTCGCTTGACAACCCTATGTACTTATTTTTAGATTGTTTTTGCTGTTTCCGGTGAGTGTAAATACGTCTAAAACGTCGATTTTTTTGCAACAGGAAGGTGACCATGAAAATGCGGGTAGTTTCGCTCTTTGTAGCTTTGGCCAGTTTGGCTCTTATCGCCGGCTGCGGTGGCGAGCCCCCCACATCCGATTTGGCTGCGGCCAAACAGGCTTTAGATGCGGCGCGCGCCGCTGGAGCTGAGAAGTTTGCTTCTTCGGATTATTCTACTGCACAGAGTGCCTATAGCGGTGCCGAGCAATCGGTCAATACCGAGAAGGAAAAGCTCTTTAAGAACTTTGATCAGACGAAACAGCTCATCGCCGATGCCAAGGGTAAGGCCGATCGTGCGAAATCTGCTGCTGAGTCCGAAAAAGGTCGTCAGCGCAGCGGCGCTGAAGGTGTTATTTCCGCCGCCGCTGCCGCCGTGCAAGAGGCTCGTACGAGCCTCGACAGTGCGCCGGCCGGTAAAGGCACCGAAAGCGATATTGAGCAGCTGCGCGCCGATCTAAATGGCGCCGATGCCGATCTTGGTGCAGCGCGCTCGGCCGTGGCCAGCGAGAACTTCGACCAGGCCAAGACGCGAGCTGGCAGTGCACAGCAGAAGGCGCAGAGCGTAGCGAGCGGCGTGCAAGCCGCCACGCAGAAATACGAAGAACTTGTAGAGAAGATGCGTCCGTGGTACGATCGCATCTAAGCTAATTATTAAATTTGAAAAGCGGCCGGGAAGTCTTCTTCCCGGCCGCTTTTCTGTTATACTTACTCACATGTACTGCTTGTGGCTATCTTCCCTTCTCTTTTTTATCATTTTGCCCGTCGATGCCATTGCGCTAGATGATGTGGCGGAGTTGTCCGCTGTGCGTCGGCAGCTACTGGCCGCTCTGCAGGCCAAAGTGCCATCCAATCCCTATATCGTTATAGATACCCAAGACAACAGGTTGCAATTGCGCGCTGGAGACGAGGTGCTGCGCGAAGCGGTTTGTGCAACGGGCAGCGGTCGTAAGCTCGAGGGGGACAAGAAGTGGCATCGATGGCAATTTGCCACACCTAAGGGCCGCTTTGGTATTCTGCGTAAAGTTGAGGACCCACTGTGGATTCGGCCCACTTGGGATTTTATTGAGACTGGCGAGGAGATCCCCATCTTTGCCGAAGACCGCCGCCGTTTCCAGTATGGGGTCCTCGGTGAGTTCGCACTCTACTTTGCCCGTGATTACATGATACACGGCACGCTATTTGAGGTGAATTTGGGCAAGAGTATTACCCATGGTTGCGTGCGTTTGGGCGCTGAGGATCTGCGCTATTTGTACGAAGAGGTCGAAGTCGGCTGGCCCGTCTTTATTTATTAGCGTTATGAAGGGACTATATCTCAAGGATGGCGCTTTGGCATTGCGCCGAGATTTACCGCAGCCAAAACCTCGGACGGGGGAAGTGCTCGTGCGCCTGTTGCGCGCAGGAATTTGCAATACCGATCTCGAACTCTTAAAGGGCTATTACCCTTTTGAAGGGGTATTGGGCCACGAATTTGTCGGTGTGGTAGAGGCGGGGGGTTCGCAGTGGGATGGGTGTCGCGTGGTAGGAGAGATCAATGCCGTCTGTGGGGGCTGTGAGGCGTGTCTGCATGGCCGTCGTTCGCACTGTACACAGCGGAGCGTGTTGGGGATTGTGGGGCGAGATGGGGCATTTGCCGAGTATCTGGTCTTGCCGGTGGAAAATCTGCATCGCGTGCCCGACGAGTTAGATACGGATGCGGCGACTTTTACCGAACCACTGGCGGCGGCTCTGCAAATTCAGCAGCAGATTGATGTGGGGCCGGACGATCGGGTGCTCGTCGTCGGCGATGGAAAATTAGGCCAATTAGTAGGCCAAACGCTGGCTTTGACGGGATGTAGACTTATGGTCGTCGGTCGCCATGAACACAAGTTAGACCGGTTGGCGCAGCGCGGCATCGCCACGAAAATAGAAGGGGATATTGGGAGTGGCGTTTTTGATATAGCGGTAGAATGCACGGGAAATGCCGAGGGGTTTGCCTTGGCTCTGCGCGCCCTCAGAGCGCGGGGGATACTCGTTTTAAAAAGCACCTATGCAGGGCGTTTAGAGATAGATGCATCGGCGTTGGTCGTCGACGAGATCTCTTTAGTTGGATCGCGTTGCGGGCCCTTTGCACCGGCCTTAGACTTGCTGGCCACGGGTGGGGTTGATGTTTTGCCTATGGTGCAAGACCGTTTCCCTCTAGAGCGGGGAATGGAGGCATTTGCGCGTGCCGGCGAGCGCGGAGCTATGAAGATATTGCTCGATATCGGCGAGGGGTAAATGAAGGCTCTCTGCATTTGTAGTCTGTTGCTCTTAATACCTTTGTCGGCCGTTGGAAACCAAGAAGGGGGCGAGCGCTTAGCCTATGGCAACGAGGCGCTTCGCGCTTGGTTGGAACTGGTCGATGCCGATGCGCGATATTTATTAGTTGATCGCGCGGCGCGAGAAGTGCGGCTTATGCACGGGCGCGCGGTGCTGCGCGTATGCGTGCTGCACCGCGAGACGTTGGGCCGTTGGCCCGATTTACGCGTAGTCTTATCGGAGCGCCTGCGTCGTTATCGAGCCCTCGCCCCCTGGAGAGAAATGGGAGTGGGGCCTTTTGACTGGGAGGAGCGCCTCGCCTATTCGGCACCCGATGATGGGGCGCTCTACTTTGACAATGGTTTGTTGCTGTGTGCCGCGGCTGTGTGGCAGACGGGTGTTTCACCGGTGTTAGCGGTGAGTCGCGAGGATCTGCGCGCGCTATTTAGCGCCAGCGCTGTGGGGATGCCGTTAGTGATTTTGCCAGAGGATTGGCAGCGAGATGAGTGAGCTCTATGCGGGCTGTGCCGTTGCCGATATAACTCCTCCGCTCGGCATTTATATGGGAGGATATTGGGAGCGAAGTTCTCCTGCTACGGCTATTCGCGATAGGCTGTGGGCAAAGGCTCTCGTCTTTTCCTGTGCAGGGCAATCTTGCGCCCTCGTGGCGTTGGACCTCGTGGCAATTGGTGTGGATGAGGTCGGGCGCATCCGCGCGCGCATTTCCTCTGAAGTAGGTATCGCTGCCGAAGCTATTATGGTATGCACCTCGCACACGCACGCCAGCCCTTTGACTATGGCTTTTCGTGGCATGGGGGATATGGACCAGCGCTATGTGCAGTCTGTTGAGGACGCGGCTGTGAAGATCGTGCAGGAGGCGCAACAAGAGATGGAGGTGGTGGATTTGCACTATGCCCGCGTGCCGGTGCAGATCGGTATCAATCGCCGTCGAGAACGAGAAGGTGGCCGTGGGGAGAGGGGACACGTAGTTCCCTATGCCCATGTCGTGGTCGCCGAGGGCAGCGACGGCCTTCTCGCGGTACTCTTTAGCCACGCCTGCCACCCGCTGGTGTTGGGGGCCGCCAACTGCGAGATCAGTGGCGATTTTGCCGGTGCCGCCGCGCGTTATATAGAAAAGGAGTCTCGCTGTCCGGCACTCTTTGTCAACGGCGCCTGCGGCGATATTAACCCGCGCCATACCAATAGCAGTTTCGCCGAAATGGAAGCACTCGGGGCCGAGTTGGGAGCAGCTGTAGTGGACGCATTGACGGCGCTCGAACCGCTGTCGGCAAAAGAGCTGAAGTGGAGCCTGCGCTTGCTGCAACTGCCGCTGTATCCACCGCCGCCGCGTCTGCGTGCAGAGGTGGAGCGTTTCGTTCTGAGGCTGAAGGCCGCGGCTCATTATGCGTTGGCTAGTAGAAGAGGCCATATCGGGCCTAGGCGCGTGGCCCGCGCGCGCCTAGCGTGGGCGGATGAGGCCTTGGCGCAGCGTAGTATGTCTGCGACGCAGGAATTTTCTTTGCAGGCTTTGGCGCTGGGACCGCTGGTGTTGTTGGGTATGGAGGGAGAAATCTTTGCGCGCTATCAGCTGGACATTGAAGCTGCGGCGGAGCCTACGCTCGTGTGCGGGTATGCCAACGGTTGTATTGGTTACGTGCCGACGGCCGACGAGTATGCGCGCGGCGGCTATGAGATAGACGAGGCATACAAGGTATATCCAAGCGTGCGCATGATTGCACCTGAGAGCGAGGGCCTCATACGGGAAGCTGCCGCCGATCTATTGGCCGAATTGCGCACCAACCTTTAGTCTGCCGTAAAGAAGCGGGCATCTGTGCCGCCTTCGCCAATGCGAAGGGATACGCGTTTTCCGCAGCGTGGGCAGGCGCCTTTGTAGGCAGTCTTTTCCTTGTTGGCATAGACTCGTGAATAAATATTACAACATTTGAAGTGTACGCCGAGAAATTTTCGTCTTTCCATTTTCCTTGCCTTTCGATCAATATAGAAGTGCCTTTTATTAACTGTCAAGTGTCGGTTGCATGCACCTACACCATTTCGCATTTTTACGGTTCTTTCATCTAATTGGCTGTTATGGAAAATTTAAAAAAATCACTGGAAGGCCTTTATGCACAGGTGCCGGCTACGCGCTGCGCCGGCACAGGTGAATGCTGCGAGCTAACATCTCGGGAATACGATGATCATTACGCGACGATGTTCCCACTCTTTCGGGCAGAGTACGTGCACATTGTCGATTATGTGAAAACATCGATGCCAGAGGAGCGCGGTCGCGAGTTGCTGGCTTTTACGGAAGAGCGCCCGCGCCGTTGCCCCTTTCTGGGGGCCGATCAGGGCTGTACTATTTATCCCGTGCGGCCGTTGATTTGTCGGACCTATGGCGCGATGAATCCGGTCTCGATTGCGCGCGAAGAGCAGCGCAATGCTGGAATAGTGCCGGCCCGTTGGATTCGCGATTTTGCGCGTCGCGAAGGAGGAATGGTCTGCCCGCGCGTGGCCGTACTCGAACCTGAAAAAGTAGAGGCACATGCGCGCAACGTGATCGATGGCACCTACGAGCGCGAATTGGAGCGCCTAAGTGCTGAAGTCGAAGTGGGAGATGATGAGCGCCGTGATATATTCTATCGCGCGAGTGGTAAGGCAGAGTGGCCGCTGCGCTGGAGTTGGGGAGGGTATAATACGGTGCGTTTCGCGCCAATAAAATGGCTGCGCGAGCGCTTTGCCGAATATTGGCAAAAGGCCGTGTTGCCCGATGCCGGTTAAGAAGGGG
>Ga0055584_100005853_pt1 | contig 12047 bp, 11 predicted proteins | sample OSDHelmetaG_FD_58716 | JGI IMG/M metagenome (GOLD analysis project Ga0055584, IMG submission 58716) | Pelagic marine sediment microbial communities from the LTER site Helgoland, North Sea, for post-phytoplankton bloom and carbon turnover... | ecosystem: Environmental > Aquatic > Marine >... | reverse complement strand
CTGGTGGAGGGAAAGTTGGGATCGATGAGCCACGATCCGACAACAGCTCGTTCAGCCAGAACATTGACGGTTTCGCGGACCCCCAACCATCGTTCTATCAACTGGGTGGCGACCGAGGCCAGGACGCTCGCCGCGAACAGACTGACCAGCAACCGCCAGTTGCGTCGCCAGATGACGAGAAGCAGTACGGCCAGAGGAAACAGGGTCGCGAGGAGTTGCGCGGTAGCGATGACGCCATGCTCGATCTCGTCGGGTAGGCGACTGACCGCCTCGACCACGTCGCTCTCCACACCGCTGAGCGTTTCCTTGGCGACGGTGGCGAGCAAGAGTCCAATGACGAGAAATCCAAGGCCGACGAGCACGCGGAGGATGTCACCTGGAGAGAACCTTCTCCGAATCGGTGGCGGCGCCGGGAGGAGCGGTTCATTCATGGCTTGACCTCGCGACATTCCGCTGCCTCACTTCTGCTCTGAGTTCGTCATCGTCCATTCCATGAACGTCGCCAATTCTGACGGGCGACGCGTCGTCGAGCCCGAGAGATCGTCATGATAGCGCCGCTTCCGAGTCGCTCCGAAGCCCGCCAGGTCATCGCGGGTTTCACCTCTGATGCAGTCGCAACGCAGGAGCGTAGTGGGACGGATCACGATCCCGTAGCTCCGGTCAGGTCGGCCCGCGATTCGCTCCAATCGAAACTTCTCATGACTCATCGGAGCGGACACTTTGCATCAGGCGAACTCCCGAACATCGTCTTCATCTTGGTCGACAACACCGGTTGGGGAGACTTTGGTGTGTATGGCCGACGCACCGCCACTCCGCACATCGATTCGCTGGCCACTGACGGGGTCCATTTCGATAACTACACCGTCGAGAGCCAGCGCACGCCGACGCGTGTTCGCAAGTCTCATCGGCCGTACCGATCTCGTCCCCACCGATCGTCCAATCGACGGCATCGACACGTCGAAGTTCTTGCTCGGAGATGATGACGGAACCGGGCGGACCACCGTTCTGTTCTACGGCCCGACGGTGAACTCACGTCAGCCAAGTGGCGCGACATCAAGGTTGTCTTTCGCTACTCCCTCGGTATTGACCAACCAATCGTCACCTCGCAACTACCGATGGTGTACGACTTGAAGTTCGATCTGGGCGAGGAAGTGAACCTGCTGGCATACAAGCTCGATATGGGTTGCATGTACGCGCCAGCGCTTCACCACATCGCAGATTTCCAGCAAAGCATCGCGGAATTCCCAAACATCGCACCAGGCGCCGACTTCAACGGCCATGACAACTAGTACGGCCAAGCCAGAGCGACAGGAGAGCGCGTGCCGCGTGCTCGAACAAGGTTGACCGATCCGACTGCGGGGCGCATGCTCAACTGAGGACTCTGGCGCCGGAGACTCTTGCTTCACTGTTCGCTTGAGGATCAGACTCAATGCGCGTTGTAGCTGTTCTATTACTCGGGACCGTGGTCTTCTTCGCCTGCGGTGGATCCGATGAGACGGAATCCTCGCGGGCAGCGACGACTGCGGGCGCCGTCTCAACTACTACGGCGATCGTCTCGACTAATACGGAGGCGGCCTCGACGACCCCTGCACCCACGACCACTACCGAGCTGGTCGCCACGACAACAACGATTTCTGTCGAGCGTCTCGCAGCAGCAGCAGCGGTAGGAGACATGGTGGCCGGTGAAGAACTCTTCAACGAGCCACTCGATGGAATCACCCATTCGTTGTCGTGTTCGTCGTGCCATACGGTCGACGATCAGCCAGCTAGGAACCCGACGTTCATTGGAATCAGCGCGGCGGCCGCAGACCGAATCAGCGGGATGTCGGACGTGGACTACCTGCGCGAGTCGATCGTGGATCCTTACGCGTTCAAGGCGGAAGGCGAATGGCTCTCGGCGGCGATGCCATATACGTACGCGGACTTACTCTCCGAAGACCAGATCGACGACGTGATCGCGTACCTGCTCACTCGGTAACGAAAGGCAGCACCCCCAACCATCGAAGATTGGAACCGCTTCGAGAAGTGGCTGAACTCTGCATCGGGACTCCTCGATCTCTCCAGATCTGCAACAAGATCAACGTCCCGTCACGCAAATCATCGGCCATTGACGGAAGAAGGTACATCCCTCACTTGAAAGGTACATCCCTCAGTTGAAGGGAACCCCTCGACATCGCTGGCCCCAGACGACCGACGAGCGGACTCTGACCTCACTCAGTCGAACCGTATTCCCACCGTTCCCCAGCCGATGGATCGGGACCATGACGAAACCCGACACCTCTACGAACTCTCCGACACACAGCTTGCCGCCATCGACGCACTCGTTTCTAGCTCGGGCGAGCAACCTTCGTCGTGGCGCAACGGATGGGACTGGGGTCGGTCGAGGATGCAATCGAACTGTCCCGCTCAAACCATCCAGTGGCAGGCTTCGATAGCCCACGTCGTGAGCCTCACCAGAGATCGGGTCGGTCGAGGGAAACCGCCCATGACCTCGCCTGTTCCGAGCCGGCAACCCATGGAGGTCGAGCGTGTGCGAAGGCCTCGACCGATGTCCGAACCTCTGGCGAGAACCGACCGACGTCGTTCGAAACATCCCGATCGGTTCCGACGATCCACGCGAGCGAGGGCGACCACTCGACGATCGCCACATCGCGCTGCGGTGCCGTCGGTCTCCGCGTTGCGATATGAACGCCATTGGAGTCGAACAGGAAACTGTCGCCCGCCTTGCCGGTCAACGCCACCTCTTGGACCCCACCGAGACGGCGCCGGCAGTACCCGAGCGTGACCCGATTGGTTCGGAATCTCGTGAGCGAATGTTTGATCGCATGCGATCCGACGACGAACCGCATCGGCTGATCCTCGGGCCCGATGTCGCTCAACAGGACATACAGCTTCAGACGTCGGTCCCACATGTCGTGGTGCCAGCGGAACTGATGATCGTAGGACGAGGCGCTCGGGAGATATCTCATGGCCATGACGCGTTGGAGGTGTGCCTGGCGGCCGAGATAGGCACTCGCGAGCTCGACCAACGCCGGTTCACTCAGGACTTCCAGCATCTGGGGTGCGTAGGCGAGAAAGTCGTTACAGGTGTAACCGTCCTGTGGCATTCGATAGTTGCGATCGAGATAGGCCGGAGCGCGCGTCACCATGTCGCGGTCGGCCTCCTCGACAAAGGAGTCAACTCCGAGGCGAAGGCGGGAAACCTGTTCTTCGGTGATTCGCCTCCACGGCGCCCACCCGTCGCGCTCGATCTGCGCGCGCGTCGCCTCGACGTGCCGATCGAGTCGGATGTCCAGATCCCGGCGCCGATGCCGTTCCTGACGGACCTCGTGAGCCAACCACGGTGGGAGCGATCCCCAATCGACCGACGCACCGATGTCCGTGGTGGCGAGGAGTGCTGCTGCGGTTTCGATGTCGCGTCGTCGTAGCGCCTGCGTGAGCTCATCAGAACCGGGGAGACGCGACCGTGAGGCCGGCGCCAAAATCCTGTTGATGTTGTCTCTCAGCCAGATACTCGGGTCGCCATTCCAGATCGGTGCTATCCGACGTCAGATTCGGGCACGGGTAATGCTCAGGTCCACTGCGACACCCACTCGAGCAAGCGACTCGCCCGCGAGCTGATCGTGAAGTCGGCCGATGCTTCCAAGGCACGAGCACCCATCTCCGCGCGTTTCTGCGGGTTTGTCGACAACGTTCGAATCGCAGCCGCCACGTCGTCCGACCTCTGCGGATCCACGAATATCGCGAAACTCTCGTCTGCGATCTCACGCATGAACGGTCGATCGGACAGCACGAGCGGAAGCCCGACCGCCATGGCCTCGAGGACGGCATTCGAGCATCCCTCCGCCAGAGATGGAGCGAGGAAGACATCGGCTGCCTGGAGGTAGTGCCGAACCTCGTCGTGCGGTACCGCCATCGCCCGAAGCACCGCGGGGCCCTTGGGTGGCCTCGGCCCCGTTCCGATGAAGAGGCCTGCCGACCCGTGAACGGTCGCCAACGCGTCGGCGGCCACCTGCACACCCTTCGCCTCCACGTGACGAGCGACGGTGACAGTGATCATCGCATCGCCCGGCAGGTCCAATCGGGCTCGCATATCGGTGGACTCGCCGGGCCGAAACAGCGAGTGGTCGACACCGTTTCGCAGCGTCAGGATACGGTCGCTGGCGACGCCGAAGTCGTCATGCACGAGTTCGGTGAGCTCATCGGAGACCGTCACGATGCCGGTGAACAGCTCGAGCTCCTTGCGAACCACAGCGGAGGACTTCGCGGCGAACCAACGTTGTGTCTCCGATTCGCTGATCTCCACGAATGACGGACGCTGGAATTCGACGCCGAGAGCGGCGGCCGCCTCACCAGCCGGCTGAAGGAACTGCCCGAAGAACCAGTCCGGTAACGGCCTGCGAGTCACGATGGACCGGGCGGCACGTCTCCACCCGTGGTGGCTGAGCCGCCGCCTTGTGCGACGGAACGGTGCTGTCACCCCGGGAGAGAAGTAGCGGGGGTGCACTGCCCGAAGGCCAACGCCTTGCTCGAGGGGCTTGGCATCTCGGAGAACGCGCACGGGAGCGATGACCTCCACCCCAACACCCTGTCGCTGAACCTCGCTCCAGAATGTCGCGACGAACGTTCCGCTCCAGGCGGCGCTCCGGCGTGGATAGCTCGTGGTCAACACCGTTGCTCTCGTCACGAGTCACGATCTAGCCATACGAGCAGGTCGGTGTCGACCCGGGCCTCGGCATCGGCGCGAGAGAGGCGGCTGCCGCCGTCGGGGACCAGCGCCCAGATTGGCTCCATGGCCGCGGTCCCGCCGAACTCCCTCATGCTCCTGGCGAGGAGGAGGGCCTGGAGCGCGACCGGACCAGGGACTGCCATGGTTACGAATGTCACCTGCTGCACGACTCCTCCAGAGTGCCCGTCGACCCCATTCTTGCCCATTTTGGAGGGGGTGTCTCGCTCATACCCCGCCGCGACGTTCGCCGCGCTACGCTCCCGTCTCGGAGGTCCCGGAAATGCGTGTCGCGGTCATCGGCCTGGGTTACGTGGGCACCACAACGGCGGCCTGTCTGGCGGCCGACGGCCACGAGGTCGTCGGCGTCGACGTGAACCCACTCAAGGTCGCCATGATCGGCCGCGGCGAGTCACCGATCGTCGAGGACGGGATCGCCGAGCGGCTCTCCGGGGCGGTCGACGGCGGCCGGTTGCGTGCCACCGGGTCAGCTGCCGACGCGGTCGCCGGGACCGAGATTTCGCTCATCTGTGTCGGGACCCCGTCGCGTGCCGACGGCAGCCTCGATCTGGAACACCTGCTGGCCGCCACCGAGACGGTGGGCAAGGCGCTCGCCGGATCCGACCGGTATCACGTGGTCGCGGTGCGCAGCACGATGCTGCCCGGCTCCCTGGTAGAGCAGGTGATCCCCGTCCTGGAGCGGTCCAGCGGTAGGCGCGCGGGGGCCGGCTTCGGGGTGGCCGTCAATCCCGAGTTCCTGCGCGAGGGGGATGCGGTCGAGGATTTCACCAACCCCCCCTTCACGCTGATCGGGCAGTACGACGAGCGCTCGGGGGCAACCGTGGCCGGTCTCTACGGGCGGATCGAGTCGCCGTTGGTGCGGACCGAGGTGAAGGTCGCCGAGGCCGTCAAGTACGCCAGCAACATCTTCCACGCGCTCAAGATCTCGTTCGCCAACGAGATGGGAGTCCTCCTGCAGAGCCTCGGGGTCGATCCGTTCCCGGTGCTCGACATCTTCAAGATGGACACCAGCCTCAACATCAGCCCGGCCTACCTCCGCCCGGGCTTCGCCTTTGGGGGGTCGTGCCTTCCCAAGGACCTGCGGGCTGCCCTCCATGCCGCCGAGCTCAACGACCTCGACCTGCCCGTCCTGGGTGCCATCCTGCCCGGCAACGAGGCCCATCTGGCCCGCGGCGTCGAGATGATCGTGGCGGCCGGCAGGAAGAAGGTGGGAATCCTCGGGTTCTCGTTCAAGGCCGGTACCGACGATTTGCGGGAGAGCCCGCTGGTGGCCCTGGTCGAGACGCTGGCGGAGCAGGGCTTCGACCTCCGGATCTACGACAAGGACGTGTCGCTGGCGCGACTCGTGGGTGCCAACAAGGAGTACATCGAGACGGCCATCCCCAACATCGCCTCCCTCCTGTCCGACGACCTCGGTCAGGTGGTCGACCACGCTGAGGTGCTGGTCATCGGGAACGCCACACCCGAGTTCGCTGCGATCGCCGACCGGGCCGGCCCCGACACGATGGTCATCGACCTGGTCCGGATCCGCGACGACGTCGAGGGCTTCGGGCCGGGCTACCGCGGCATCTCGTGGTGACCGGATGAGGATCCTCGTCCTGGCGCCTCGCTTCCCCTACCCGCTCGACAAGGGTGACCGGCTCACCGTGTTCAACCTGGTCCGCCACTTCTCCCGGCGCCACGACGTGGCGCTGGTGACCTTCCTGGAGCCGGGCCAGGATCCCGAAGACCAGCACCATCTCGAGGATGCGGCCGATCGCATCGACACCGTGCGGCTCGACTCGCGCCGGGCCCACATCCGCGCCCTGGTCGGGATGCTGCGCGGCAGGCCGCTGCAGGTGGGCTACTACTCGTCAGCGGGCATGGCCCGCAAGGTCGCCGCGGTGATCGAGGAGTTCCGACCCGACATCGTCTATGCCCACACCATCCGGATGGCCCCCTACCTGGCAGACGACGACCGCAGACCCAAGGTGCTGGCGATGCAGATCTCGATGCGACTCAACTACGGGCGGCTCGCCCGCGTGCACAAGAACCTGCTGCGGCGCCTCGTCTACTGGGTCGAGGCCTGGTGGGCGGGACGGTATGAGCCGAGGATCGCCCGCCGTTTCGACCGCTGCCTGCTCATCTCCGAACGCGATGTGGCAGCCCTGGGGTTGCCCCGCCCCGAGAACGTCCTGATCAACCCGCACGGTGTGGACTTCGATTTCTTCGCGTCGTCGGATGCCGCCGAGGAGGACGGGAGCCTGGTGTTCACCGGGAACATGGCGTATCCGCCCAATGCCGACGCCGTGCGGTGGTTCGTGGAGGACATCCTCCCGTTGGTGAGGGATGCGGTGCCCGGGGCCCGGCTGACGGTGGTGGGGGCCGACCCGCTCCCCGCGGTGCGGGAACTGGCGGCCGCGGACGGGGTTGAGGTGACCGGCCGGGTTCCCGATCTCCGCCCCTACCTGGACCGCGCCCAGGTGGCCGTCGATCCGCTACGTGTGGGGGCCGGGTTGCAGAACAAGATCCTGGAGGGCATGTCGATGGGGGTGCCGATGGTGGTGACCGCGATCGCCAACGAGGGGATCGGCGCCGAACCGGGACGTCATCTGCTGGTGGCGGACACCCCGAGGGAGTTCGCGGACGCGGTGGCCGCCCTGCTGCGCGACCCGGGCCGGCGGGCCACGATGGGTGCCAACGCCCGCACTTTCATCGTCGAGCAGTGGTCGTGGGAGAAGCACTTCGACGATCTCGAACGCGAGATGTACTCGTTGGTCGCCGGGGGGCACGGCGAGGATAGCCACGGCGACGGTGAAACATGACTGAGTGGACGCTGGCCATCGTCACGCCGACGCTGAATGAGGCCCACAACCTTCGGGGCCTCAAGGCATCGATCGACGCGCTTCGGGACGAGGTCGACGTAGAGCTGATGACGGTGATCGTCGACACGGGGAGTGACGACGGCTCGCCCGACGTCGCGAAATCGCTCGGGTTCGACATCGTCGTCGTCAGTCCGGATTCCAACATCCCAATCGCCCGAAACATCGGAGTCCGATCGTGCGAGTCGACCCATCTCGCATTCATCGACGCCGATTGTCGGCCGCATCCGGGTTGGCTTCACGGAGCGTTCAGCGCTCTCGACGACGACGAGTTCATGGTCGGTGGTTGGCCCACGAGATGCCCATCGCCCCCGACCTGGGTCCAACGTGCGTGGCAGGCCCATTCGGACGCGCGGATCGGGTCGTACGACATCGACGAGAAAGGCAAGGTGCATACAGATGATGTTCGCCGCCTCATCACGACGGCCAACATGGTGCTGACCCGGGCGGCTTTCGACCGACTCGATGGATTCGACGAAGCGCTCGCCACCGGATCGGACACCGAGTTCGTGTATCGGGCGCACAGGGACGATGTTCTGATCGTCGGCGTACCGGCGATGTACACCGTTCACGAGGGCGAGCCTGCCACTCTTCGTGACTTCTTCCGACGCCAGCTGTGGAACGCCAACCCGCGTGCCTACCGCGGCGACGGCAAGCAGCGACATGGGCGGAACCCGGAGATGTTCACCCGAGCGTTCGGTGCAGGCATCGCTCTTGGCCTGCTCGGCACGGGAATCGAAACGAGACGCGGACGGGCCTGGCGCGCAGCGGCTGCTTGGGCCCCCTTGATCGGGGTGGTGACCGGACCCGCCATGCGAACCGCATGGCGATCGGGTCGTCTCCAGCTCACGCCAAGTCTCGCTGCTGTCTACGGCGCGTACGGGATGGCGCGTGCGCTGAGGTCTGCTGGGTACCGATCCAACTATCGCAGCTGGCGAAATCGAACTCGTTGATCTTCCATCACCGCCGTTCCGAGCGGAAGCGAAGGCCAACCGCGTCGTAGACCTCGCGGTGACGTCGGGCGACCTGCTCCCAGTCGTCGAAACTCGATCCGTGCGCCTGGGCGCCAGCACGAAGCCGTGCGAGACGTGCCGGATCGCTATCGAGAGACTCGAGGGTCTCGACGAGTTTGCCAGGACAGCTCGTGTCGACAATCAGTCCATCCCGATCATGGGCGATGAGTCCCGCAGCCGAGTCGACGTTCGCGACGACCGGACAACCCGATGTGAACGCTTCGTGCACGACGGTCGGTGCTGTCTCGATCGCCGAGGGGACGACGAGCAGGTCCGCAACCGCATAGAGGTCGAGAAGCGACTGCCGGGGCAATCCGTTCTCGAAGTCCGGGCCTCGGAAGGGGGGCTCTTCCACGACGACGACTCGGCCTCCGAGCTCGAGTCGCGCGACCTCCTCGGCGACCCGACCGCCCACGGTCGCTATGACCCACGTCCACGCCGAGGGTTCTTTAAGCGTCGCAGCCGCCGCGAGAGCGTCGTCGATTCGCTTCTCCGGTCGGTCGGCAGCGACCGTCAGCACAACCCGATCGGTCGTGACCCCGAGCCTCCTTCGCGTCTCGTCGCGATGCCGACGAGCCGCGTGCACCCGAGACCGGTCCCAACCGTGAGGGATCAGCCAGATCTGCTCCTCGTCTGCGCCGGCGGCCCGATAGGCGTCGACGACGCCAGGGCCAAAAGCGATAAGGCCATCGGCCCGACGCACGGTCGATTCGATTCGCCGCCTGATCTCGTGATCGAACTGCGGACCTCGCCCCTGTGCGACTCCAGCAATGTCGTAGATGTCGCTCCCGTGTGAACTCACGACGACGGGGACGCACAAATCGCGACGGATGACATCGATCATCGCCCACGCGAGCGGGTAGGCCGCGTGGAGGTGCCAAACCTGTGGCCGAAGGAGTCGTTGCAGAAGCGCCACGCGCCACCGAAGACCCCTCCTGATCGATGCCGCACCGCCGCTGTCGGAGCCGTCGGCCACTGCAGTAGACCATGCCCGGCGCCACATCGGCACGCATCGATACGGCAGATGTCGCGCGATCGAAACGGACGCGAGGTTCGGTACCACGGTGACATCGCAACCTGCGCGTTGATGCTCGATGGCCAAGTTGTGTATGACCATCTCGGCCCCACCGATGCGAGGCAAGTAGCCAACGGGCACGATCGCGATTCTCTTCATGACTGAAATCTCCGCTGCCACGCTGTCGATCGCCTAGTGGTAACGCGGCTCCAAACCAGTTAACACTGTAAGACGTGCGGACTCAGCGTGTTCTCAGTACGGGTGGGGGTGTTTTCGAGATCACCGCCGGATCGCGCGTTCACCAGTATGCAGAGATGTTCGTGCGCGTTGCCAGCGTTGTGCTCCTCGTCATCGTCGGGACGAACGCCACAGCAGCCCTGGATCTCTACGGAACTCCGACCTTCGAGCTGGCGCTGCTCGTAATCCTCGGCGGCGTCATCGGCCGCGGAGGAGTGCGCACGCTCGCCTCACAGTTGCCACCCAGGGCGGTCGGCGCCACGTATCTGCTCCTGGCGACCTACGGCCTGGTGAGAATCGTAGGGGGCCGCCTCAGTAGAGTAGATCTACCGACCGCTGCCTTTGCTGACTCATGGCTCAAATACATGTTGGTCGTCGCCGCTTTGATCCTCGCGACGACAGACCGTCGCCAGGCCCATCTGCTCGCCGGAACCGTGGTCGCGTCGATCGCAATTCTCGCCGGTCCTGCGCTGTTCCAGCATCTCACCGGCACATACTCCTTCGAGTGGTTCGGGCTCGCACAAGTCGACCGCGGATTCATCGAGCGGGTCGAACGACTTCAGATCGCTGGCCCGTTCGGCGACCCGAACCCCCTCGTCATGTGGCTGATCACGGCGCTACCGATCGCCGCGTCCTACACGCTTCGCACCCAACGAGCCCTGGTGCGGCGGTCGAGCTTTCTCCTGAGCGCGCTCGCCGTCGTGACGGTGATCGCCACCCAGAGCCGGCAGGGCCTCATCGCGCTCGTCGTCGTCGGTCTCCTCATCGCCCGATTCATCGGACGTCCATCGGCTCGAACAGCACTCAAACTTGGGGCCGCGATGGCGGTCGTCGTCATGGTGGTATTCGCATCGAATCCGACCCGATGGATCAGGCAGGTGGAGCGCATCGGCGAGGTGACGGCTGTGATCGGAGGCGACATCGACCCGAACACGTCGTCCGCCGGCTACGCCGGGACCTTCTGGGCCGGCCTCGACATGTTCGCAGATCACCCGGTGATCGGCGTCGGACACGGTAACTTCGCCGAGCTGTATCCCGAATACGTCACCCGCCGAGCCATCGACCAGAGCGGGAAGAGCAGGGCAGCCCACAACATGGTCGTCCATCTGCTCGCGGAGACCGGACTCGTCGGATTCACGGTCTTCTCTGCTGCCGGCATAGCCCTCGTGAGGGCGCTTTCTGGGGCCCGGACGACATTCCGACGGCTCGGCCTCGACGCCGAGGCCGACCTGGCAACTGCCCTCCTGGTCGCGTATTCGGGTTGGCTCGTCGTCGGCTTGTTCCAGGGTCTGTACCACTCCGAGCAGTTCATTGCTCTCGCCGGGCTCGGTCTGGGTCTCGCGGTACTCGCGTCCAGGGAAGAGACGCAGGCTCGCGAGCGGCAGGAGGCGTCGACGGCCCCATGAGCGCCGGGGCAGATCCGTGCGACTCATGGCAGCCCCGTCGATACGTGCAAACATAGATCGTTGTGCGACTCAATCACGATGACGATGTGGGCGACCCGACGGTGGCAGCGGTAGTCATCGTCCGCAATGGATCCAAACGACTGCTTCGCGCCATCGAGAGCATCCGACGACAGACGCATCCGGTTGACCAGCTCGTCATCGCCGTCGATCCATCGACCGACGACACCCTTGCGATCGCCCGCCGAGTCGGCGGTGCCGAGGTGCTGGAGCCATCGCACGAGTCGGGAATCGCCAATGCCCGGAATCGCAGTATCGCGGCATGCCAGACCCGGTGGGTTGCCTTCCTCGACCACGACGACATCTGGCGCTCTGACAAGATCGAGCGTCAGCTCACGCTCGCTGAGGGGTCGGGAGCCATGGTGTGCACGGGGTTGATTGCACTGTTCGCCGAATCTGCAGAGGCCGTCTCTCCCCAACTTCGCGATCGGCTCGACCTCCCGCCGCGGCTCGGCCTGACGCCCAGCGCCATCATGGTTCGGAGGTCGCTCTTCGACCAGATCGGCGGGTTCGACCCGTCGATGGAGATCGGGTGCGATTCGGACTGGATCGCTCGCGCCGACCGGGCGCGCTGGGCGACCGTCGACGATGTGGTCGTCGACAAGGAACTCCATGAGTTCAACATCTCCACGGACACCGCGAGGAATGGGAGAGAGATGTTGCGTTTGGTGCGGCGGCATCTCGAGCGCCAGCGAAACCGAGGGGGCTGAT
>Ga0055584_100005850_pt1 | contig 12049 bp, 13 predicted proteins | sample OSDHelmetaG_FD_58716 | JGI IMG/M metagenome (GOLD analysis project Ga0055584, IMG submission 58716) | Pelagic marine sediment microbial communities from the LTER site Helgoland, North Sea, for post-phytoplankton bloom and carbon turnover... | ecosystem: Environmental > Aquatic > Marine >... | reverse complement strand
TTCGTCACGAAGTAGGGATCAGATGTTCACAACGGGCTTCAAGTTCTTCTTCGGCATCGGTGTCGCTTTGGCGACCGCCGGTGTCCTCTACGGCTACACCTCAGGTGGCAACCACATGGGCCCCGTGTCGCTGGGCTGGAAGGGCGGGGTCGGCGAACACGTCGGCTACGGCCTCCTCGTCGGCCTCGGAGTCACCGCGATGGGTACGGCACTCACGCTGATCTTCTTCCGCGACGCCGACCCGGCCGATCAGGCCGACTACATGGGTGTCGACGACATTGCCCCGACGCAGCCGGTCACCGGCAGCCACTGGCCCATCGTGGCCGCCTTCGGTGTCGGCACCATGGCCGTGGGCCTGGTGCTCAACACTGCGGTCTTCGTCACCGGGCTCGTCATCGTCGCGATTGTCGCCGTGTCATGGACCATGGATGCATGGGCCGACCGAGCCACGGGCGACCCCGTAGCCAACCGGGCCTTGCGCAATCGAATCATGGCTCCCATCGAGATCCCCGCCGCTGGTGCGGTCGTGGTCGGTCTCGGCGTGCTGGCCATCTCGCGCATCCTGCTGAGCAGCTCGAAGCTCGGCGCGGTCATCGTGGCCGGCGTGGTTGCCGTGGTGATTCTCGGCATTGGCGTCCTTGCGGCCACTGATGCCTTCAAGTTCAACCGTCATGTGGTCGCCGGGCTCAGCCTGGTGGTCGCTGTCGCCGTGCTCGGCGGCGGTGTCTGGGCGGTAGTCGAGGGCGAGCGCGAGTTCGAACCCCACGAAACCCACGGTTCGGAAACCCATGACGAAGCAGACGAGGATCATGGCGACGACGAATCGCATTCAGACGACGGTGATGAAGACGCCGAACACACTGACGGAGACACAGACGGTGAGTGACATGTTCAAGTTCCGGCGCCGGCTTCCCGGCGCAGGCGTGGTCGCCATGCTCGGTCTCGTGCTCGCGGGCTGTGCCGGCGACGCTGAGCTCGACACGCTGAAGCCCGAGAGCGGCACGGCCGACGAGATCTACGACCTCGCCTTTTGGGTGTTCATCATCGCCGGCGTCGTGCTGGTGGCCGTCTGTGGTGCCGTGCTCTGGCTCGCGGTGAAGAACCGGGTCAGCTCCTACGAGGGCGACGAGGAGTTCCCCGAGCAGATCTCCCACAACAATGCCCTCGAGATCACCTGGACGATCGTGCCTGCTGTCGTCTTGGCCATCGTTGCGGTCTTCACGATCATCGTCCACGTCTCGATCAACCGCGACGAAGCCGCCGCCGTTGAGATCCAGGTCGACGGCGAGACACGCGTCTGGGACCCGACCATCGTGGTCGTGGGTCAGCAGTGGTGGTGGGAATACCGCTACTACCTCGATGCCGGCGATCTCGACGCGTCGATGCTCGACGACCCGAGCAACCTGCCCCCGGCTGACATCGTCGCGTCTGGCCAGTTCGCCATTCCGACCGGCGTCGAGGTCGATCTGATCATCACCTCGCGAGATGTCATCCACTCCCACTGGATTCCGCGCCTCAACGGCAAGCGTGATGCAGTGCCGGGCCGATTCTCCCCGTGGAAGATCGAAGCCGATGATCCCGGCGTCTACTTCGGCCAGTGCACCGAGTTCTGCGGCCTTTCCCACAGCCGGATGCGCATGCAGACCATCGCGATGACCGAGGCCGACTTCCAGGACTGGATCGACATGCAGATGTCGCCGGCCACGTTCGACGCTGAACTGCAGCCCTATGTCGACTCCTATCGCGAAGCCGGCGCCGGTTCGGTGCCCGACGACGCGAGTGCGGCGCTTCGTGGTCTCGATGTGTTCGTCACCCAGTGCGCCTCGTGCCACCTGGTCGATGGCCTCAACGATCTCGACTACGACGGCGCGGAAGTCGTCTCCGGCTCCGCCCCGAACCTGACCCACCTGGCGAACAACACCACCTTCGCCGGCGGCATCCTCAACCTCTACAACGACGAGGACGGCTCGCTCAACCGCGACGACCTCGCCGCCTGGATCCGAGATCCCGACGCGATCAAGGCGAACTTCGCCGACAATCTCGCCGACGGTGAGCTGCCCAGAGGCATGCCGGACCGCAACCTGACCGAACGACAGATCAATGACGTGATCGCATTCCTCGAGACGTTGGGCCCCCGCCCGACAGATGAGCGCATTGCGGCCACGGAGGTGGAGTGAGATGGCGATCATCGAAGAACCCCTCGCCCTGACATCGGGCGAAGCCGCCACCGCCGAGCGTCCGCTCGGTGGTCTCACGCGACCCCAGGGTGGCAACGGCTGGCGTGACTGGTTGAGCACCGTCGATCACAAGAAGATCGGCATCATGTATGGCGTTTCGGCGATGTTCTTCTTCGTCGTGGGCGGCATCGAGGCCCTGCTGATCCGTTGGCAGCTCGCAGCCCCCGAGGGGCAGCTGCTGTCGGCCGAGGTCTACAACCAGGTCTTCACGATGCACGGCGTCACCATGGTGTTCCTGTTCATCATGCCGCTGGCTGCGGCCTTCGCGAACTACCTGATTCCGCTCCAGATCGGCGCGCGAGACGTGGCGTTCCCTCGTCTCAACGCCCTGTCGTTCTGGATCTGGATCTCAGGCGCGATCTTCCTCAACAGCTCATGGATCGTGGGCGGCGGCGGCGCCGACTGTGGTTGGTTCTGCTACTCGCCCAACAGCGGTCTTGCGTTCTCCCCGAGCCACGGCGTCGACTTCTACGCCATCGGTCTGCAGATCGCCGGTATCGCTTCGCTGCTCGGTGCGGTCAACCTGATCGTGACGGTGCTCAACATGCGTGCGCCCGGCATGAGCTTGTTCCGCATGCCCATCCTCACCTGGATGCTGCTGGTCACCCAGTTCCTGCTGCTGTTCGCCCTGCCCGTCATCACGGTGGCGCTCTTCCTGCTGATGTTCGACCGGCTGTTCGATGCGCAGTTCTTCAATCCGGCGACCGGCGGTGATCCACTTCTGTGGCAGCACTTGTTCTGGATCTTCGGACACCCTGAGGTGTACATCATCATCTTGCCGAGCTTCGGCATCATCTCGGAGATCATCCCGACGTTCAGCCGCAAGCCCATCTTCGGCTACTCGTTCATGGTGTTCTCGGGCATCGCCATCGGCTTCATGGGCTGGGGCGTGTGGGCCCACCACATGTTCGTCTCCGGCATCGGCCCGTTCTCCGTGGCGGCGTTCTCGCTGTCCACGATGTTCATCGCCGTGCCGACCGGTGTGAAGATCCTCAACTGGCTCGCCACGATGTGGGGCGGAAAGCTGCTCTTCTCGACACCCATGCTCTTTGCCGTGGGCGCCGTCGCCATGTTCACCATCGGTGGCCTCTCCGGCGTCACCCACGCTCTGGCTCCGGCCGACACCCAGCAGACCGACACCTACTACATCGTGGCGCACTTCCACTATGTGATCTTCGGTGGCGGCGTGCTCGGTCTCATGGGCGGCCTCTACTTCTGGTGGCCGAAGATCTTCGGCCACATGCTCAACGAGACCTGGGGCAAGGTCCACTTCTGGATCATGCTCATCGGCTTCAACCTCACGTTCGGCCCGATGCACGTGCTCGGCTTGCAAGGCATGAGCCGCCGAATCGACACCTACTCACCGGGCTTCGGCTTCGAGCTGTGGAACATGGTCGCCACGATCGGCGCCTTCATCATCGCCCTGTCGGTGCTGGTCTTCTTCTACAACGTGTGGCGTTCACGCCGAGATGCGCCGAACCTGCCGGCACCGGGTCCCGACCCGTGGGACGCCCGCTCGCTCGAGTGGATGATCCCGTCGCCGACCCCGGAGCACAACTTCGACGAGGTCCCCGTGGTCGAGAGCGAAGACGAGTGGTGGCATCGCAAGTACGGCTACGACGAGAACAAGCGTGTCGTGCGCATCGCCACAATCGAGGAAGTGGCCCAAGACGGTTCGGCCGAGGGTGTTCACCTTCCGGCTCCGTCGTTCTGGCCACTGGTGTTGGCGCTCGGCCTGCCCCTCATCGGCTACGGCTTGATCTTCAACCTGTGGCTCTGCGTCCTCGGAGGCGCACTCACCGGTCTCGCGCTCTACTCGTGGGCTCTCGAGCCTGTCGACGATCCCGATGCCGACCACGGCCACGACGACCACCACGATGACGACGACGGTGGCGACGACGACGCCGCTGAGCCCGAAGCCGTCACTTCCGGCGCCGAAGGAGGCGAGTGATCATGGCAACCGCAACGATCGACAGCCCCGACACCCACGATGACCACGACGAGCACCATGCGACGTCCACCGGCATCTCCAACACCAAGTTGGCGATGTGGACGTTCCTGGGCTCTGAGTGTCTGCTCTTCGGCGGTCTGATCTCGACGTATCTGCTCTACAAGACGCGTCGCGGTCCGGGACCGGACAACACGGCGATCCCCACCGACATCTTCGACATTCCGTTCACCTCGGTGAGTTCGTTCGTGCTCCTCATGAGCTCGCTCACCATGGTGCTGGCGCTGTCGGCGCTCACCCGAGGCGACAACGCCGCCACGAGGGCCTGGTTGCTCTCAACAGCCATGCTCGGCAGTGTCTTCATCGGCGGTCAGGTCTATGAGTTCACCGGCTTCATCCGTGAGGGCGTGGGCTTCACCCACAACCCGGCAAGCTCGGCGTTCTTCACGCTGACCGGCTTCCACGGCGTCCACGTGAGCCTCGGCATCTTGATGCTGATGTCGCTCTACGTTGCGTCGAAACAGGGCAAGTTGACGCCCAAACACACCGAAACGGTCGAGATCGTCGGCCTCTACTGGCACTTCGTGGATGTGGTGTGGATCTTCATCTTCACCGTCATCTACCTGATCCCAGTCGACTGAGAGGGACCGACATGACTGACACCGTCACCGAAACTCACCTCGAGCACGACGAGGACCACGGCGCCCACGAGCACCCATCAGACTGGGTCTACATCAAGATCGCGCTGATCCTGGCGCTCTTCACCGGGATCGAAGTGCTCACGTACTTCGAATCCGCGCTGCCGTTCTTCGAGAACAACTCGGTCACCATCGCGACCCTCATGTTCTTGATGGTCGTGAAGTTCTATCTCGTGGCCACGTGGTTCATGCATCTGCGCTTCGACAACCCGATCTTCGGTCGCATGTTCGTCGCTGGACTCGTCCTTGCCACCGCGGTGTACTGCATCTTCCTTTCGGCATTCGAGTTCTGGGCCTGATGTCATGACGGCGAGTCTCTTCGCCGTGAACGTCTGGGCCTTCCAGGCCCACCCTGAGGTTTGGCTGTTGATCGGCGGCATCGTCGCCCTCGGCTACTACGCGACCCGTTCGATCGGTCCTCTCGTGGTTCCGGCGGGCCAAACGATTGTCACCACGTCACAGAAGCGGTTCTTTGCCGCAGGCGTGGTTCTGCTGTGGATCGCTGCCGACTACCCGATCCACGACATTGCCGAGGAATACCTCTACTCGGTCCACATGCTGCAGCACCTGCTCATCGCGTTCATGGTGCCGCCGCTGCTGTTGCTCGCCATGCCCGAATGGCTGGCCCGCCTGCTCGTCCTCGACGGCGGCGCCACCTCGAAGGTGTTGCGGGTCCTCACCAAGCCGGTTGTCGCCGGTGTGATCTTCAACGTCTTCCAGATCCTCACCCACTGGGCCGCCGTGGTGAACACGAGCGCCGAGAACGGTTCGTTCCACTACCTGATCCATCTCGGCGTGTTCTTCTCAGCGCTTCTGATGTGGTTCCCCGTGTTGGGTCCGCTGAAGGAAGTGCACCTCAGCGAGCCCGGAAAGCTGGTGTATCTCTTCTTGATGTCGATCGTGCCCACGGTGCCGGCCGGGTGGCTCACGTTCGCCGAAGGTGTCGTCTACGACGCCTACGACAACGACACCAACGTGTGGGGTATCAACCCAACCGACGACCAACAGCTCGCCGGGGCGATCATGAAGGTCATCGGTGGCTTCTACCTCTGGACACTGATCGCCATTCGGTTCTTCCGCCACACCGCCCGGCTTCGTCAGTCAGACCTCGACTCTCGCCGTACCCGCGGCCGGCTGACCTACTCCGATGTGGAGGAGGCGTTCGACGCAGCCGGAGAGCCTCCGGCCGAGGCGCCGATCCCCTGAGTCTGGCAATTTGTCGCTGTGGCAGCTGACCGAACGGGTACCGTTCTCGCATGCTCGACATCAAGCTGATTCGTACCGATCCGGAGGCCGTGAAGACGGCCATCGCGCGTCGGGGTGAGTCCACCACGTCGATCGACGAGGTCCTCCAGCTCGATTCCCGGGTTCGGGCGATCGGCACCGAACGCGACGACATCAGGGCCGAGGTGAAGCAGATCTCCAAGCAGGTCGGTGCGCTCCACAAAGACGGCAAGGCCGATGAAGCCGCCGATCTCCAGACGAAGAGCCGTGAGCTCGGCGATCGCGAGAAGGCGCTGACGGATGAGGCCGATGAGCTGGCCGGGCAGATCCGTTCGCTTCTGCTCAACGTGTCCAACATGCCCTCACCCGAGGCGCCCGACGGTCTCACCGAGGACGACAACATCGAGCTGCGGGTCGAGAACTTCGATCCGGGTAGCTATGCCGACCACCAGAAGGTGCCCCACTGGGATGTGGCCGAGCAGCTCGGCATTCTCGACGTCGATCGAGCGGTGCGCATGTCGGGTTCGATGTTCGTGATGTATCGCGGCGCAGGCGCCCGGCTCCTGCGTGCGCTGATCGCCTACGGACTCGACCGCAATCGCGATGCATTCGAAGAGGTGCGCCCTCCCACCGTCGTGAAGACCGAGACGATGATCGGCACCGGTCATCTGCCGAAGTTCTCCGACGACGCCTACCACCTCGAGCGCGACGACCTCTGGGCGATCCCTACTGCCGAAGTGCCGCTCACCTCGATGGTTGCGGGCGAGATCCTCGACGAGTCCGAGCTACCGATCCGGCTCATGGCCCACACCTCTTGCTTTCGTCGCGAGGCCGGTTCGGCGGGTCGCGACACGCGGGGCCTGCTTCGCGTCCACGAGTTCGACAAGGTCGAGCTCTATTCGTTCTGCACGCCCGAGCAGGCCCCCGACATGCACATGGAGATCCTGGCCAGGGCCGAGGGCGCGATTCGTGACCTCGGGCTCGCCCATCGGGTGCTCGATCTCGCGTGCGGCGACATCAGCGGCGCTGGCTCTCGCACCTACGACATCGAAGTCTTCGCTCCCGGCGCCGATCGTTGGCTCGAGGTCTCCTCGGTCTCGTGGTGCACCGACTACCAGGCGCGACGAGCCAACATTCGTTACCGGCCCGAGGGCGAGAAGGGCACCCGATTCGTGCACAGCCTCAACGGGTCGGGCCTCGCTGTCCCGCGGGTCTGGGCAGCCATCATCGAGACGTACCGTCAGGCCGACGGCTCGGTCCGCATGCCCGAGGTGCTCCTTCCGTACCTGGGCGACATGACCGAGATCCCGGCCCCTGGCTGACATGGCCGGTCGCGTGCGTCACCTCGACCCCGTCTACGCGGTCGAGCCGCTCGAACCGACACATCACGACCACCCGATGCGGACGGTCACCAACGAGATGGCAGCCGGCGGCGAATTCGCCGCCGCCGACGCTGAGGCAGTGCAGACGCTGTTCGACTCGATGGCCGGGGAATGGCACCGGCACGACGTGGCCGAGCGGCTCATTGCGCTCGAGGACGCGCTCCAGCGGTCAGATCTTCCCGCTGGCGTGCTCGTGGAACTCGGCGCCGGTACCGGCATCGGCACGAAGGTGATCGCCCGATTCCGGCCCGTCCACGCGGCGATTGATCTCTCGGCCGGCATGCTCGCCCAAGCACCACCCGGCCTTGCTCCGTGGACCCGTGCCGATGCGAGTCAGCTTCCCCTCGCCGACCGGTCGGTCGACGTGCTGGTCCTGCTCAACATGTTGCTCTTCCCCGCCGAGGTCGATCGGGTACTCGCGCCCGGCGGCGCTTTGGTGTGGGTGAATACCGTCGGCGAGGCCACGCCCATCCACCTGTCGCCCGAGGCCGTGGTCGATGCGGTGCCCGGTGAGTGGGTTGCGGATGCTTCACGCGCGGGTGCGGGCATCTGGTGTGTCGCTCGCCGCGCTGAGGTCGGTCAGGACTGACCCGACGGCAGCCGGTCGGTCACGTCCTTGATGGCCGGGGTGGTGAAGACCTCGTCGGCCCACTGATCGATCGCTTCGACGATCACGCGATCAGGAGCGGGAAGGTTGTCCATGGGCAGCGGCGCGACTTGGGCGCGGAGCCAGCCGACGAAGATCAGCTCCTCGAAGTACTGATCGATGTAGGGGACGATGCTGGCGCCCTGAGAGTCACCGAACATGTAGGTGGTCCCGGGGATCACCGCCCCATCGGCAACGGTCGATCGTTGCCAGATCAGCAGGCCCAACCCGAAGGTCTGTTTTTCGATGGTCAGCTCGACGTCGCGTTCGATCGCCGTGCCCATGATCGTGTCGATGTCGTTGCTCCCCAGGAACCTGGTCATGCCCTGCACGACCTCCTCAGGCTGGGACACGACCGCATCCGGCTCCCATAGCCCGGGAGAGAACCGCTCGATGAGCGCCTCCGCGACGCGGACGCGTCCCTGCGGACCCCAATGTGGGTCGCGTGGATAGAACGCGCCGAGCGGGTCGTCGTCGATCGCAGCGTTGACATCGAACCCCTGAGGATCGTCGCGCAGCGTGGCTCGGAGACGCTCCCGGGCGGCGTTGCTGCACGCAGGAGGCCGGTCGTGCGGCTCGAGAAGATCGTCGAGCCAGTACGCCTTGGTGAGGGGAACGAGATAGGTGAAGGCGTTCTCGGCGCCGTCCGGGACACGGGGAGCGACAATCGCATCGAGGGTTTCGCAGCTCACGTCGGTGAACGAGCGAGAGAAGAGCCAACCGTCATCGCCGACGGCGACCGCCTGGTTGCTCGCGTCGCCGAGCAGTCGGTAGTCGAGCTGATAGCGAGCCCACAAACCGGCGTCTTGCGACGGAGTGCGGTCGGCGAGCCAGGTGTCGATCTCGCGGTAGTAGTCGTCGTCGAGGAGGCGGCCCGGGTCCCACGACGGCGAGGTGGTGGCATTTCCGGGGAGCTCGTTGGGTCGGACACCGCTCGCCCACATGGCGCCAGGGACGAGCAGGAGGACGAGGACCCAAAGGCCCCAGCGGCGGTGAGGTGTCGACATATCCGACTCCCAAAAGTAGCGCGGTAATCGCGGAGGATGAAGGGCCGTTCAGCCCAACGTGAGACCGATCCACGCGACACCCACGCCGCCGATCACGGTCGCGAGTCCGTAGCCCACGGCCAGGAGCCGTCGAGACGACCAGAGATCGAGGAGCTCGACAAGCAGCGTCGAGAAGGTTGTCAACGATCCGATCGCCGCGACGCCGATGACTGTCTGTGTGGCCTCCGAAGATCCGCTGAGCCATCCGAGAAGCGCCGCACCGACCAGGTTCACGAAGAACGTGCCCGCTGGGCGCGGAAGTCGTTCGGTGGCCTGCCAACGCACGAGCGTTCCCGCTGCGGCGGCGACGAGGAACCCCACGACGATCACGCGCTCGTCCGCCCTGTCGCGGCACCGAGCCCGGCGGCCAACAGCCCGACGCCGAGGCTTGCGATCACCGTGAGTGCCGCATCGCCCTGGGAGCCGGCATCGAGATCACGGGCGACCTCGACCGCGAAGGTCGAGAAGGTGGTGAACGAACCGCAGAAGCCCACTCCGAGCAGGAGTCGGCGGGCTCTGCTGCCCCGCAACAACCCATGGACCACCAAGCCGAGAAGGAAGCCCCCGAGCGCATTCACGGCGATGAGCGCCCAGATTGCCTGGTCGGTGAGGTCCAGTGCCGCCCAACGCAAACCGGCGCCGGCGATGCCGCCGGCGGCGACGAGGATGGGCTTCGGTGGCTCCACGGCCGCACCGTAGGCTGACTACATGGACCTCGCAGCGATGCGCGAACAGTACGGCCTTGCGGGCCTCAACGAAGCCGACCTTGCCGCCACGCCCATGCGGCAGTTCGACGCATGGTTCGAGGCGTGGGCGTCGACGAATCCGTTCGATGCGAACCTGGCGACTCTGGCCACCGTGAGCGGCGATGGCTGGCCCTCGTCGAGGGCAGTGCTCGTGAAAGGGGCCGATGAACGAGGGTTCGTCTTTCACACCAATCGCAACTCGGCCAAGGGACGCGAGCTTGCAGCTTCCGGTCGAGCCGCGCTGACCTTCGTGTGGCGCGAGATCGAACGACAGATCCGGGTTGTCGGCTCGGTCGAGCATCTGCCCGAGGATGAGTCGGACGCATATTTCGCGTCGCGACCACGTGGCGCGCAGGTCGGCGCGTGGGCGAGTGAGCAGTCGGCCGAGATCAGATCTCGTACGGAGCTCGAAGAGGCCGAGGCCGAAGTGATCCGGCGATTCCCCGATGATGTGCCGCGTCCCCCACATTGGGGTGGCTATCTCGTGCGCCCGCATTCGGTCGAGTTCTGGCAAGGGCGACCCAACCGCCTCCACGATCGCCTGGAATACCGCAGAGGAACCGACGACCGATGGGACATCGTTCGTCTCGCACCCTGAGCTCAGAACTGGAAGTAGAGGAAGGGGCTGAAGGCGCCGGAGGCCGCGAGGATGAGGGCGACCGGTAGGCCGACGCCGAGGATGGCGACCCGGGCGCCCTGCGCGACTCGGTCGTTCGAACCGACGAGGAACGGACCCGTCGTGAACGTGGCCGGCAAGAACACCACCGCGCTCGCTGCCAGGAGAGTCAGCACCGCTCTCGTGGATGTCACGCGGGCAAGCGAACCGAGGCCGATGCCGTCGAGCGCGAACATCGACGAGAGATAGTCGCCCGCTTGTGAGAGCGATTCTGCTCGGAAGATCACCCAACCGATCACGACGATCATGAATGTGGTGGCGCGTCGGGCCACAGAGGAGGCTCCCGAAGCGAGGTTTCGGAGACCGAACCGTCGTTCGAAGAGCAGCCATCCGCCGTGGTAGGCACCCCAGACCACGAAGGTCCAGTTCGCGCCATGCCACAAGCCGGTGAGCAGAAAGACGATCATCAGGTTTCGGTAGGTCGAGTTCGCCGCCCCGCGGCTACCGCCGAGCGGGATGTAGAGATAGTCCCGGAACCAGTTGGACAGGGTGATGTGCCAACGGCGCCAGAAGTCGGTGACCGACGCGGCCGAGTAGGGCCGATCGAAGTTCTCGGGAATGGTGAACCCGAACATGCGGCCCAAGCCGATTGCCATGTCGGAGTAGCCGCTGAAGTCGAAGTAGATCTGCATGGTGTACGCGAGCGCGCCCACCCATGCGGCGCCGGTGGTCAACTCGTCGGCACCGAACGCGGCGTCGGCGATCACGCCGACGGCATCGGCGATCACCACCTTCTTGACGAGCCCGTGGGCGAATCGGATCGCTCCTTCGCCGAGCTGGTCAGCCGTGAAGTCGCGTTCTCGGATCTGCGGTTCGATCTCGTGGTAGCGCACGATCGGCCCCGCGATGAGCTGAGGAAACAGCGTCACATAGAGCGCGAAGTCGAGTGGGTTCGAGAGGTGCTGACAACGGCCACGGGCGACGTCGATCGTGTAGCTCATCGACTGGAAAGTGAAGAACGAGATCCCGATCGGGAGCACGATGTCGGGTGCCGTGCCGGTCCACAGTCCGGCGTCTTCGGCGCTGCCAATCAGCCATCCTGCGTACTTGAACCATGCAAGCAGGCCGAGATTCGTCACCACCGAGAGCGTGATGGCGGCGCGCCGCAGCCGGGGATCGTTGTCTGAGGCTCCTCGGGATGCGAGGAAGCCGAGTCCGTAGTCCACGAAGACCGACACGTAGAGAACGGCGACGAGCGTGCCGGAGCCCCAGATGTAGAAGATGGTCGATGCGATCGCCAGGACGAGGTTCCTGGCCCGCCGTGGACTCAGCGCGTAGACCGCGATGACCACGGGCAGGAAGAAGAAGAGGAACGTGACGCTGCTGAAAACCACCCTCGGTCCCTTCTCGACGCCTGACGCGTCTCGTCGCTACCGGCACCATCCAAGGTAGAAGTGCCAACGGGTGCCGACATGGGCCGATCGGCCCGCGCGGCGGGTCAGTCGA
>Ga0055584_100005847_pt1 | contig 12050 bp, 10 predicted proteins | sample OSDHelmetaG_FD_58716 | JGI IMG/M metagenome (GOLD analysis project Ga0055584, IMG submission 58716) | Pelagic marine sediment microbial communities from the LTER site Helgoland, North Sea, for post-phytoplankton bloom and carbon turnover... | ecosystem: Environmental > Aquatic > Marine >... | reverse complement strand
ACGCGGTATTGTTTGCCGCCGGTATGAATGACTGCGAACATCGTAATGCAACCTTGTGTTCTGGCCCGCCTGGCAGGGGAGCGATAAGCGCTTCCCGCGCGGACCGCCGGACTATAGGCATCAGCGAAGCCTTGTCAACACGACTCCGCAGCCATTTGTGGCGGAATTCCGCCGATGTGCGAACTTTTATGGTTTAGCGGGACTTTGCCGCGATCAAGCGCGGTAAAATTCATCCCACAGGAAGATTGTAGCAATCTCGAAGCAGAGGAGACCGTAGAGCAGCGTGGTCACCACTTCGAACGGGCTGCAGCCGAAAAGCGAGAGACGATTCTGGCTGTCGCGACCGAAAAGGGCGTTTTCGCCTTCCTTCTTGCCGCGAATGGTCATGACCATCACAAGCGGAATGAGTCCACCAAGGAAGCCGAAGGGTGCCAGGACGCTGATGTCGAACCACGGGAAGTAAGCAGTTGCCCCGAACATCGCAGCTGGCAGTATAGACCAGAAGAAGCCCATGGTTGCGAGGAATTCCGGGTTCATCTCGGTGGCTTTGCCCAATCCCCGGCACAGCATGGCAATGACGGATGCCAGGACAAACCCGAGAAAAATCCAGATCGCCAGCCCGATACCAATCAGTTCCATGCTTTTTCGCCATTCATCTGTTGTAAAACGCCGCCCCTTTGGCGTGGGTGGATTATAGGGTTGGCTGGCCGCTTGGCGCAACTGTCACCTGACAAGGATTAGCCGCGCCCGATAAAGGGCATCGTGTTCGACATGACGGTCAGGAAGGGAACGTTGGCATCCAACGGCAGATCCGCCATCATGACGATCGATTTCACGACATTATCGACGCCCATAGTCGATTCGGGAACGACTCGCCCATCGGCCTGGGGCATGCCGGCACCCATTTCACCGGTCATGTCGGTCAGTGCATTGCCGATATCGATCTGACCACAACAGATGTTGTGGCTGCGCCCGTCCAGCGAAGTTGAACGCGTCAGCCCGGTAATGGCGTGTTTGGTTGCAGTGTAAGGCGCTGAATTCGGGCGCGGAACGTGGGCCGATATCGAACCGTTGTTGATGATGCGTCCGCCTTTGGGTGACTGGGCCTTCATCATGCGCATGGCGTGCTGGGTGCACAGAAACGGGCCGGTCAGGTTGGTATCAATCACCTTTTGCCATTGCACAAAGGTCAGGTCTTCCATGGGGATGTCGGGCGCGCCGATGCCGGCGTTGTTGAATAACAGGTCCAGACGACCGCACTGGTCTGTGACGGCAGCAAACAGGGAATCGACCGAATCGGGGTCGCCGACATCGCAACTGAAGGCATGCATGCGCCGGGCGTCATCGGGGCGCTCGGCCATGACGGCTTCCAGCTTTTCCAGGCGCCGGCCGGTCAGGACGACATCAAAGCCGTCATCAAGGAGGCCCAGCGCGACCGCCTTGCCGATTCCGCTTCCTGCGCCCGTAATCAGGGCCACACCCTTACTGTCTGCCATGCTGACCTCCTGCTTGCTGGAGCCCCTTTTTGGGCGCGTGGGACAAGGCTGGTCAAGCCTTGTGCATGGTTGCCATATAGCCTTCCCATCCGGCAGGGTTCAGGAATGACGCCAAAGGACACGCCATGAAGATCACGCGCATTGCGGCCTATGGCCTGGAGCTTCCGTTCAGGGAAGGGGCCTATCGCTGCCGCAACCACACGGAAAACGGCCAGACCAGCACGATGGTCGCTATCTCGACAGATGCCGGTTTGACGGGATGGGGAGAGATCGCACCGCTGGGGGCATTCTATTCCGAGGCCTTTGCCGGTGGCGTGCGCGCGGGGATTGCCGTGTTGGCGCCGGAGTTGCTGGGCGCTGACCCGCGAGAGATCGAAAAGCTGAACCGCGTCATGGATGCGGCCATGTTCGGACAGATGGATGCCAAGACACCCATCGACATCGCGTTGTGGGATCTGTTCGGTCAGGCCTGCGGTCTGCCCTTGGCCGAATGCCTGGGCGGGCGCGATGGCGACGATGTGGCGCTTTACCGTTCGGTTTCCCAGGACACGCCTGACGTCATGTTGGCGACGGCAAAGCGGCATCTTGATGCTGGTTACCGCCGGCTGCAGGTCAAGGTGGGTGAAGATCCACTATTGGATGCCGAACGGCTGGAACGTGTCGCCTCTCTGGCTGGTCCTGATGTGGTGCTTTACTGCGATGCCAACGGCGCATGGTCCAGCCACGACGCCTTGCGGTTTCTCGATGCCACGCGGTCGATCGACTATGTGCTGGAACAACCCTGCGCGCGTTACCAGGAGAACCTGATCGTGAGGCGGGCGTGCTCCAAACCCATGGTGCTTGATGAATCCTGCGACAGTCTGGACGCACTGATCCGCATCCGTAACGACGGTGCGGCCGATGGCGTCACGATCAAGATGTCGCGCTTTGGCGGGATCACACGGTCACGTCTGGCGCGTGATCTGGCGGTTGATGCCGGGCTCAAGGTGACTGTGGAATGTATCGGAGGCGCTCAGATCATATCTGCGGCAATCGCGCATATGTGCCTTTCCACGCCCCAGGTCATGCGCACCCACACCGTCGATTTTCATAACTGGATGAGCGTCGCCAATGCTGAGGGTTTTCCCGAAGTTGTTGATGGCCGCATGGCTGCGCCACGCACACCCGGCCTGGGAGTGCGGGCATTGCAGGAGACCTTTGGTGAGCCCCTGTTCGTCATTGGCGAGGGCGCTTCGTGACCGTGGTTCATTGAGATTACTTTGGAAAACCTGATACCGGCACCCGTCGATCCCGCAGCCTGGCCGGCATGGCGCGAGGAACTGCATGCGTGGCGCAATGCGGCGCAGGCGGAGCTTCGCCACGATGAGGCGCGCTTTCGGCATTCGGCCTTTGCCTGGGTCAACGATTGCATCATCACCCACAAGATCCTGCTTTGGGATGAGCGGTTTTATGACCGACAGGCGCATGCTTTCCGCGTCGATGACTATGTCGATGCATTCGAGCAGCGCTTTGGCAAACTCGATGGCGTGATCCTGTGGCATGCCTATCCCAACCTGGGGTTTGATCAGCGCAATCAGTTCGATTTCTACCGGCGCATGCCCGGCGGCCTTAAGGCGCTGCGCAGCGCTGTCGACCGGTTCCATGCTCGTGGCATCCGTGTGCTGCTGGATTTCAATCCCTGGGACAGGGCGACACGGCGCGAGGACCAACCTGACCACCTGGTGCTGGCCGATCTTGTTGGCGCGCTTGATGCGGACGGGCTCTACCTCGATACGATGGCAGAGGCCGCTGCGGAGCTTCGGGCAGTTCTGGATGTGGTCAAGCCGGGGGTCGTGTTTGAATCTCAGGCCTTCACGCCGCTCGAGCGCGTTTCCGATCACCACATGAGTTGGGCCGAGGTCTACCAGGATACCGAAGTGCCCGGGGTTTTGCGCAATGCCTGGTTCGAGCGCTGGCACCGCATGCATGTGGTGCACCGCTGGATCGCGGATCACCGGGGTGAGTTACAGCTGGCCTGGATGAACGGTGCCGGCATGGTCGTGTGGGAGAATATCTTTGGCTCCTGGAATGGCTGGTGTGACCGTGATGCCGTTTGGCTGCGGCTGATGAGCGCGGTGCAGCACCGCTATCACAGGGTGTTCTGCGACGGCGTTTGGACACCGCTTGCCAGCAATCCGGCTGACGGCGTTTATGCGTCCTGTTGGGAACAGGACGGAATGCGGTTGTGGACTCTGATCAACCGCAACGACACCTGGCAGTCTGACGTGGTCTTTAAGCCTTCGTCTGATCGTGTCTGCCTTGACCTGATCTCTGGTGTCCCTTGCTCAGGTGAGGGAAACGAGATGGTCGTTTTGATCCCACCACATGGACTAGCAGCTATCCTGGAAGTGTCTGAGCGGGACCCCAGAAAACCGGATGCTGAATTCCTCTCTGCGCAGGCGGCACTTTGGGCAGGCCTCGAATCGTGTTCGGGCCAGTCAACGGAACGGCCGGTGATCGTTCGCCCGGCTGTGATCACAAACCCTGCGGCATCGGTGCCCAAAGGGATGTCTCTGGTCCCGGCCCAGCGTTACAGCCGCGATGTGCGCTATCGGCGGCGCGAGTGCGGATTGTACGAACGTGAGTCTGCGCCAGCCTGTGAAAGCCACACCTTGCCCGGGCTGCATGAAATGGCTTCCGCCGTGGTGGAAGAGCAACTCACGGCGTTCGCGATTGATGGTCGCTGTGTTTCCAATCGAGACTATCAGGCCTTTCTGCAGGCCAGCGGCTATGTGCCACGCCACGGAGAGGCCTTTCTTGAGCACTGGCGCGGAGGGCAACCGGTTCCAGGGGCTGAGAATGCACCCGTGACCTGGATCGATCTGGAGGATGCCCGCGCCTATGCCACCTGGTCTGGCCGCCGTCTGCCGCAGGAGGCCGAATGGCAGAGGGCAGGAGAGCTCGGCCTGTTCGAGGAGGAAACACGCGTTTGGAACCTGACCGAAAGTGAGGCCAGCGACGGTCGCACGCGCTTCTGTATTCTGAAAGGGGGCTGTGAATACGAGCCTGAAGGCACAATCTGGTATCCCGACGGTGGGCACCAATCACCGGCGTTTTCTTCCCGTTATCTGCTGTTGTGGCCTGGCCTGGATCGCTGCGGCACGATCGGGTTTCGCACGGTTATTGACCTTTGCTGATCGATCAGCATGCGGCGTCTGATTGCAGACCGTGGAGGCCTCAGCCCTGCCTGATCGCAGGCAGGGAAAACGCCACACGGCTGCCGCCTCCTGCATTTTGCGTGACGCAAAGTTCGCTACCGTGTCGTTCGACAAGATCCTTGCATAACATCAAGCCTAGACCAGTTCCCTTCTCGCCGTGTGTGCCCTTGTGTGACGTGATCGGGCCGGGCGTGAACAGATCGTTGAGAACGTCATCGGGAATTCCTGCTCCGGAATCATGGACATGAAGCTCAACCAGGGTGCCATGGTTTTCAAAGCCGATGGAGACACTGCCGCCTTCCGGCGTGAACTTGATGGCATTTGAAACAAGATTGCGCAGGACGGTTTCGACGATGCGTCCGTCGGCAAAGGCCGAAGCGGGCCGATCGGGCTCGTCTACCGTCAGTTTGATTTCCTTTCTCTTGGCCCATGCCTCGAACTGCATAACCTGCTGAAGCGCGAGTGCCCGCAACTCGAGAGTGCTGGGTTCAACGACCATGCGTTCGAGCTGCAGGCGTGACCAGTCCAGCAGGTCGCTCAACAAGGTATTTGCCTGCTGTGCTGTTTGGTGAATCGATTGGGCATAGTCGCGCATGGTTTCGCGGGGCAGGTCATCATCTGCCCTGGCCAAGAGCTCGGAAAAGCCGAGCAATGGTGTGAACGGGCTTTTCAGGTCATGAGCGATGATCGAGAAGAGGCGGTTTTTCTGTTGGTTTGCGATTTCCAGGTCACTGCGGGTCCGGTCCAGGTTTTCGGCAAGTTCTGTGAGAGACCTTGATTGTGCCTGCAGGCGTTTCTCGTTCTCTTGCAACGCCTGAACCTGCTGGTGCAAAAGCTTCTGCTTGGCATGCAGTTCCTGCTCAACGAGCTTCTGTTCGGTCACATCCTGGATTGTGCCGATGGTCTGGCTGAAAGAGCCATCCTCTTCGAACAACGGTTCGGCGACTTCACGCAGATACCGCATCTCGCCATTCGGTCGATAGCACCGGAAGGTGACATCGTAACCTTTCTGCTCGTCGTAGGCATCGTCGATCACATGCTTGTAACGCTGGTGATCAGCTTCATGAATTGAAGCCATGTTGCCGTCCAGAGAAGCTGAGCGTTCTATGGCCTGCTCTACGGTAACACCGTAAATGTCGGCTGCTTCGATGGAACAATGCTCGAGCCGGTCGCCTGCCTCGTCCCAGATCCAGTAACCGATCCGGGCGATGTGAACAGCCTGTGAATATCGTGTCTCGGTTTCCGTCAGGCGGTTGCGAACGTCTCGGAAAGACGTCACGTCACGACCGACCGACATGAACTCAAACAGTTTGTCGTCCGGACCGAAAATGCCTGTGGTGACCCATTCCACATGCCGCACCATGCCGCCCTGAATGGATACTTTGTTGCGGCCTGATACGGTTGGGGCGACTGGTGTGATGCGTTCCAGCCGTTGCCGGGTTCCATCTCTTTCCTCTGGCGTAATGAGGTCATAGATCGACGTGCCGACAAGATTGTTGGCGGCCATTCCGAAGAATGCGGCATAAGCATCAGATACAAAGATCAGTCGACCTTCGCGGTCGTACCTGCTGACCAGATCGGCATGGCTGGTAATCAGCGCTTCAAAGAGTGCCTTGAAGTCAGGTTCCGATGTTGGTCTGGGTCCTGTCATTGCGTGTACTAGATTACACGTCGATCGCGTGTGGTGCGAGGGCGTACCCATCCAGAGGTTGCGCCCTCGTCGACGTCAGCGTTCTGTAAAGATCAGGGTGCCGGGCAGGCCGCTGCGGCTCTCGAACGAACCGATCCAGATGTTGTAGAGACCTCCGGGGGCATTGGGGAAAAACAACAAGGGGTCATGACCACCACCGTTGTCATCGTCAAACCACCAGTTTCCGTTCGGATCCGAGATCAACAGGACGGTGTCATAGGAAGACCGCACATAGATGGTGAGCGGTGTGTTGCCGCTTGAGGTGTAGTAGAGATCAAAGTCTGGCGCACTTGCAACGGTGCCCACCATGTCTCTGCCACGCAGACAGTTGGCCACATTGTAGCGACCGCCCGCGGTGATGCGGCGCTGATAGGGGTCGTTGGGGAAACCCTCAATCAGTTCGATGGATCCGAACGATGGCTGGAGTTCCCAGTTAGGGCATGCGGCGGCAATGCCCGCCCAGAAAAGCGTTGCTACGAATGCGATGGACTTCATGTGCTTCATGGCTGGCTTCCCCCGGTTTGGTGCACTTCTGATCAGTGCAGAGTGCGAATCTAACAGCATCTTACCCAATCAAAGCAAGAATCACGATTCAGATCGTTTGATTGTGCGGCCCGCCAAAAGGCCGTTTTCCGCAGGCCTGAAATCTTGGGTTTGTCACAGACCCAGTTCTGAAATCATCAGGTGATAAGCCGCTTCCTGGTCAATGCTGGCCAGCAGGCCGGCTGCCGCAAGCACATAGCTGCTGTCGAGCACGACTTGCGCATGTTGGGGTGTCAGGGTGCCTTTTTCACGACGTTGCAGGGATTGAGCCAGGGTGTTTTCGCCCTCACCATCGCGCGCAAGCATGCCGCCAGTTCCAACGATCAGCGGCATCTCGCGCAGATCCAGGCCCTCCTGTACGAACCTGGAGCCCTGACCGGGAATGTAGACGGTTGAAATGCTGCCGCAGTGGCGATGGATTGCGTGGGTGAGACAGGCGGTCGCGAGCAGGCGGTCGAGGCGTGGTTCATCCCCCTGGCGTGCAAGAAAGGCCGGGTTCGCGCGTCGGGCGTTGCAGGCTTCGCCCATTTGATTTTCGTCATATCCCGATTCCGCCAACAGCCAGTCGTGGTCTGCCTCCATCACGGTGGGTGCGCTCCAGCGCATGCCAAGGTCACCCTGAACCGAGCGGGCGAGGGGCAGGGGCGGGAGGCCTTTTGCTGTGATGCCCGGTCCCAGCCGGTCGAGCTTGATGGCGGAATGCACATCGGTTGTTGCGCCGCCGATATCAGCCACCATGACATTGCCCTGGCCGTTGTTGTGGGGCCCGGTCGAGAGAAGCTGGGTGGCAATCAGAACGGCTTCGGGCGTGGGCATGATGACAGCCGCGCCGAATTCGTCGGTGTCCGACAGACCCTTGCCCATGATGACATGTTCGATGAAGAGATCGCGGATTGCGGCACGTGCCGGTTCGATATCCAGCCTGTCGATCTCGGGGAGAACATTGGCGACCACACGGGCCTGGTGACCGCTGGTGATCAGCTTGTCTGCCACTTGATCGGCAATCGTATTGTTGCAGGCGACAATGACATGAGCCCGGAACCGGGCTTTGGCGAGGGCTTCGGCGCTTTCGAGAATCTGCTTTTGTTGGCCGCCATCGGTGCCGCCAGAGAAAAGCACAATATCCGGCCGGGCCTCCTCCAGCGCCTCGAGGTCGCCGGCGTCCAGTTTCTCTGACAACACCATCTCGACCTTTGCGCCGGCATTCAGGGCAGCCTGACGCGCCGCCGCTGCAGTGTAGTCACCGACAAGCCCGATTGCTGCAACCCGAAGGCCGCCACCGGCACTGGATGCAGCCAGCTTTTCGACAATCTCATAGGGCCCACCGACCTGGTTGACCGCGCCGGCCAGTGCCGTGGCATAACCTTCCATGACGTCGGTGGTGACGCTGGTCGGTGCGGCAGACGACGCAATGCGGCGTCCTGACCCGGCTTCGACCAGGGTCAGTTTTGTGAACGTGCTGCCAAAATCAGCAAGCGCAACAAGCTGCAGGGTCACGAAGCCTGTTGGCTGTCGAGCCCCGCGATGGCATCGACAAGCTGGTCGATTGAGTTGGGGGTGGCGACGCCAAGTTTGTGGAGGTCACCGCGCACATCCATGGGGATGTCGGAGCCTTCGACGTCCTCATTCAGCACACCGCCCATGAAGACCTGTGCGGTAATGTCGGCATCGCGCATTCCTGCCATCAGCTTTGTGCTGAACGAACGGGCCACGCCGTTGTGGGTCGAGATGACGATGGCCTCGGCTGCGGTTTCGCGCGCGACCTTCACAATGTCCTCCGGGTCGCGGTTGATACCAAAATCGATCACCTTGCTGCCGGCTGCTTCTAGCGTGGAGGTGAGCAGGAATTTGCCGAATTCGTGGACGTCGGTGGAAGCAACGATGACCTTGCGGCCCTTGCAGCCATCGACGGCGCCACGCGCCATCAGCTCGTCCAGCAAGACCTTGCGCTTTTTCATGGTCTGGGCGACCAGGTCGGTCTCCAGCACGGGACGTCGGCCGCGGATATAGCTGTCGTCACGCTCGCCAGCGCCAAACAGCTCTTCGCAAGTTTCTGCGCCCAGGCGTTTCATCAGGATCAGCACACGGGCGGGATCGCGTGTATCGACGCCCATCTGATCCATGGTCTCCATCGCCTTGCGGAAGAAGGTCTTGCCGCCCACGACCAACTGGTCGCGCAGTCCTTCGATCTTTTCCCAGGCGACATAGGGGTCAAGCATGGGAACGTATTCGTCGCACTTGCGGCTGATGGCCTGGACCTGGGCCACTTCTTTCCAGTTTGGGATGCGTTCGGTTTCGGTCACCGGCACGGCAAGCGGTGCACAGCCCAGCTTGTAGCGCATGTCGGTCATCTTCACGTACATCAGGTCATTCACCAGAACCGCCATGTTGACGTCGAAGTCTGGTGTGTTGCCGATGGTATCGCCCTGGAGGAAGGAGATCGGCACGCGGTCGGGATTGGTTGCTTCGAGCGCAAGGGTCACTGCCGACTTGATGATGGGATTTTGCGTCAGGCCACCCCATGAACTGGCATAGGCCGCGCCGATCAGATCCTCGACGACGTAACGTTCCAGCATGGCCCAGCCGATATAGCTGGCATAGTCGTGGAACACGCCGGGGTAGCCATCCTCGAGATAAGAATCGAAGACCACGCCCTTGTCCTTTTTGGCCGCCAGAATGCCGCCGGCTTTCAGGACGTTGCAGAGCTGGGTTGTCTCGTCGTCCCAATAGGGCCAGCGCCAGGTGTACTGGCTGACCACGCCGATGGTGGTGATACCCACACGCAGCGCATCAACCGCGTTATCGATGGAGCCTGGTCCGCCGATCATGTTGTCGGCGGCTTCGGGTTGGATCGGTACCGTGTGGGTCATTTCCCACCAGTCCTGTTCGGTCCAAAGGCAGGGCCCCGTCTCCTGCGGGGCCTCCTTGCGTTTGTCCTTGGGCAGGCCCATGCGCCGTTCAGCCAACAGGTTGAAGCGGTCGGGCGGGCGCACGCCACGTGAAAGCGCATCTTCGTAGATGTTCTCCAACGCAACCTTGGTATCGGCCCAGGTGTTGAGGCCGACATTCATGCAGGTGCAGGAGGTACCCTGTTCACGCGCGATTTCGCGCCAGCCGCGTTCAGAGGTAACGCCCTTCTCCTCGCAGTAAAGCGAAAGGCCCATCTCCACGCTTTCCCCAAGTGCCTTGCCCTCGGCGACGACTTCCGCGCCATTCGGCAGGTCCTTGGGAATCAGGTCGGCGATATCGACGGCTGAAACGCTCATCAATCGTGCTCCTTGTTCAGCCCATCAGGGTCCAGCCGGCATCGACCAGCAGGTTTTGTCCGGTCATGTAACCGGCTCCGTCCGAGGCGAGGTAGACCACGGTTTCAGAGATCTCCATGGGATCACCCAGACGTTTGAGCGGGGTCATGGAGATAGCTTCGTCCATGTGTTCCTTGGGGATGCCCCAGTCTGCTTCCCAATTCGCCGCAATGGGGCCAGGTGAAATCGCATTGACGCGCACTTCGGGTGCCAGGTCACGTGCCATGGCAGCTGTCATCGCGCGAACAGCGCCCTTTGCAGCACAGAAGGCAATGGCGACGGAATTCACCATGTTCTCCTGGGTCGTGCCGTTGCCGTAAGATCCGGCAAAGTTGATGATCGAGCCCTTGCCCTGGTCCTTCATGATCGGCACCACGGCCCGGCACATGAGCATCGTACCTTTCACGTCGATCTCGAAGATCTTGTCCCAGGCCACAGGGTCGATCTGGTCGAAGCGCACGGCATCGGCGGGGTCGATACGTCCGGCCGCATTGACCAGAACATCAACGCTGCCGTAACGCTCCTTGGTGTCGTTGACGAAGGCCTCGACCGAGGCCTCGTCGGTGACGTCGAGATACCCGACATGAGCCGTGCCACCTGCCGCGTTGACAGCTGCAGCGGCCTCATCAGCGGCTTCGCGGCTTGTGCGGGCGCCAAGTGCTACCTTGGCGCCCTCCATTCCAAGCGTGCGGGCCGCCGAACTGCCCAGGCCGCCATTGGCGCCTGTGACGATCGCAACGCGATCCTCCAGACGACGGCCATCGTTCCAACGCGACGACATGACCCCTTACTCCGCCGTCTTCACGGCGTTCCACGTCTCGATGTAGGCATCGAGGCGCGGCTGCAACTGCCAGAAATCAAGGCTGTTGATGTAGTCGGGATCGTCCAGATGCAGAACGGAGAGTTCTTCTTCCGTAAGGCATTCCTGCACGGCAGCGACATTGGCAGGCGAGTAACCCACGGCTTTCACCATGCCGCACTGACCCTGCGGGCCCGAAGCAAAGTTGAGCCATTCATAAGCGCAATCCAGATTGGGCGTGTCTTTGAGGACAACCCAGACATCCTGCCAGCCGTCGGCATTCTCAACCGGGATCACTTCGGCAACAGGGATGCCCTGGGCCTGCAGTTCGGCCACCTGGTAACCGCCCCAGGTCTCCGACACCCAGACTTCGCCAGCAGCATACAGGCTGATCAGATCGCCACCGGTAGACCAGTAGGTCCGCAGCAGGGGCTTCTGCTCGATCAGCTTCTGCTTTACGGCCTCAAGCTGTTCGTCGCTGAGATTGTAAACGTCGACATCCTTGCCATAGAGAATGCGTGCGGCCATGAAAATGGTCATCGACACATCCTGGGTGGCGATGTGTCCGGCGTATTCGGGATCCCAAAGTACTTCGGCCGATGTCGGCGGTTCGTCGAACTTGTCGGTGCGATACATGAGCGGGATCGAGCCCTATGCCATAGGAACCGACCAGACGGTGCCGTCCGCATCAATCATGCCGGGATGTCCCCGGAATGCATCGGACATGTCGCCAAGGTGTTCCAGGCGTGATTCGTCGAGCGGCTCCAAGGCGTTCAGGCCGACCATGATCTGGGCATAGTTGATCGCCGGTGAAACCATGTCGAAGACCGAGCCGCCAGCTGCAACACGCGCGATGATCTCGTCATTCGAACCAACAAAGGTCGAGCTGACCTTGCAGCCCGACTGCGCCTCGAAATCGGCAACAAAGCTCTGATCTGTGTAGCCTTCCCAGGTGAGCACGTTGAGTTCGCCGTCGGCCAGCGCTGCGTTTGTTCCGCCCGCCAGAAGGCCTGCCGAAAG
>Ga0055584_100005845_pt1 | contig 12053 bp, 7 predicted proteins | sample OSDHelmetaG_FD_58716 | JGI IMG/M metagenome (GOLD analysis project Ga0055584, IMG submission 58716) | Pelagic marine sediment microbial communities from the LTER site Helgoland, North Sea, for post-phytoplankton bloom and carbon turnover... | ecosystem: Environmental > Aquatic > Marine >... | reverse complement strand
AAACGTGTCGCCAATATTTTAAAGGAGGTTGGCGAGTTGCCCGAGATTAACGAGCAACTGTTCGAGCAATCCATCGAGAACGAGTTACACAACGCCCTCATTCAACTTAGCAAGAAACTTCAAACTACTGAGGACTACAATCAAAAGTTGATCATCCTGGCCGATCAACAGGAGTTGATAGATGCATATTTTGATGACGTATTAGTTATGGCTGATCAAGAAGACCTCAAACAGAATCGACTAGCCACTATTTCTCGAATGCGAAATCTTTTTCTTGAAGTTGCTGACTTGTCACTACTGCAAACAACGTGACCAGGCCCATTGTAATTCTCGACCGCGATGGTGTTATTAATCAAGATTCCGAGAACTACATTAAATCACCAGAGGAGTGGGTTGCGATCCCTGGTAGCCTTAAAGCAATTGCACTGTTACATCAGAACCAGTTTCGTGTATTCATTGCTACAAACCAGTCGGGAATTGCACGCGGTCTTTATAGTGAGCAAACGCTGATGCAAATCCATGAGAAGATGTCTTATCAGATAAAAGCAGCAGGCGGCGATATAGAAGGCATAATGTATTGTCCTCATCATCCGGACGATAATTGCCTTTGCAGAAAACCGAAACCGGGCATGCTAGAGAAAATAGCTGGTTACGGGGACATTCGTGATCGACCATTCGTCGGAGACTCACCAACAGACATCGAAGCCGCCCGTTCGGCAAACTGCAAACCCATATTGGTGCTTACGGGTAGCGGTAGTCAGACGGCACTCAGTGTCGCACCAACCGTCGAACGCTATCCTGATCTACTGGCTTTTGCGGAACACCTAGTTGCTACACGTCTAGATTAGCAACTGCGAGCGCATTTTCTTCAATAAATTCTCGTCTTGGTTCTACCTGATCGCCCATTAATGCGGTGAACATCTGATCCGCTGCAATTGCATCCTCGATCGTAACCCGCAACATGGAGCGCTTTACTGGATCCATGGTGGTTTCCCAAAGCTGGTCTGGATTCATTTCACCCAGGCCTTTATAGCGTTGCCTGCTATGGCCTCGCTGTGCCTCTTTCTGCAACCAATCCAGCGCTCGCTCAAAACTATCGACTTCTTGTGTTTTTTCTCCCCGCTGCACTAATCCGTGCTCTGACACCAGATCTTTAATGCTCTCACCAAAGTCCGCGAAATCTCGGTAGTCAACAGAACTAAAGAAATCCCTAGTAAGGTCATACTCACGACGCACACCATGATTGATCATGGCAACACGAGGATAAAACAGGTGTCTCTCCTGTTCCTCAGTAACATCAATTTGATATTGTGTCTGGGAAGTTTCTTGGTCAGCCATTCTGGCCATTAGCAACCCTATCCACTCTTCAACCATTTCTCGGTCTGCTAATTGAGTTACCGAAAGTCTTGGGATGTAGATCAGTTCCCGTAATACAGATATGGGATAGAGTCGTTCTAGACGACTCATCTCGCGCTGCACACGATAGTAACTGTCCGCCAGCGCCCGCAATTTGTCTCCTTCAAGCGCAGGACTGCCTACTTCAGCGCGCAATTGCGCATCATCCAGGGCCACCTCCAGCATAAATTCTGTGAGATGGTCTTCATTTTTAATATAGCGCTCCTCTTTGCCCTTCTTTACCTTAAACAGCGGTGGTTGGGCTATTAGCACATGGCCTCGCTCGATGAGTTCGGGCATATGCCGGAAAAAGAACGTTAGCAGCAATGTACGGATGTGGGCGCCGTCAACGTCGGCGTCGGTCATGATAATGATGCGATGGTAGCGTAGTTTGTCCGGATCGAACTCATCTCTGCCAATCCCACACCCCAGCGCAGTAATCAGTGTGCCCACTTCGACAGATGACAACATTTTGTCGAATCTTGCCTTCTCAACATTCAAGATCTTACCTTTTAATGGCAGTATGGCCTGAAACTTTCTATCCCTGCCCTGTTTCGCCGAACCTCCCGCTGAATCGCCCTCCACCAGGTAAATCTCTGATTTCGCCGGGTCGCGTTCCTGACAATCGGCCAGTTTTCCGGGCAGGCCAGCGATATCAAGAGCTCCCTTTCGTCGAGTCATTTCCCTGGCCTTACGTGCGGCTTCACGTGCTCGTGCCGCGTCAATCATTTTTTGTACGATTGCCTTCGCCTCTTGGGGGCTCTCTAGCAAGTAGCTAGTCAGCGCGCTGCCCATTTCCTGTTCAACCGCAGATTTCACTTCCGAAGAAACCAGTTTATCTTTAGTTTGTGATGAGAATTTTGGATCTGGCACTTTAACTGAAACAATTGCCGTTAAGCCTTCCCGCGCATCATCTCCCGTCGTACTAACTTCCGCTTTTTTGCCGAACCCCTCTCGCTCCATATAGTTATTTAGTGTACGCGTCAGTGCGGATCTAAAACCCTGCAAATGCGTTCCACCATCGCTCTGAGGAATATTGTTCGTATAGGCCAATACTTTTTCTTGATATGAATCATTCCACTGCATCGCCACTTCAACGGTGATGCCATCATCTCGGTCCTCACTGAAATAAAATATCGTGTTCAGGGCGGTTTTATTGGTGTTCAAATATTCTACAAAGGTTTTCAAACCACCATCATATTTGAATAGCTCTGACTTCCCCGATCGTTCATCTGTGAGGTGTATCGCAACGCCAGAGTTTAGAAAAGACAGCTCTCGCAGGCGCATTGCCAGCAAATCATAGTGGAATTCGATGTGTGTAAAGGTCTCTTGGGACGGCCAAAATCGAATACTTGTGCCCGTCTGACCAGTTTCTCCGACCACCGCCAATGGCGCATCGGGCACGCCATCATGATAAGTTTGCTCCCAGACTTTATCGTGCTTCCAGATTGTCAGGTTAAGCTCGGAGGAAAGCGCATTAACCACAGACACTCCCACGCCATGCAGGCCACCCGATACTTTGTAACTACTGTCATCGAATTTCCCGCCGGCATGCAGTACCGTCAGAATAACTTCTGCCGCAGACTGCCCCTCCTCGTGGATATCAGTAGGTATACCTCTGCCATCATCAGAAACAGAGACGGAGTCATCAGGGTGTATCGTGACTTCAATCTTGTTGCAGTAGCCCTCGAGAGCCTCATCTATTGCATTGTCCACCAGTTCTTGAACCATGTGGTGTAATCCCGTGCCATCATCAGTGTCCCCGATGTACATACCCGGCCTTTTTCGCACTGCATCCAACCCTTTTAGGACTGTGATGCTGCTGGAATCGTAAGAACCATCTTCGTTCATGCACTCTCTCCTGATATAACGCCATGTTTCACGTGAAACACATTACTGTCTCTGTCACCCCAGCAACTCATCATTGCTTGATGATCTGTGCCCGTGGTAAATATCTGCCGATTCCTGGTCACCAAATATTCACAAATATTGTCCCGATGCTCTTTATCGAGCTCAGACATCACGTCATCCAATAAATAAATGAGTTCGTGGCCTAAACTCTCTCCCTGGACTAATAACAATGCCCAGGACAACACCTTTAATTCACCTCTGGAACAGGTTTTCGCTGCATCATCGCCAGCTACGGTTATTTTAACATCTGCGCGATGAAAACCCTTCCCTGTATAACCTCTTTTTATGTCTTGATTCAGATCTTCTTCGAGCTGGCTTTGTAACTCCAGCGCCGTATTCCATCCGGGCTGATAACTGACCGATATATCATCAAGTCCAGTAAGCCCACAAACCGATTGACTAAAGCGATCACAATACGCTGCCATATAGTGCGCTCTAAGATCATGAATAGCCTCACTATGGCTGGCAAATTCTCTGGTCCAAACCCCAATGTCCTCTCGTCGCCCCTGCTTAAGTAGCTCATTTCTTTGTTTCAGACACCGAACCGCCTTATCCCATATTCCGCGAAAGGTTGGTTCCACGTGGAACACCCCCCAATTCAAGAACCGACGACGGCCTTCCGGAGGACCTATAATCAAATTTATTGTCTGGGGCTCCAGTACCGCTATAGGTATACTCACCGCCAGCTCGCTCGTCTTACTTACCGGTTGACCCGCAATTCTCAGCGTCTTTTTCCCTCCCCGCCGCCTCTGCACTGCAATGCTTAACCCAGAACTAAGCTGTCCCTTGACCAAACAGTCTTGACTATCTCTACGGATTAACGGGTCTGTACTACTACTTCTGAAGGTTCGGGCTGATCCCAGAAAATAGATACTCTCCAAGAGGCTCGTTTTGCCACTGCCGTTGTCGCCAATTATGATGTTCACCGCCGGGGACGGTATCAGTGATGCGCTGTCTATATTCCGAATATTGCTTATCTCAAGTCTTTGCAGACTCATAGCTTCATTGGCATGACCACGTAAATAGCGTCTTCATTATCCGGTTCTTCCAAGACTGCACTGCTATTAGCATCTAACACTGTAATCTTGATTTTCTCGCTATCGAGGACACCCAGCACATCCTGTAAATAACTCACGTTAAAGCCAATCTCTACGGTATCGCCCTCATAATCCACCGATACCGTTTCCTCAGCTTCTTCCTGCTCTGGATTGTTGGCAGACAGCTGCATATTACCGTTGCTGAAAGATACTCGAATTGCTCGGAACTTTTCATTGGACAGTATCGCGGTCCGACTCAGCGCCTGGCGTAATTCATCTCGGTCAGCAAGTATTGTTCGATTACCACCCTTCGGGATCACTCGCTCGTAGTCCGGGTACTTACCGTCTAAAAGCTTGGTTGTGAGACTAAATTCTTCAGTGGTCGTGCCCAGGTGATTACTACCAATGGAAATATCCACATCACCATTTACTTCCTGCAACAGCCGTTGTAGTTCAACCACGCCTTTACGTGGCAAAATGACCTGCCGTGAGGTTTTCGACCCCGGAACCTCAAGGCTGTTCAGCGCTAACCTATGGCCGTCCGTTGCGACAGCACGAATAACGCCGTCTCCCGTTTCAAGCAACATTCCATTCAAGAAGAACCGCACGTCCTGTTGCGCCATAGCAAATCCGGTTTTATCAAGCAGATTCTTCAACGCCTTGCTATCGACACTTATATTCATCTCATCAGCGGTTTTTTCTACCGAGGGAAAATCTTGTGCAGGCAAAGTAGATAGGGTTGAGCGGAAGCGGCCAGATTTGATGACCAAACGTTGATCCATTTGCTCGAATTCGACCTCCGCCCCGTCTGGTAGTTGGCGACAAATATCCATAAGTTTCCTGGCTGGAACCGTAATTTCTCCTGGTGTCGCATCTTTAATGCCGACCTTGCCTACCAATTCCACTTCTAGGTCCGTACCCGATAACGACAACTGATCTGCAGAGACTCGGAACAACACATTCGATAATATCGGGAGCGTCTGTCGTCGCTCTACGACGCCAGCAACCTGCTGCAAGGGCCTTAGCAAGGCATCTCTATTAATTGAGAATTTCATATTACTTCCGATTTTTGACTTCTTTAGTCGTTATATTATTAGCTTGATAATCTTTGATCACAGCATATTTGTAAGTACTTACTACGGTCTAAAGCCTTACTTAAAGCATCATAGGGCTGACAACATAGAGTGAATTCGGATCCTCTGGATCAGTCAGTACACAGGCACTATTGGTGTCAATAAAGGCTATTCTCACGTTTTCACCTTGCATTGTTGATAACGCTTCGAGCAAAAAGCCAACATTGAAGGCAATCTCCATCGGCTCACCATCGTACTCAATCGCAACAGTTTCTTCTGCCTCTTCCTGTAATGGATTATTGGCGTGCAGGTCTAGCTTGCCCGAGGACAACTGAAGACGAACATTACGATACATCTCATTAGACAAAATTGATGTTCTATTAAGCGCCTCACGGATTTCAAGGCGGTTTCCCTGCATAATTTTATTGCCACCACTGGGGATAGCTCTGGAGTAGTCTGGGTATGTACTATCGATGAGCTTAGTTGTTAACACTGCGTTCGCGACACTAACACGCATATGATTATTGGAAAAATGCAATGCTACATCTCCCTCTGGCGCATCACTAAGCAACCGCGATAACTCTTGAACACCTTTCCGCGGAACGATGTACTGCCGTAGTTCACCAGTTGTCTGATGCTCACCAAAACTCGTCGCCAGACGCTGACCATTAGTAGCGACCAGCCGAATCTGATTATTGTCTAGCTCAACCAAAACACCATTAAAAAATAATCGAACATCTTGCTGGGCCATCGCAAAGCTGGTTTTGCCCAACAACATGCTCAGCAACGATGAATCAACATCGACGGTTGAACCATCGGATTCCGGTTCAACGTTGGGAAAGTCCACCGCCGGCAGTGTCGCCAGATGAGATCTAAAACTCCCACTCACGACCGAAAGCCTGGCCTCATCAAGCTTTAAAGTTAAAGAGGCTTTATCGGTAAGGCTGCGACAAATATCCATCAACTTCCTCGCTGGAACCGTCAATTCTCCCGCTTCAGATACCTGCACGTCTGTTATTCTCGCTGTAAGCTCAACCTCTTGGTCTGTGCCAGTAATCGTCAGGCTGTCATCCTCCGCTACCAATAACAGATTAGATAAAATTGGCAGGGTTTGACGGCGACCCACTACTCCCGCCACAAGCTGTAGTGGATCAAGCAATGATTCTCGACTGATAGTTAGTTTCATAGCCTCTCTTAGGATGTCAGTATTCGTAATAAATTATTGTAATCTACGTCAATATCGCGGCTATCCTCGCGAAGTTCTTCAATTCTGCGAACGGCATGCAAGACCGTTGTATGGTCTTTACCACCGAAAGCGTCGCCAATTTCAGGCAAACTATGGTTGGTAAGTTCCTTGGCCAAGGCCATTGCCATTTGTCTGGGTCGCGCCACAGACCGGGAGCGTCTCTTGGAATGCAGATCGCTTATGCGAATCTTGAAATAGTCGGCCACTGTTTTTTGAATATTATCGATGCCTACCTGACGGTCCTGGATCGCTATCAAATCTCTTAACGACTCGCGTACCTGCTCTACAGTGATTGTGCGCCCAGTGAATTTTGCATTGGCAATGACCCGCTTTAATGCGCCTTCCAGCTCTCGAACGTTCGAACGGATACGTTCCGCTATGAAAAACGCTGCCTCCTGTGGCAATTGAACCTGCTCCAGGTCAGCTTTCTTCATCAGAATAGCGACCCTGGTTTCCAGATCGGGCGGCTCAAGCGTCGCGGTCATTCCCCAAATAAAGCGGCTTTCCAGTCGTTCCTGGAGATTCTCGATTTCCTTGGGGTAACGGTCACAGGTCAGTATTATTTGATTACCATTTTCTTGTAACCTATTGAAAACATGGAAAAATTCTTCCTGTGACTTCTGCCCGTTGGCAAGGAACTGTATATCATCCATCAGCAACACGTCGACAGACCGATAATATTGCGTAAAGTCGGACATGGTGCCGTGCTCAATGGCTCTTACCATATCCTCCATAAATCTTTTCGAATACATGTAACTGACATTGAGATGAGGATGTTTCTCCAATATCGAATTACCTACGGCATGCATAAGATGTGTTTTACCCAACCCCACGCCCCCATAGAACAATAGCGGGTTGTAGGACGCTCCGCCTACGTTTTCAGACACTTGTAAAGCGGCTGCTCTAGCAATCTGGTTGGACTTGCCCTCTACAAAAGTATCAAAGGTAAAATCTTTGTTGAGTCCCAGCAATGGGAAAAAAGACTCTCTTTCCACAAATGCATTATCTGTCTTTGAGCCTTTCGCTCGGTGTGTACTGCCAATCTCCAGGCTCACCGACTGGTTACTGCTTTGCTTGACGATTTCAACTATCCTTTTCAGGAACTGATCGTTGATTTTATCGAGAATATATTTATTGGGTGCTAGCAGGCGTACTTGATCCTCACCATCGCCTGGCACTATTTGCAGGGGTCTTATCCAGGTATTGAATTGCTGTGGTGAGAGTTCGTCTTCCAGACTAGCTAAACATTGTTGCCAAATACTTATCCCCACAAAACCCCCGTGACTACGATTATTAATATAGCTTCTCGTTTTTTAACAGCACTAGTTATGCCGAATATACTGAAAAAGCCGTCTGCGCTATCTGCTTTAGTTACTCATACAGGACACAGAATAGTAACGCCAAACATAGCTTCAAGCCAAGTACTGTGATAAAAAAAACAATAAAAAAAATGTTTATTTTTCAATATGTTATACATTAAACACGTCAGTAAGCGGTGATCAACCTGTGAGTAAGTTGTGGATATGATTCAAATATCTTTAATACATTTTATCTTTGTGGATAAAGGTGCGTTTAATCCAATAGATATACACATCATGTAACAGGATAGTGGATGCCTAATACATGAGTTACAAGGAAGACAACTTATTGATTATTAAATATTAATTACACTAATCCACAGACTTCCAGCGCCTAATAACAATAACAATAATTTTATATATATATACTTTATTTAATATTACGACATCACAATTTCATTATCTTCATCAGGAACTATTGATTTCATATAGCGATAGGTTTGACTGGGATTGTCTTCTTCTTTAGAATCCGCGCTCTCTCAATTGGGTCATCCAAAGATGAAAAGAACATTCCAACCTAGTGTTATTAAGCGCAAGAGAACCCATGGTTTCAGAGCACGAATGGCTACCAAAGCTGGTCGTATGGTGCTTAAGCGAAGACGGGCTAAAGGCCGGAAAGCGCTCAGTGCTTGATTAATTCCAGTATATCTGGCTTGCCCAAAAGAGCTCGATTACAACAGAGCAGTGAATTTAATGCGGTCTTTGAACAAAATTCATTTCGCATCAATGCGTCAGAATTCTTAATTCTAGCGCGTAAGAACGATTTTACCTTCAGTAGACTAGGTATGATCATTAGTAAGCGTACAACACCCACTTCAGTAAAAAGAAATCTCTTTAAACGACTTACAAGAGAAGCTTTTCGTCATTCCAAACTTAACGAAATACCATTAGATATCATAGTGTTAGGAAGACCAAAAACCAATAAGATGACTAAGAAAGAGTTACTGGAAAGCTTAGCGGTGAATTTCCAGCGCCTAAACGAACAGTGGACTACACAACAGTGAATAAACTGGTCACGACAATGATATGGCTCTATCAGGCAATGCTTAGTGGATTCTTAGGGCCACGATGTCGTTTTTATCCAAGTTGCTCACAGTACGCTATTGAATCAATTGAAACGCATGGTTTATTGAAAGGCTGTGCGCTATCCATACAAAGAATTTGTAAGTGCCACCCCTATCATCCCGGTGGCGTTGACGAAGTTCCACCAAAAGAACTGTTACCACCTACGGGGGGAAATTAATGGATTTCCAAAGAATCATCATTCTGCTTGGTTTGGCAGTGACATCATATTTTCTTATTCTTGCCTGGAATGAGGATTATGGGAATGGACGTAAGGACGTTGATGCTCCAGTAACGTTGCAGTCAGAAGAAGAAACCGTTGTACCTGTGGACTTTTTGCCCTTAGAGGAAAACGAAGCAGACCTTGACGTTATCCCAAAGGTAGATGTCACTGAAGCAATACCAAGTCAAACAGTTGGCCAAATAGCTGACGTCGTGGTCGTAACGACTGATGTATTGAAGGTCATTATTGACAAAAAGGGCGGTGACATTACTTCGGTATCTTTGGTGCGCTTTCCCACCAGTATGGAAACTCAGGACGAACCTTTTGTATTGGTCGATCCTCGAAACTCCTATAGTGCACAGAGTGGAATTATCGGTCCCAATGGGACCGACACCACGAAGGGCAGACCGACGTTTATCACAGCTGTTAACGAATATAGTCTTGGTGATAACAGCGAACTAACGGTTTCAATGAGCTTCATTCAGGAAGATGGTGTAAAAATTTTTAAAGAGTTTACGTTCTTCCCTGAAAACTACTTGATCGATATTAATTACCGAGTAGGCAACCCCACTAGTGAACCATGGCAGGGAGCCATATTCGCGCAGATAAAAAGAAACTCAGAAGAGCCATATGACGTAGATACAAACGCGATGGGTATGCGGCCTTTTATTGGCGGTGCGACCTGGACCGAAGATGCGCCATATCAAAAACTAGAATTTGAAGATATTGAAGAAGAAAGTTATAGAGCAAAAAACACTGGTGGCTACATTGCGATGGTGGAGCATTATTTCGTATCAGCATTTGTACCGGATAAAGAAAAGGAACACTCCTATCAAGCAAGAAAGCTCGCAGGAAAAGATGCGTATCTTTTCGGCTTCACTTCCCCACTGTGGACGGTAGCGCCAGGAGTTAATGAAGAGCAACAGTTTCAGTTCTATGCTGGACCGAAAGATCAGTATCGTTTGCGGGAGATTTCAGAAGGGCTCGACCTGACGATTGATTACGGATTTCTATGGTGGATGGCACAGCCACTATTCTTTTTGCTAACAACCATTCAACAGTATGTCGTTAATTGGGGCATCGCTATTATGCTGTTGACGCTAGTGGTTAAGGGGTTGTTATATCCACTATCAGCTGCCGGTTTTCGGTCCAACGCCAAACTGCGAAAACTGCAACCTGAGATGTTGCGTTTGCGCGAACAATATGGCGATGACAAGCAAAAACTATCACAAGGCATGATGGATCTATATAAGAAGGAAGGCACTAATCCTTTAAGCGGTTGCTTTCCCTTGTTATTGCAAATGCCTGTTTTTATTGCACTTTATTGGGTTCTTCTAGAAAGCGTTGAGTTGCGACAGGCGCCATTTATGCTTTGGATTAAGGATCTTTCCGTGATGGATCCTTATTTTGTTTTACCCATATTGATGGGTATATCAATGTATTTTGTGACGTTGCTGCAACCTGAACCACCTGACCCTATGCAGGCAAAAATATTCAAGATGATGCCGATCATGTTCACCTTTTTCTTCTTGTGGTTTCCAGCAGGATTAGTACTTTATTGGCTCGTTAACAACGTACTGTCCATTTTGCAGCAATGGTATGTGACGCGACAGATCGAAAAAAGTTGACGTCTGCATGTAGGGCTTTTGCATGTATGAGAAAGACACGATCACCGCGCTGGCAACGCCCCTGGGAAAAGGGGGTATTGGTGTAGTTAGAGTTTCTGGCCCCTTAGTAGAACTGGTAGCTAAGGAGATGGTGGGGGGACTACCAGAGCCAAGATTAGCGGCCTATAGAAACTTCTTAGACGGGCAAGGGATGGCAATTGACCAGGGATTGGCGTTGTATTTTAAAGCGCCGAATTCCTTCACGGGTGAAGATGTATTGGAACTGCAGGGTCATGGAGGACCGGTGGTGATGAACCTTGTCGTTGCCCGGGTGCTAGAGCTTGGTGCTAGATTGGCGAAACCCGGTGAATTTTCTGAACGTGCTTTTCTGAATGACAAGATGGACCTGTCACAGGCCGAGGCAATTGCAGATTTAATTGACAGCGCTAGCAGTCAAGCAGCCAAAAGTGCTTTGCGTTCTCTGCAAGGAGAGTTTTCAAGCAAAGTTAACGATATTATAGAGGGGCTTATTTCGCTACGGGTTTATGTTGAGGCGGCTATAGATTTCCCAGAAGAAGAGATAGATTTTCTAGACAACCCAAAAATCAAAAGGGATTTGAATGCCCTGATCGAAGAGATTGATGGACTTATAGAACAAGCGGGTCAGGGGGCGCTTCTAAGAGAGGGCGTCAGCATCGTTTTGGCGGGTCGACCCAATGCCGGTAAGTCCAGCCTGATGAATTGTCTTACTGGACAAGATACCTCAATAGTGACAGAAATAGCTGGTACAACCAGAGACGTTGTAAATGAGCTCGTACATATAGAGGGTGTGCCCGTTCGATTAATTGATACCGCGGGCCTGCGTAAAGGCAATAACCCTGTCGAGATTGAGGGTGTTCGTCGTGCAGAAAAAGAGATAGCGCTGGCGGACTATGTTTTGGTCGTGGTTGATCTTAATGCACATCAACATAACCTTGCGGCACATGTTGATGAACTACTCGCTGCACTACCAAAGGTTGAAAACTACATCGTTGCGTTGAACAAGGCTGACCTTTGGCAACCTGAGAGCGTGTCCGATAAACATGTGCTTGTATCTGCAAAAACAGGCGACGGTGTAGATGAATTGCGTTCTCTTATAAGC
>Ga0055584_100005844_pt1 | contig 12056 bp, 7 predicted proteins | sample OSDHelmetaG_FD_58716 | JGI IMG/M metagenome (GOLD analysis project Ga0055584, IMG submission 58716) | Pelagic marine sediment microbial communities from the LTER site Helgoland, North Sea, for post-phytoplankton bloom and carbon turnover... | ecosystem: Environmental > Aquatic > Marine >... | reverse complement strand
TGCATGGCACTAATGAAACGGTCAATTTCCTGTTTGGATTCACTTTCCGTGGGTTCGATCATCAGAGTGCCAGCCACAGGAAACGACATAGTAGGAGCATGAAATCCATAATCAATCAGTCGTTTTGCTACATCTTCAACGCTGATGCCGGTGCTCTCCTTGATGGGGCGAAGATCTATAATACATTCATGCGCGACAAGGTCATTCTTGCCGGAATACAAAATGGGGTAGTCGGCTGCCAGATTTCTTGCCAGGTAGTTGGCATTGAGAATCGCCACTTCAGTTGCCTGCTTGAGGCCGGCACCGCCCATCATTTTCAGGTACATCCAGGTAATGGGAAGAATGCTGGCGCTGCCATAAGCCGCAGAGGCCACAGCATTGTTTTTGTTAGACAATGTGCCATGGCCTGGCAAGAATGGTGTCAGGTGTGACTTAACACCGATAGGGCCTACCCCGGGGCCACCGCCGCCATGGGGAATGCAGAATGTTTTGTGAAGATTCAGATGGCTGACGTCGCCGCCAATGTTGCCAGGTTCAACATGACCCACCATGGCATTCAGATTGGCGCCGTCAATGTAAACCTGACCGCCATGCTCATGCACGATGTCACAAACCTCAGTGACCTGCGCTTCGAACACGCCATGCGTGGAAGGGTAGGTAATCATGATGGCGGCCAGATTGTCGCTGTTAGCGACAGACTTTTCCCTTAGATCATCAATGTCTACATTCCCTTCCTTATCACAGGCCACTACAACGACCTGCATGCCACACATTTGTGCTGATGCCGGATTGGTGCCGTGGGCAGAGGCCGGGATAAGGCAGATGTTGCGATGATTCTCTGCGCGACTGTCATGGTAGCTGCGAATAGCCAGCAGTCCGGAAAACTCTCCCTGGGAGCCCGCATTGGGCTGCAGGGAAATAGCATCGTAACCAGTGATTTTGCAGAGCATGGATTCCAGCTCATTGATCATCAATAAATAGCCCTGTGCCTGATCGCTGGGTACAAAAGGATGCATGGCCGCAAAAGCCGGCCAGGTGACCGGCAGCATTTCCGAGGCAGCATTTAGTTTCATGGTACAGGAGCCAAGAGGAATCATGGCACGGTCCAGTGCGATATCCCGATCAGCCAGTTTGCGCAGGTAACGCATCATTTCTGTTTCTGAATGATAGGTATTGAATACCGGATGAGTGAGAATTTCATCCTCACGAAGCAAGGCTGCGGGTATTGGTGAGAGGGACTCTGTGGTGATGTCCTTGCTGCCAAACAATAACAATAAAGCGTCTATATCTTTTTCAGTAGTGGTTTCATCTATTGAAATGCCAAGGTGCTTGTCATCAATTTCCCGAAGATTAATGTTTTGCTCTCTGGCAGCAATGTGGATAGCCAGGGTCTGCTTACCCGTTGCCAGGGTGAGAGTGTCAAAGAAGGCGGTATTCACCACATTGGTTCCCTGAGCTTTAATCCCGGCGCCTAATTTGCAGGCAAGATTATGAACCCGTTGAGCAATTTTTCGGAGTCCCGCAGGTCCATGATAAACCGCATACATCCCTGCAATGACCGCAAGCAATACCTGCGCTGTACAGATATTACTGGTGGCCTTCTCTCTGCGGATATGTTGTTCACGAGTCTGCAGGGCCAGGCGATGAGCCGGGTTGCCATGGACATCCTGAGAGACGCCGACCAGACGACCAGGCAGAGAGCGTTTAAAATTTTCATGACAGGCCATGTAGGCGGCATGAGGGCCGCCGAAACCGGGGGGAACACCAAAGCGCTGAGTACTGCCAACCGCCACATCGGCCCCCATGGCGCCGGGAGATTTCAGCAGGCACAGGCTCAGAATGTCGGCTGCCATTACCGCCAGAGCGCCATTTTCCTGGGTCGCTGCAATCAAATCGCTATAGTCGCGGACTGCACCACTGGCGCCCGGGTACTGTAAAAGTATACCGAAACAGTCATGGTTTACAGAATCATCGGGCTTGCCAATAAGCAGTTCAAACCCCAAAGGCTTTGCCCGGGTTTTCAGTACTGCAATGGTCTGCGGCAGACAGTCTTCATCAACAAAAAATACATTGCCCTTTGTCTTGCTCATACGCCGGCAAAGAGCCATGGCCTCTGCAGCAGCTGTGCCTTCATCGAGAAGGGAGGCGTTGGCAATATCAAGGCCGCTCAGATCACATACCATGGTCTGAAAATTTAGCAGCGCTTCCAGACGACCCTGGGATATCTCCGGCTGGTAAGGGGTATAGGCGGTATACCAGGCCGGATTTTCCAGAAGATTGCGCAGGATAACGCTGGGAGTATGGCAGTTGTAATAGCCCTGACCAATCCAGGTTTTGGAAAGTTTGTTTTTGGCAGCAATCTCTCTCAGTTGCGCCAGAGCGGCGGCTTCATTCAAGGGTTCGCCAAGCGCATCATGCAGGGCAAGAGGATTATCCAGATGAATGGAGGCGGGGATCACATCGTTAATGAAAGAGTCCATGTCTGTGTAACCCAGGGCTGTCAGCATTTCTTTCTGTTCCGAAACATCAGGGCCTATATGACGGGAAATAAACTCGCTGTTATTCAATATTTTTGACTCTGACATGACTTGGCTTTACTCCGGTAAAAATAATTCACAGCAACTTATTTCACGTAACGGTGCAGCACAAAGGGTAGCGTTGTCACCGAGACAGGCAGGGCCTTGCCTCTCACCATAGCGAAAAGACTGAGCCCCTGTTTAGCCAAGGAACTATCTATGTAGCCTATGGCAATAGGCGCTTCCACACTTGGGCCATAACCACCACTGGTGACTTTCCCAACACATTGATGATTTTCATCTACAAGCTCTGCCCCTTCCCGTACCGGAGCGCGTCCTTCGATATGCAGGCCAACCCTTTTGGTTGCGGAGCCCTTGTTCATTTCGTCGAGGATAAGCTTGTCTCCCGGAAAACCACCCGCTCTGGCGCCATCTTTGCGCCGTGCCTTGCTAATACTCCATGCCAGCGCCGCACTGACAGGCGTGGTGCTTTCATCCAGGTCATGGCCATATAAACAAAGGCCTGCTTCCAGACGCAGAGTATCGCGCGCCCCTAAACCTATGGCTTTGACATCATGGAAGGCCAGCAGTTGTCGGGCCAGTGAATCTGCTTTGTCAGCAGGTAAGGAAATTTCAAAACCATCCTCACCGGTATAACCGGCACGCGTGATATAAACGGGGGCGTGATCGTATCGGCTTTCACAAGCATGCATGAATTTAAGGGGGTGAGATTCAGGGAAGAGATCCGCCAGCACATCGGCAGCAGCAGGACCTTGCAAGGCTAATAAGGCCTTATCGTTTTGTTCATCAATAGTCAGGGATTGAAGATTAGCCCTGAGCCAGTGCAAATCTTTTTCCTTGCAGGCAGCATTAATCACCAATGAAAAACAGTCATTATCCAGCCGGGCAATCATCAGATCATCAATGATGCCACCATCAGCATTCAATAACTGTGTGTAAAGCTGTTTGTTAACTGGAAGATCTTTCAAGTCAGCCGGAACCAGGGATTCCAGCATTTCATCCGCATTATTACCCTGAACAATAAGCTGCCCCATATGGGAAACATCAAATAAGCCTGCTGCCATACGTGTGTGCAGATGCTCGGCTTTCACGCCTTCAAATTGCACCGGCATTTGGTAGCCAGCGAAGGGCACCATACGGGCGTTAAGCTCCAGGTGGAGGTCATAAAGAGGTGTTTGCTGCAGGGATTCAGATTGGTTTTCTGCCATTGGGCGGGACTTCCACTAGTGGGTTATCGCTATCTTATTATAGTAAGCTTTTTAAGGTAACTGATAACAGCTCTACAGCAATTGGATTTGCCTATTACCCTTGCTGGCTTATTTTCATGAAAACATACAAATTGTGCATAGAATTAAGTATGTTAGGCCTTGTCTGAAATCAGGGAAAGTGATGTCAGTGAGAATTACACAAGATGATTTTAAAATTGAAGATATTTAATGGAGAAGAACAATGAGTGATAAGGTCTATGAAGCCGGCTATAACGTGGCAGTGGAAATGTGGGGGCCAGAAATAGCCGAGGCACGTGAAAAAAATGCAACGCAATTCAATCGACCTTTTGAAGACCTGGTCACCAAGTATTGTTTTGGCGAAGTCTGGGCAGAGGATACGCTTGATCGGAAAACGCGCAGTATGCTCACTCTTGCAGTGCTTACCGCCTTGACCAAGCCAAACCAATTGAAAGTACACATCAAAGGGGCGATTGCTAATGGCGTCTCGGTTGAGGAGATTCGGGCAATTCTGATTCATAGTGCCGTGTATGCCGGCATACCCAGCGGAGTAGAGGCGTTTAATGCGGCTAAAGAAGTGCTTGGCAGCATGGGTCTGGATGAGTAGCAGCTCAGGTTTTAACTGGGCGAAGTAATGTCTGGAATATTAAAAACACTTTATAGTAATTAAACAGCAGGAGTAAAAATTGGAAGGCTTAACTAGTATTAAAGTAGGGTTTATCGGTATTGGTAACATGGGCTGGCCCATGGCCATGAATATTTTCAACGCGGGCTATAATCTGACAGTTTTTGATCTGGACAGTGTGCGCTCGGAAAGTTTTGCCGTGGAAACCGGGGCCAATTCTGCCGTCAGCCTGGCAGATCTTGCGGACATGGATTTTGTTATCACCATGCTGCCCAATGGACACGTGGTAAGAGAAGTGTTGCTGGAAACAGAAGACGGTGCCTTTATCAAAAATGTGAAGGCAGAATGCGTTGTTATCGACATGAGCTCTGCGGAACCAACAGGTACAGTGGCCCTGGGAGAAGAACTGGCAAAACATAGTGTGATTTTAATTGATGCGCCAGTGTCCGGTGGCGTGGCCAGAGCGGAACTGGGGTCATTAGCCATCATGATAGGGGCTAATGATCACGATATTCTGGAAAGAGCCAAACCTTTACTGCGCTGTATGGGTGAACAGTTGTTTGAGACCGGCAGTGTTGGATCAGGCCATGCAACCAAGGCCTTGAATAATCTGATTGCTGCTACATCATTTGTGGCAACCTCGGAAGCATTGCTGACGGCCAAACGTTTTGGTCTGGATTTAAATACTTTCATCGATGTAGTGAACGTTTCTACAGGACATACTTTTATGTCAGACAAAGTGATGAAGGATCATGTAATTGATGAAAAGTTTTCAACCGGATTTGCTCTGGGTCTGCTGGTGAAGGATGTTGGTATTGCCAATGAGCTTTGCGATGCCGTAGGCATGAACGCACCCCTGTCGAAACTGGTGCATAAACGCTGGCAGGAAGCGCTGGATGAGAAAGGGTTTAGTGCTGACAATACGGAAGCAATCCAGGTTTGGAATGAAAAGGACTGACTCTAATGGATAGATCAGAGCAGAGGGTCTAAAAACAGAATATGGATAAATTTAATTTACAGATTCGTCTGAGCATTATCCTCATCATATTCTTTGTGATTGCCATTATTGTGCAGACCTTAAGATCTACTAATGTTGCTGACATAAGAATCCGGCAAGAGGAAGAATCCATTACTGAGATGGTGAACAATATGTTGGCTATTATCAAAAATGGATCTGATTTAAATTTTAATCTGGAAGAAAGGCCTGGATTATTTCAGCAGTTGCTGGCTCTGGAAAATATCCGCCATATTGATATGCAAATACAACCTGCTAACTCTGAAAGCTCGCAGGATGATGAAGGTTTACTTAATCAAATCGATGCACCAGGCTGGTATATCGCTATGGTCTATCCCGATACAAGGACGGAAATATATAAATTTCAGCAGAGCAACGGCGATAGTGTCAGCCTGTATATCGATCCCGGTGATGAGATAGAAGAGGTATGGTTTGAAACGCGTAATCGCATTGAGGCTTCATTTTTGTTTTTGCTGTCATTGATGGTGGCTGTTATCTATTTCACTAACCGCTGGATGAAGCCTGTTGATTCGATAATTGATGTGCTGGAGAAAGTGGAGAAGGGTGATTTCAGCCATCATATTTCTTCATTCAGTTTGCCTGAGCTAGATAAAATTGGCGATCATATTAATCACCTGGCTAACAGGCTTGGCAGCACCAGGTCAGAGAATGAACGCTTAACGCGTAAATCCGTAATGGTACAGGAAAAGGAAAGGCGCTACCTGGCTCAGGAACTCCATGACAGTCTGGGTCAATCTGTAAGCGCTATCAAAGCTATTGCTGTTTCTATTGCGGGAAAATCTCTGGAGTCTGATCCGATTACTTCAAAGAGCGCAAAAAATATTGAAGAGATCGCCAACACTGCCTATGACAGCGTTCGCAAATTGATGACCAGCCTGCGCCCTTTTGTTCTGGATGAGCTCGGATTGACGGCGGCCTTGTCACAAATGGTGGATGACTGGAATGTGCATCACGAGGATACTTTTTGTCATTATCGATTTGAAGGTGAATTCTCCAGTCTGCATGAAGAGCAGCAAATAAACCTTTATCGTATTGTGCAGGAGGCGCTGACCAATATTTCAAAATATGCCAGGGCAGAAAATGTCAGCATTACCTTGAGCGGCAATGAGATTATCACCTTACTGATTGTGGATGATGGTATAGGCTTTGCCATGAATGAAATGACCCGGCATATGGGCTTGACCGGGATCAGGGACAGGGTCACATTGCTACAGGGTGAATTTGAACTTGCCAGTAAGCCCGGTAGAGGCGTGTCAATTCAGATAGAATTCCCAAGGTTAAACTACTTCAGGAGGAGGTCGGGTGACTATTAACAAGTTAAGGATAATATTGGTTGATGATCATGCGGTGGTGCGTACGGGCTACCGATTGCTGCTGGAAAATGATCCGGAAATTGAGGTCATTGCTGAATTGGAAAGTGGCGAAGAGGCCAACCAGCAAGCCAGGGAACTCAATCCTGATGTGATTGTGATGGATCTTTCCATGCCAGGTATGGGGGGACTGGAAGCCATTCGTCGTATCAAGGCTAAAAACCCTGAAATTCATATTCTGGTGTTTACCATGCACGACAACGTAAGTTTTGTAGAGCATGCTTTGGAAGCAGGAGCTGCAGGATATATCACCAAGAATAATGCCCCCAATGTGCTGATTGAAGCTGTGCACAAGATTACCAAGGGGGAGACTTATATCGAACCCGAGTTGAAGAATGAAATGAATGTACAGCATAAGCTGGGTAAAGGGTCGGCGCTGTCAAATCTCTCTCATCGTGAGTTTCAAATATTCTGCCTGTTCGCTGAAGGACTTAATGCCAACGACATTGCCTCTGACCTTTCACTAAGTGTGAAAACAGTGGCTAACTACCAGACTCAGATCAAGGAAAAGCTGGCCGTTAACAGTACAACTGAACTGGTAAAACTGGCTATCAGCAATGGCATTATTCAGGTTTAGCTCAGCTTTTTAAAACGCAGTTTAGCGCCGGCATTCAGTGAATAAATCGGGATCAGCATCCAGGGCAGGGAAAGCAGAAGCTGATATAATCGATTTTCTTTTTTTACCTTCCATTTTCCAGGGGAATTAATGCGTGGTGACTATCAAGCTTTGTGTCGAGCTCTCGATAAGGTCAGAATGCCGACTGTGATTTTTTCATGGGTATTGTTGTTTCAGGCAGGAAGTCTTCTTGCCCAGGAAAATAACGGCACTATTATTGAAGAAATTACTGTCATCGGAACATCACCGGGTTCCGGGATGGGTGTGGATATCAATAAAATACCTTTTGCAGTAAGAAGCATTGGCAGTAACGATTTGCAACAGGCGCAAAGCCTGGATCTGACCGATTACCTTAATCACAAAACTCCTGGCGTTAATATCAATTCTGCACAGAATAATCCCCTGCAGCCGGATTTATTGTTTCGTGGCTTTACCGCTTCGCCATTATTAGGTTTGCCGCAGGGCATAGCGGTTTATCAAAATGGTGCGCGCATTAATGAGCCATTGGGGGATTCGGTGAACTGGGATTTACTGCCCGAGTCTGCGGTAAGCAGTATTGATTTGATTAGCGGTTCTGACCCCTTATTTGGACTGAATACACTGGGTGGTGCACTGGTGTTGAATATGAAAAATGGTTTCAATTTCAACGGTAACCAGGCAGAGATTTACAGTGGTTCCTGGAACAGAACAGTCGCCAATATTGAAAGCGGTGGCAACGATGGTGAGCTGGGCTATTACCTGAACTTGTCACGTTTTGAAGAGGATGGCTGGCGTCCCTTTTCAGCCTCTGAAAACATTAATTTTTATAGTGCAATTAGCTGGCGTAATGAGGAAGATTCCACACTGGATTTAACCTATCAGCGCGGAGACAGCGATTTACGTGGCAATGGACCGGCACCAGTAGGTCTGATGGCGCTGCAAAGGGATGCTATTTTTACTGCCCCGGATATCACAGATAACCTGATGGACATGGTGACACTGGATACTACCCATTTTCTAACTTCGGAAATCCAGTTTGCCGCTTCGGCATTCTGGCGCAAGAACCGTACCTCTTCTTTTAATGGCGATGCTTCGGAATATGGCTTATGTGCTTATGCCGGAGGGGCGCAGTCTCTGTTTGAAGATTTTGAGGAACTGGAAGAAGGCCTTCAAGGTGAACTTGGTATTGAACTGGATGACATATGCACGGGGCAGGAAAGCAGCATCAATGGTCTGGATGATCTTGAAGGACTTATTGCGCAACAAGCATTGATTAATGGTCTTGATCCCGAAGACTTCGAGCCGGAAGACATAAGTTCAGAATTATCAGGTAGCGGAGTTCTTAGTGATGAGGCGATTAATAATCTCAGTAATCGTCGTCAGGAAATGGAAGGACTGGATGGCAAGTTTATTTTTACTCAGGATCTGTTTGGTCTTCCCAGTCAACTTACCGTGGGCGGCAGCTATCTGAAAGGTAATACTCAATTTAATGCCGTGGTGGAATTGGCCCGCCTTGACCCTCTTACACGCAGCACTGAAAATCTTGGTGTTGGCTCGTTTGTGGACGAGCAGGCGACGCAAATTAAAACAGAGTCTGAAATATTCAGCCTCTATTTTTTGAGTATGCTGGATTTAAATAACAGACTGACCCTGACAGTTGGCGGGCGTTATAACGATACCGACATTAGTTTACGTGATCGCTCAGGCGAGCGTCCTGAGCTAAATGGCGATCATCAGTTTTCACGTTTTAATCCATCTGTTGGCCTCACCTATGATGCGACAGAAAGCATGAATGTTTACGCATCCTACAGTGAGTCGAATCGGGTTCCTACGCCTATTGAACTGGCCTGTAATGAAGGTGTCTTCACCCTGGCACAGGAGTTTGCCATCGCCGCGGGTGAAAACCCGGACGATATTGAATTTGAATGCCGGCTGCCCAATGCCTTCCTGGCAGATCCGCCTCTTGATGATGTGGTAACCAAAAACCTGGAGCTGGGAATGCGTGGAGATGTCGCCTCCATGGATTATCAGCTGGGTCTTTTCCATACTACCAATGATGATGATATTTTATTTCAGACCACTGGCAGGTCAACAGGGTTGTTTGCCAATGTTGATCAGACCAAACGCTGGGGACTCGAATCAGCCCTGAGTGGCAGTCTAGATCAGTTTGACTGGTACGCATCCCTGTCAGTAATACAGGCAACCTTTGAAGATAGTTTCGATGTGCTAAGCCCCAATCACCCTGCTGCCGATGAGGAAGGTGTTGTCCCTGTTACTGGCGGCGATCACATTCCAGGTATTCCGGAAAGTCTGCTCAAGATAGGTGGTGATTATCAGTTCGGTAATCTGATGCTGGGCGCTGAAGCAATTTATAACGCCAGCCAATACCTGCGTGGTGATGAGAGTAATGACCTGGATAAGGTTGATGGTTATATGCTGGTCAATCTGCGAGCGCAATACAGTCTCGGCGATAACTTTTCCCTGTTTGCCCGTGTCACCAATGCCCTGGATGAAGAGTATGAAAATTTTGGCATCCTGGGCGAGGATCCTACGGAAGTGATACCGGACATCGCGGATACACCGATTTTTCTGGGAGTTGGTGCTCCCAGAGCGGCGTGGGTAGGATTACGTTTTCGTTTTTAAATAGTTACAAGTCACAAGTCTCAAGTTACAAGGTACAAGTCTTAAGTTACAAGTGAAAAGTAGTAGGTCGGAAGAGCGTAGCGATGTCCGGCTTGCAGGAGCGGTTTCAACCGCGAATGAAATCCAAGTTAAAAACTAAAAAAGTATTGACTCCCAAAACTCAAAAAAATAATTGTTAAGCTCCTTGCTCCTAGTCTTTCAAATCCGGCTCAAAGAAACACCACACCACTTCCGGGAAAGCGTGACGAAATATTTCTTCACATTTATTAATGGCGTGAATCAGGTCAGTATCTGAAGACTGCGGTGTCATGCGGGCTTTGATGGCTACCATTACATCATTACCTAATTGCAGAGTGAGCAGGTTGTAGACTTCATCAATACTTTCCTGCTCATTCAACAAACTGACCATGGCATCATATTTTGATGTTTCCACACCCTGTCCAATGATCATTTCTTTCACTTCCTTGCCAATTAAAATAGCAATAATCAGCAGAAGAATACCGATCACAATACTGCCAAGCGCGTCGTAAAGCGGGTTGCCAGTGATCATGGTAAGAGTGACGGCAAGAAGCGCAAACACCAGGCCGAGAAGGGCGGCGATATCTTCACCAAAAATGACCATCAGTTCACTTTGGCGGGTTTCCTTGAACCAGCGAAAGTAAGAGCGTGTGCCTCTAACCTTGTTAATTTCCCTGATACATCCGGCAAGAGATAAGCTTTCTGCAATAATGGCAAATACCAGTACGCCGATGGCAATTAACGGAGAGGAAAGTCCGTCGGTTTCATGCAGTTTGTGACTGCCTTCGTAAATAGAAAATAAGCCGCCCATACTAAACAGCATGATGGCGACAATGAAAGACCAGAAATAAACTGTTTTTCCATAACCCAGTGGATGTTTCAGGTCAGGAGGGCGCTTGGCATTTTTCACACCCAGCAACAGCAAACCCTGGTTTCCGCAATCAGCAAAAGAGTGAATACTTTCCGCCATCATGGAGCCTGAGTTGGTGATAAAAGCCGCGACAAGCTTGGCGATAGCAATGGCAAAGTTTGCTACCAGGGCGTAGATAATCGATTTTACTGAGTTGGCTTGGGCCATTAAAAGGCTCCGGATTTTGAGCTAGATGGAAGTTATTAGGAAAAAGGATAAAGGAAAAAGGAAAAAAGTGGTCCAGGTTTCTGGAAAGTTTCGGCCCCTTTATCCTTTATCTTTTTTCCTTAATCCGAAACTAATTAAAAGGATGATTAAGAATAATAGTCTCTTCCCGATCCGGGCCGGTAGAAATTATATCCACTGGTGCCTCGATTTTCTCTTCAATAAAACGAATGTAGTTGATCGCGTTTTCAGGAAGATCATCCAGAGACTTCGCGCCAGCAGTGGATTCAGACCAGCCAGGTAATTCTTCATATATTGGTTCAAGACTGTCATAGCTATCGAAGCTGGTTAGACAGGTCATGGAATTGGCATCAACGCCTTTATAGCCGGTACAAACCTTCACTGTTTCTAGACCGTCGAGAACATCCAGCTTGGTGAGGCAGATTCCTGATACAGAATTGATGCGAATAGACATTTTCAGGATTACTGCATCAAACCAGCCGCAGCGCCGATTTCTGCCAGTGGATGCGCCCAGCTCTTTTCCAACTGTGAATAGCATCTCTCCGACCTCATCGAATAATTCAGTGGGGAAAGGACCGCTGCCTACGCGTGTGGTATAGGCCTTGGTAATACCCAGCACATAATCCAGATAAAGTGGGCCGAAGCCGCTGCCAGTAGCAGTACTGCCTGCCGTGGTATTGGATGAAGTGACAAAGGGATAGGTGCCATGGTCAACATCGAGAAGTGAGCCCTGGGCGCCTTCAAATAATATGTTCTCACCATTTTTACGCGCTGTATGAAGAATCTCTATGGTATCGGCCACCATGGGTTTGATACGTTGCCCCATGGTCAGGGTTTCATCCAGTGTTTTCTGGTAGTCACATGGCTCAGCTTTGAAATAGTTGCTCAGTACAAAGTTATGATAATCGAG
>Ga0055584_100005843_pt1 | contig 12057 bp, 11 predicted proteins | sample OSDHelmetaG_FD_58716 | JGI IMG/M metagenome (GOLD analysis project Ga0055584, IMG submission 58716) | Pelagic marine sediment microbial communities from the LTER site Helgoland, North Sea, for post-phytoplankton bloom and carbon turnover... | ecosystem: Environmental > Aquatic > Marine >... | reverse complement strand
GACGGTGAATCACAATCCACTGATATCGTTCAACTACTTTTCGGGCAGGCTCTAAGAGGCTGCGGGTACCACAAACCACCAAAATTCCCTTTCCCTGAAACCTCCTCCTTTCCCTGAATCAAGTTCAGGGGAAGGAGGAGCTTGGATTGGGCGAAGGGCGCTTTGGTCTCTAAGACCCTACGCCGGCGGCAGCGCTAACCCGCCCAGGAACGAGCGGAGTAGGGGCACGCCCATACCAGTTTGTGAACTGGTGGCGAGCACATAAGGGTAAGCGGCGACGTGGCTGCGTGATTCGGCCAGAATGTCGGCCTTCATCTTCTCCAGCGCGCCAGCTGGCATCTTGTCGGCTTTGGTTAGCACGATCTGGAAGGTCACGGCGGCCCGGTCCAGCAGTTTCATCAGCACCAGGTCTGATTCTTTCAGCCCATGCCGGCTGTCGATCAGCACACATAGCCGTGCCAGCGGCACCCGGCCTTGCAGGTAGGAAAAGACCAGATCAGTCCAGTCCTTGACCTTGCTTTTGGAGACCTTGGCATAGCCATAGCCCGGCAGGTCAACCAGGGTTAGTCGGTCCGCGAGATTAAAAAAGTTTAGTTGCTGCGTCCGGCCCGGTGTTTGCGAGGTTCGAGCCAGCGTGTTCCGCCCGGTCAGTGCATTCACCAGCGAGGATTTGCCAACGTTGGAGCGGCCGGCAAAGGCAACTTCTGGTAGGCTAGCCGGCGGCAGATCACCCTGTTTGGCGGCAGCCCAAAAGAATTGGCATTCACGCGCAAACAGCAGGCGGCCATGTTCGATGGGTTCCGGCTTCTCGTAATCTTCCGGATCCAAGGGTTCCATGGTCTCTGCTGCGCCGCTCACCGTTATTTTCCCTTTTTGGACTTGGCTGGCGCAATCCGTGCCGCCGCTTTTTTCTCGCGGTCTTCACGCCTAGCTTTCCGCATGATGACGGCCTGTTGCAGAATCGATAGACTGTTGTTCCAGGCCCAGTAGATCACCAGACCCGCCGGGAACTTCGCCAGGAAGATGGTGAAGATCAACGGCATGAACAGGAACATCTTGGCCTGGATTGGGTCCGTTGGCTGCGGGTTCAGGCGTTGCTGGATGAACATGGTGGCACCCATGATCAGCGGCCAGGCGCCAAAGTGCAGGATGTCAGGCGAATTCCATGGGATCAGACCGAACAGATGAAAAATATTGGTTGGATCGGGCGCAGACAGGTCACGAATCCAGCCGAAGAATGGCGCATGCCGCATTTCGATGGAAACGAACAGCACCTTGTAGAGGGCGAAGAACACCGGAATTTGGATCAAGATGGGGATACAGCCAGCCGCGGGATTAACCTTTTCCCGCTTGTACATGGCCATCATTTCCTGCTGCATCTTTTGCCGGTCGTCGCCGTATTTCTCCTTCATCTCCGTCATTTTCGGCTGAAGCAGCTTCATCCGGCTCATGGCCTTGTAAGACTTGTTGGCCAGCGGGAAAAACAGCAGTTTGATGGCGAAGGTTGTGATCAGAATAGCAACGCCAAAATTTCCGACTATGCCGAAGAGCCAGTTCAACACGTAGAACAGCGGTTTTGTCAGAAAGTAGAACCAGCCGAAATCAACGGCGCGGTCGAACAGCGGAATCCTCAGATTTTCCTCATATTCATCAAGCAGCGCCACCTCTTTTGCGCCAGCGAACAATCGGGTTGTCACCTCAACCGGCTGCCCGGGGGCAACGACCAAGGCACCAGCGCCGAGGAAATCAGTTTGGAACTTGTCGCGGTTCTGCACCAGGCTGTGCAGCATTCGGGTCTTATAGGTCGATTTCTGGTCGGGGATTAGCGCGGCTAGCCAATATTTGTCGGTAATGCCGAACCAGCCACCGGTGCTTTCGAAATTGGCGACACCGTCGTCGACGAGATCGTCGTAATCCAACTCCTCCAGCGTCTCATTAAACACGCCAATTGGGCCTTCATGCAGGATGAAGAAACCAGAGGTTTTGGGCATGCCATCACGACCGATCAGGCCGTATGGATATAGAGTTGCAGCTGCTGTGCCCTTCGCCTCAACCCTGTCGGTGACGGCGAACATATAGCCTTTGTCGATGGCAATTGTCCGGCTGAACAGCATGCCGGCACCGTTGTCCCAGGTGAGGGTGACCGGGGTGTCGATTGTTAGTGTGTTGCCGCTGCTGGTCCAAACCGTTTCATCGTTCGGCAGCACAATAGTTGGACTGCTGGCGACCCAGCCGAACTGGGCGTAGAAACCAAATTCGGTCCCGCTCGGTGAGAAAAACACCTCGTTGGCGGAGTCTTCCTCGACCGAAACCCGATAGTTTCGCATCACTAGGTCGTCGATGCGGCCACCGCGTAAAGCGATGGAGCCGGATAGGCGCGCAGTGTCGATGGCGACCCGCGGGGCTTCCTGCAATTTCTCCGCACGCTGTACAGCCGACGGAACGGCGGGCATAGCCGAGCCTGGCGCGGCAGGTAAACCACTTGGAGCATTGGGCGCGCCGGGTTGAGACGTACCCGGCTGACCGGTTTGAGTTTGACCAATTTCCGCGCTCTCTGGTGGCGTCGGAAAGAAGTATTCCATCAAGGTCTGCGATCCGATCAGGATCAGCAGTGACAGGGCGATGGCGAGAAAGATATTGCGCTGGTCCATAAGCGGTCGCTCGGTCCGTTCGCACTAGAGGAAAAAATAGGATTTCGCGAAGTACTTAGCGCGACTAGGGCACGGGATCAAAGCCGCTACCGCCCCAGGGGTGACAACGGACGATCCGCCGCGCAGCCAATGCGCCACCGCGCCAGGGGCCGTGACGCTGAATTGCCTCCATCGCATACTCGGAACAACTGGGGGCAAAGCGGCAGGTTTTGGGGAAAAGCCAGCGCAAGCCATAACGGTAGATGGCAACCAAGCCCAGGAAAAGCCACCGAATCATGCGGGTTTGGCCGGGGCTTGCCCGCGTGGTCGGCGTGGCCGCCGTGGTTTGGCTCTGCCGGAATGCACCTGATCAACCACACGTTCCAAATCCAGGATCAGATCAGCGAATGGCCTGTCGATCGTCGCAGTGCGACCGACCAGCACATAGTCCAGTCCAGGACGTGCTTTCGGGCCCAGTACGGCCTCAGCCAACACACGAAGGCGCCGTCGCGCGCGATTGCGGGCAACGGCGTTTCCGACTTTTTTGGATGTGGTGAAGCCGACCCGTGCCGGCGTGACGCTATCCGCTGGTTCGTCCCGCTTGTAGGCTTGTAACACCAGCCCAGGGGCTGAGGCATGCAGGCCCGAATTTGTGGCGCGGACAAACTCGCCGCGTTTTTTTAGGCGCGGCAACATCTGGTCAGGCCAGCAGGAGGCTGACGTAGTCTAGGCCGACAGTTTCTTGCGGCCATGGGAGCGGCGATTGTTGAGAATTCTGCGGCCGCCAACCGTCTTCAGGCGGGCGCGAAACCCGTGGCGGCGCTTGCGGACGATATTGCTCGGCTGGAACGTGCGTTTCATAATCTTGTGACTCTTGCGCAAGAGTGCGCCACCCATAGGAGCGGCAGCACCAGAAATCTCGGAGAGCGCGGCTTATACGGGGTAGCGGGCCGGTTTGTCAAATTCCCTTGGGGGCGCCGCGGTGATGGCGTACAATTGCCTCATGGCAAGTGTTACCTCTTATTATGCGAATGCCGCTGCGCCGGTCCGCGCCGATATCATTGTACAGCATGAACGGGTGTTACAGCACCTGGCCACGCCCGGCAGTTGGTATTCCGGCGCTGAGCGGCTGGCGATCGCGAAAGCCGCCCGGGAGGCGCGCGATTGCCGCCTCTGTCAGGCGCGCAAGGATGCTCTCTCTCCCCTTAGTGTTCAAGGCGAACACGATCATGATGGCGATGTGCCGGATATCGTGATTGAGGCCGTGCATCGCATCGTTACCGATCAGGACCGCCTCGGTGAATCCTGGTTTCAGGGGCTGATGGGGCGAGGGTTAACCCCTGGCCGGTATGTTGAGATCGTCGGCGTCATGGCGCATACGGTCAGCATCGACACCTTTGCCCAGGCGATGGGTCTGGCACCTCTGCCTCTGCCGGAGCCGGTAGCGGGCGGGCCTTCTGGCTATGTCCCGGCCTGTGCAACGCCAGGGCCTGGTTGGGTTGCGACTATCGCCAAGGACAATGCTAGCGGGCCGGAAGCCGATATCTATGCCGAGATGAGGGGCGCCAACATTCAGCGGGCTCTGACCCTGGTGCCGGACGAGAAACGCTCCTGGTTCGATCTGGTCGGCGTGCAGTACCTGCCCCAGGCCTGGATGCGCGATTTCTCTCAGGAATTCCGGGCGATCAGCCATGCGCAGATAGAGTTCCTGGCGGCCAGGGTCTCTGCACTGAACCGATGTATGTATTGAACGACCAGTCATTTGGTTCTGCTCCGTGCGAGTGGCGAAGAAACTGGTGAAACCTACGATCTCTCTGCAATCCACGGCGATGGGTCGGATGGCGGCGGGGTTGCCGCCGGTGTCGAATTGCTGGCGTTTGCGGATACTCTGCTCGCCAATGACGACGCGGCACTGACCCGGGCGCGGGAGAACTTACGCCAAGTGGTTGGTGACGAAGGGCTGGTGGACGCAGCCGGCGTCGCCGCCACCTTCAACGCCATCGACCGAATCGCAGACGCGACCGGCATCCCGCTTGACGATCGAAACGCCGAGATATCGGCCGATTTCCGCGCCGCGTTGGGCATCGATTCATACGCCGCCGGGCGGGTTTAAGAGCACCCGCCGGGCGTGATGCCCGGCGGATACCACTTAGCGATCATTGCTAGGCCGCGATCTGCCGAGAGATCTCGGCGATATGGCGGTGATCTGTGCCGCAGCAGCCGCCAAAGACGCAGAGATCGGGCAGGCTGACCTGCAGGGCCCGATACTGCCCGCCAAGTTCGACGGGGTCGCCGACGTCCAGTTCGGTGCAGGCCTCCAATTCCGCATGACTCATGCAGGACGCATTGGCGCGCAACCCTTTGATGCGCCTGGTCCACAGCTCCCCATTTGCCACCGCATCAGCGAAATGGGTGGGGTGGGCGCAGTTGATCATGTAGTAGGCCGGAGCCACCTTGGTCTCCGCATCCACCTGCATGACAGCGTCCGCCAACGATTGACCGGTGGGCAGGCGTCCGTCCGTTTCCAAGGTGAAGGAAATCGCAACGGGCATACCGGCGGCAGCGGCTGCCCGGGCGATGCCGATCGCCTCCTCCACATAGTTCAATGTCAACGCCGTAATCATGTCGGCCTCCGTCGAAGCAAAGAGCTCCATCTGCGGCAGGTGGTAGTCGGTCGCTTCGTCCGCGGTCATTTGGGCGCCCGGGACGTAGCCATCGCCGCGCGGGCCGATATCGCCGCTGATCAGAAACGGGCTCGACCGCGTCTCGTGGGCATTGCGGATTTCAGCCAGCAGAGCCACTGCCCGGCGATGGGTTTTCTCCATCTCGGCCGGCGTATAGTTCATCGCGGCGGCCCAGTCCGGGCTTGCGCGCCAGGTTGGGGTGCCCAGGATCAGGCCCCTTTTCGATGCGAGCGCAATTTCGATATAGGGCTTGAAATAGTCGCAGATGATCTGCTCGCCGTTCTCGATGCGGAGCAGGTGCGTAGCAGAGAAAAACGGCAGATCGATGTTTTTGTGAAAGACCATTGTTGTCTCCATTCCACCATCGGATAACATAACTGTCCCATTCAACTGGGGCAGGCGATTGCGGTATTTGGCAGTGGCCATTGGTGATCTCCTGTTTGTCGTTCAGTCATTCCAAAGATGGCCCGAACCGGCAGATCAAACCACCGAGCACATGGTTCACTCTCAAAAGAATAATTTATGCATAAATTTCAGATGGATACGTCCGGAACCCGTATCCTGTGTGGTTTACTTCACCCCGCTACTGTACCTGCGGTATAGTTAAATTGTCCGACATCCGATGATGCTGCGGGCAGAAAGGCGGCGACGTATGCGCAAAGGACAGGAAACCAGGACCCGGGTTATGGATATCGCCGAAGTGGCGATCTTGTCCAAAGGCTATGGTGCGACCTCTATTGAGGAGATCATCGAGGAAGCCGGCATCACCAAAAGCGGCTTCTTCTACCACTTCCCGGACAAGCGTGCGCTCGCCCTTGCGCTGCTGCTGCGGTATGTCGAGGCCGAGGATGCATTCTTTGACGACCTTTTCGCCCGCGCCGAGGAACTGCACGACGACCCGCTGCACGCCTTCCTGATCGGGCTCAAGCTGTTTTCGGAAATAATGGCTGACCTCCCGAACGGTCATCCCGGCTGCCTGATCGCCACGTACTGCTATAACGAGCGGCTGTTCGATGGCGAGATCATGAGCATCAGCAAGCACACAATGCTGGCCTGGCGACACCGTTTCCGCGCCATGTTCGAACGCATAGCTGACCTCTACGAGATGGAGGACCCGGTCGACCTGGATCATCTGGCCGACATGGTGTCCAACACTGCGGAGGGCGCGATCATCATGGCGAAATCCTTGCAGGATCCGCAGATTGTGCCGCAGCAGATCCTGCTGCTTCGGTCCTATCTCAAGCTGCTGTTCCAGCGTCGCAAGGTGCAGTAACCGCCGTCGGCTTGAGCGCTTGGCTTAAGTGTCGTCGCGTGATAGCCAATCGGACAGAAGAAAACACATCTAAGGCCGCCTGCCATGAGCAACCTCGTTTCCGCACGCCACACCGTCGCCGACATCATGGCAGCGCAGGAGTTCTATCACTCGCGCAACTGGACGGACGGGCTGCCTATCGTGCCGCCGACGGCGGAGGCGGTGGAGGCCGCGCTTGAGTGGGCGATGCTGACGCCGGATCACCTGGTCGGGATCGAGCCGGTGCGGGCACGCCATATCACGGCCGAAAAGCTGGCGATCAACAGCGTCATGGCTGGGTGTTTGCCCATGCACTTCCCGCTAGTGGTAACCGCGTTTACTGCTATGTTGCAGGAGCCGTTCCTGCTGCATGGCTGCACGGCCAGCACTGGCGGCTGTGCAATTCTGACGATCGTTAATGGACCTTGCCGGCAGGAGTTGGGCATGAGCGGCGGGTTCAACGCGCTCGGCTCCAGCGACCGGGCGACCACGGCGATAGGCCGGGCGGTTCGGCTGGCGTTGGGCAATTTGCTGGACGTGCGACCGGGCGATGTGGATCGCTCCACCCTGGGGCATCCCGGCAAGATCAGCTATTGCGTGGCCGAGGACGAAGAGGATTCGCCTTGGCTGCCATTGGCGGAGGAGCGCGGAGTGCCAGAGCATGCCTCCGCCGTCACCGTTATGTCGGCAGGCGCGCCGCGTCAGATCATGAATGAGTGGACCACTGACCCGAAGGAAATCCTGGCGACCTTCATCGCCGAGATCAAATCCTCCATGCGCCATTATTCAATCTATCCCGGCAACTACGCCATGATCGTGCCGCCGCAATTGCGCTCGCATTTTGCTGAGAATGGCTGGACGAAGGCCGATATCCGCGAATATGTCTATGAGCACGCTCTCATTCACCGGCGCGACTGGGCCGATTGCGGCAAGGGCGCGGTGGTTGGCAGCCGTGGTGATACTGAATACCGGGCATTGTCGGAGCCGGACGACCTGCTGATCGTGGCGGCAGGCGGCCCCGCCGGTGGCTTTGGCGCTATCATCCCACCCTGGTTTGGGCCGAAGAGCAAAGCCTGCACCGTTGCCGTTGGCGCCTGTGTTGATTGTGAGATTTAGGAAAGCGAGAGGTTACACATGAGTATCGAAGTTCTAGACCCGACCTATGGCGGAGGCGCGGCGGAATTCGCGCTTGCCCCACGGTTAGAGTCGCTGGCGGGGAAGACGTTTGGCGTCATCTCCAACGGCAAACGGGGCACGCGCCCCTATTTCGACGCATTGGAACGTATGCTGTTGGCGCAAGGTGCGGCGCGCGTGGTGACGCACATCAAGTCCAATTACAGCGCCCCGGCTGATGCGCACATCATGGCGGAAGTGTCCCAGTGGGATGCAGCTTTCGTCGGCATCGGTGATTGAGGCAGCTGTTCGTCGTGCAGTTTGCATGACGCAATAGAGGTCGAAAAACTCGGTGTACCGGCGGTGGGCGTGATGACCACCAAATTTGTTAGCGCTGCCGATTTGATGGCGCGGGTGCTGGGCGCGGATGGCTATCGCTATGTGGCGATTGAGCATCCGATTTCGAGTGCAGGCGATGCGGCATTGACAGAGGAGGCGGCACGGACTGTGGCCGAGGGTAGTGCTATTTTGCTGGGTTAGGGAGGCGGGCGATATCTCCTCTCGTCGTCATTGCGAGCCGAAGGCGTGGCAACCCAGGGGCAACAGCCTGAGGCTACTGGGTTGCTTCGTTGCTGCGCGCCTCGCAATGACGGTCGAAGAGGTGGTTGGCTGATGTTGGTTCGATTGATTGAAGGGCTTTCGCCGCTCCAACCACCCAACGTCAGATTACGCCGTCTTTCTTGAGGGCGGCGATGTCATCCGGCGTCAGGCCCAGCAGGCCGCCGTAAATCTTGTCATTTGCGCCACCAAACGCAGGCCCCAGGCTTTTCAACTCGCCCGGTGTGCGGCTGAGCTTAGGCATCACGCCCGGCACCGTCACAGGGCCTAACTCCGGCTCATCAAGAGTGACCAGGTTCTCCCGCGCAGCGAATTGCGGGTCATTGAAAATGTCCTCGACTGAGTTGATGGCCCCAGCAGGCACCTCTGAGGCCACGCACAAAGCCAGCACATCCTCTCGGCTCATGCTCACGGTCCATTCGCTGACCAGGGCATCCACGGCATCGCGCCCGGCCAAGCGGTCTGCGACCTTGCCATACAGCGCGATCAAATCCAGCCGGTCCATAGCGTGAGAGAGCCGCTCAAACATCTTGTCGTTGGTGCAGGCTACTGCGATCCACTTGCCGTCGCCGCACTCAAAATGGCCGTGTGGGCAGGCGTTGAGTGTGCCCATGCCCTCCCGCTCCCGCACCTTGCCGGTGGCGGCATAGGCCGGGACGAGTTCATCCAGCACGCGGTAGACGCTTTCATATAGGGCCATGTCGATTTCCTGGCCTAGACCGCCAGCCTCAACCTCCCGCAATGCCATCAGCACGGCGATTGCGCCGTACATGCCAGTCATATAATCGCCAAGCGACGTAGAGCCAGGCGTTACTGGCGGTCCGCCGGGCATGCCAGCCAGATGGGTCAAGCCACCGACGCCGTGGGCGATTCGCGCGAATCCGGGCCGGTCACGATACGGGCCGGTCTGGCCGTAGCCGGAAACGCGCATCAGGATCAGGCGGGGGTTGATCTCTGAGAGCACATCATAGCCCAGGCCCCATTTCTCCAACGTGCCGGGCCTGAAATTCTCGCAGACCACGTCCGCCATACCGACGAGCCGCAGGAACAACTCCTTACCCTTTGCCGAGCGCAGATCGAGGCTGATCGACTGCTTGTTCCGCGCCTCTGTTAACCACGCTAACGAGGAATCAGCCCGTTTGCTGGGCGTGCCGTAGCGCCGCCACGGGTCGCCGCCATTGGGATGTTCGACTTTTATCACTTCTGCGCCAAACTCACCGAGAATCGTGGCACAATGAGGGGCAGCAATAAACGTGGCGATGTCGAGGACACGGACGCCATCCATGGCTCCGGCTTCGGGCTTTCTTGGCAAAGGCACGGTTTGAAACACTCGCTGTGGATAGTGTGGACAAAAGCTGTCGCATGCACGTGACAGGGCTCGCTAGGCAGGATAAGCCAGAAGCCTGGAATGCGCCATGTCAGTTGCGCCGCAGCGGAAGAAGGAACGGTAGCCTCGTGGTGAAGTCTGCACGCCTGTTTGCTCATCTCGCCCTGGTGGTCTCGTTGGTCTCTGCACTGGGACTGGCGGTGAACAGTGCGGCATGGGCTCAAACTGGGATGCCGTTGATCGGTGGCCAGAGTATTATCGGCGGCAATCCCGACTTGCCGTTTCTGCTGGAAGCCGACGCGGTGCGGTTTGATGAGGCGTCGGATACCATTATTGCTGAGGGCGATGTTCAGATCTCGCGAGAGGGCCGGGTTTTAACCGCTGATAAGGTTGAATACCGGCGGGGCGACAAGATCCTGGCGGCCAAAGGGCATGTCGTTCTGGTTGAGGCCACGGGTGAGGTATTGTTCGCCGAAGAGGTGGAACTGACCGAGCAGCTGGATCAAGGCTTTGCGGTTTCGCCTCAAATTCTGCTGCCAGATGGTTCTCGCGTGTCGGCCCGTGGCGCCAAGCGCCTTAGCAAGGATCGTTTTGAGGTCTATCGCGGTGTCTATAGCCCGTGTGCGATCGCAACATTTTGTGGCTTCACCGGCCCGCTTTGGCAGGTCCGCGCTGAGACTGTCGGCCATTCCGATTCGCGTAGGGAGCTGGAATTTCGTGACGCGACACTGGATATTTTTGGCATCCCGGTGGCGTGGCTGCCGTATTTTTCTCTGCCCGACCCGCGTGTGAAGCGCAAGACGGGATTCTTGGTGCCGACATTTGGGACGGACACCGATCTGGGCTTTCTGGCGCGAGTGCCGTTCTTCTGGAACATCGCGCCAAACCAGGATTTGACTCTGACCCCGATTGTGACGTCACGCGAATATCCGGTTGGGCTGATAGAATATCGCCATCTGTTCTCGTGGGGTGAAACTGCGGTGGAAGCCAGCTTTGGCATGGTGGAGCGGCGAGAGAATGACGAGGTCATCGGTACCAATCCTCGCGGCCACATCAAATGGACAGGTAGGGCCAGCGTGAACGAAAACTGGCGGGCGAATGGCCAATTGTACCGCTCCAGTGACGATACCTATCTGCGGCGGTTCAAGATCGATAGCTCCGGCGTGTTGCGCAGTTTTGCGACGCTGGAGGGCTTTTATGACGGTGCCTATATCAACGCGACGGCGTTTAGCGCGCAGGATCAGCGGGTCGACTTTACCGAAGATGACACACCTGATGCACTTCCGTACGTCACTGCAGATTATCGAACGGAGTTGGGCAACACGGGCTTTGACCTGACTGCAAGAGGCGGATTTCACTCGCTGTTCCGCTCGAATGGCGCCGACTCACAACATTTTGCGACAGAGGTTGGCGTTGGGCGCGAATGGCTGGTCAATGGCCACGTGCTGGAGGCAAAAGCCAGCGTTCGTGGGGATATCTTCAATGTGCAGGATGTTCCCGGCCAAGCTGACGACAACGAGATAAGCGCGCGAATTTTGCCGCGTGCGACTGTCGGTTGGGCTTATCCCGTGTTCCGGGCCGTGGGGGACGATGCTGTTCTGACGCTCACGCCGCGGGTGATGGCGACAGCGACCGTAGGATCCTCAAACAGCAGCATCCTGCCGAACGAAGACAGTCAATCGGTTGAGTTTGACGCGACGGCACTGTTTCGACCGACCACCGCTGCTGGCAGGGATCGGTTCGACGACGGCCACCGGGTGGATTATGGGCTGGAGGGCGTACTGGATATTTCCGGCGCGCGCTTTACCGGCTTGCTTGGCCAGTCCTACCGGGTGAATTCCAGCCGCGATTTCGGAAATGGCACCGGCTTGGATCGGCCATTTTCCGATATCGTGGTGGGTGCGGGTGTACAGATTGACAATTGGCTGGATGGCGCTAGCCGTGTGCGCTGGAATACCAGCAGTGGCGGGATATCTGCGGCTGAGACGCGGTTGCGTGTGGGCTATGATCCCATCCAGGTATCGCTGACCCACACAATGCTAGATGCCCGAACCGCAGACGGCAGTACGTTGGACCGTATTCATCAGATCGACGGCACGGTTCGCGCGCGGTTTACCGACCACTGGGCAGGGTTTGCGCGCCATCAGCGCGATCTCGACTCAGATCGGGCACTGCGCTCGCAGATCGGTCTGTCTTATGGCGATGAATGTTTGCGGTTCGAAACGGTGTTCACCCGCGAATCGTTCAAGAATGCTGAGGTTGAGGATGACAATTCCATCATCTTCCGTATTTCACTGCGCAATTTCGGCTCCAGCAGTAACAATCGCCAGAGTTTTGCCAAGGAATGACCGCAACTGACGACACCGGCCCGGACGAAGCGGGGCAGGGGCCGTC